>ULQY01058242.1_pt1 | contig 10273 bp, 9 predicted proteins | sample 1954671 | NCBI WGS metagenome assembly ULQY01 (sample SAMEA4835660, study PRJEB28245) | human gut metagenome | biome: gut microbiome; material: fecal sample | place: Denmark | collected 2008 | reverse complement strand
TGTCAGTTTTTTGAATTTACACAAAACTTGAAACGGTCTCACCAATACCGCCCGGCGAATACTCTGACACATTTAATACATAAGTTCCATATCCCTCAATACTGACTGTTAATTCCTCTCTTCCTTTAAATGTAACCTCACCACTCCATAAACCATATTTTTTTGAAAACTTTTTATATTTCTTATATGATGGCTCAGTCCCCAGTACCATATTACTTGCAATTACATCCTCACCATAATTAGCAAGTCTTGCTGACGTAGACCTTGATGTTGACGTAGACCTTGATATTTTTTACCTTTACAATTCTTAATATGCTTATGAATTTTATATCTGTTCTGCGGCCATGCTGTAATTGTTTTCTCACATTCTAAAACGAATTTTTCAAGTTCTTTATCATAACAATACCTTACATTATTATATCTATACCAGATCTTACCTGTTCTCTTAGGTGCTGCTGTTACGAATGGTGAAGCGGTCTGTTCCACGGTTTCTGTCGTTACTGGTGTAGCTGTTGCCACAGACGAACCAGTTGCTACTGTATAATTTTCACTCCCATCCAAAACCACATTAAAACTAAATAATTCCTCTGCCTTTACCTGAATACCTGGTGCTGCGCTTGTAATGGCTACTATTGCTGCTAATAATAATGTGATAAACTTTTTGTTTTTCATAATAATCTCCTGTTCTTGCTGATATTTTTACTTGTTGTCTCTGGTAAACAATTAGTTGAAATTAGTTTCTTAAGATGTTTTCAATATAACATTAAGAAAGTCCTTTTGTGCGTTAGTTGGCACAATTAACAGGTATTAAAGCACATCTGGTATGTTAAATCGGATACGCCTGTCTGTATAAGGGCTATGGTAAAACAGTAAACAAAATACCCCTGTCAGAGCTGACCGTTTCTCTTTTCCGGGAAGCTCTCCAGATTCCTCAGAACCGTCGAGCTTTTATTCTTTCTAATTTGTAATATTATAAAATAACAGTCCAAAAACGAAATTAAGCACAGACAAATTCCTGTGCTTATCTTTTTTATCATTTGGCAGAACTAATTTTTCACAAGAACCGATACTATGCAACCAATCATCTCCTATTCCTGGCAGTTTCTTCTTTTAATGCTTTAACCAGCTTTCTCAACAAACCATTTTTAACTCTTTTGGGTATCGTTTTTCATAAAAATCTCATTTAATCCGGACAGCCTTATCAAACATGACGTTCCCAATCCCGACGCCTATGCAACAACCGCCTTACTTCCATTACCCTGCCGTTTTCCTGATCATCAATTACCACATAATAAACAACACTGTGCATATCGTCATAAAACAACGGCAAATATCTAATACGATAATTCCCGTTAATCATTGACCGCCTCCCTCATTTTCGCAAATATCTCTTCGTGAGTATAGCGTTCCGTGGTCTCTTCTGCCATCCTATCCGCAACATCTAATGCATCCGGTAAATATTTACATATAAAATTATTATATATGAATTGAGTGGTACCTTCTTTTATATTTTTTACGCTATCCAAAGTACATATCTCATTTTCCAAAACAAATAATGCTTTTTTCCATTCCGTGGAAATCAAATATTCTCTCCTTTTTTCTATCTGTTCCGCAGTAATAATACCATTTATATTATAGCCGAATCCTTTATATAATTTATCTGGGAGACCATATATCTTAGCATATTTTGTGTACAAATATTTATCTAAGTTTTGAGATTCAATTTTATACTTTTCAACTTTTTCTTCTTCGGTACCATAGAATGCATTGACATAGGGGTAATAATAATAAAGCGCATTGTATATATCAACAAAAACATGAATAATATACCCCAACAAAAAACTTGAATTAATATTTTCTTTGCTTTTCTCATAAAACTCCAACACTGAATCCATCCATAGATTTGCCTTGGTACATGTATCGACCTTTCCCCAAGTTAAACTTTCGGGAAAAAAATGACTTTTTTCCTTCAATTTGTAGCTAAATTCTTCACATGAATGTACTGCATCTGGCGCAATTGTTCCTATCAAAAAATCATTTTCATTTATATTTAAAGAAAATTTCGAAAATATTTCCTCTGCGATAATTATATGAATCATTGTGTATGCCATATCTTCTCTCCTTATCGTTATATTATGAATAGCATTTTTACAGATAATGATGTTGAGCATCATTTATTTTACAATATTAGCTGCGCATTCAACATTTAAAAACATAAACTCTAATGTCTTATTTTTGATTATATCATATATCTTCTGTTTCTGCTGTTCCTCCTTTCATTCCGGGATTCAAGGTCTCCATCCGCAAAAAACCCCGGAACCTTCGTTCCGGGGGTTTTATGCGGATGACAGGACTTGAACCTGCACGCCTCGCGGCACAAGAACCTAAATCTTGCATGTCTGCCAATTCCATCACATCCGCAGCTATGAAATTATCTGCCGCTTCTATCACGAAGCGGCAATAATTATTCTAACATTTCCGAAAAATATTGTCAAACAACCTTATTTTCCCTGAAATGCCCAAAACTTATTGAGAATAAAGTTAATCGGTACACCGATGGCAGAATTGATCAGGGGTGCAATATATTTAGAGATGTGCAGTACATCGATCCATAAATAGGACAACACATTACTTAGTATAATTCCGGTAAATGCGTATGAAAGATACATTTTGAACAGTGCTCCAAGCAGTTCCTTCCAGCCGGTTCCCTCCATATCAAAAACCAGCTTGTTATTCCAGTAAAAGGACCACAGAACGCTTAAGATAAACGCCACCGTATTGGCAATAATGTAGTCCCATCTCTGAAAGATCTGTACCCGTCCCAGTACAAACAGCACGGCAACATTGATCACATAAGAAACCAGCGTATTGGTGACACCTACGATACCAAATTTGATGAATTGGATCAGCAATTCTTTTTTCGTTTGTTTCTTTTCTTCTGCCATGTTTTCTCCCTCATATTATCGTTTGTAAATACTGTCTGTCAGGAAATCTATTTCCATTTTTTCCTGCAGAGCAGAAATTTCTTTGGCAATCAGCTCATTACGCTCCTGCAGCTGCTCTGCCGTAAAGTCATATTCCAGGCCACTGTTGACATAATTGCCGCGATTGGTAATATCGTAACCGTCTAAGCCTGCGATGGATACCTTCGCGATTCCCATATGCATCAGGAAGTGGAGACACATCAATCCGGAGTTTTCCATAATCGCCGGCTCCTGGCATGAGTAGCTGGCAAAATTCAGCATATGATCATATTCCTTCGCCTCCCGGAGATTGGAGGTGATGATCTTTTTCACCGGCTGATTTACTACATTTTTGTAGCGTCTCATATGGCATACAAAGACATAGTCACAGGAAACCTCCGTCGGAACGAAGTTGAGTCCGATCACCACAGGCTTCTCCTTCTGAATAAATGCCTGCACCAGATCCTTTTGCTCCTCCAGGCTCTTTCCCGGTCCTATCAGCAAAATCTGTCTGCCTGCCAGCTCTTTTTCCAGCTGCTCCACGGATTCCCGGTCGTCCACATAATTCTCCTGATATTCTTTATAGATCTTTTCTGCTTTGTCCTTATTGTAAAGTGCCTTGTCCTCCTTTGGAATCGACTTTAAGATCTCATTGTACGATTTTACGGTCAGTGTTCCCTTGGAAGCAAAATAAATGGCATAATTCGGATGACATCCATTAGCGGCAGAGAGATATAACGGCAGGGAATATCCCCAGAAATGCTCTCTGTAAATATCGTTCAGATATTCGTCAATGATCTCCAGCATCGGCTCAATGCGGTACTGCTTGTCAAAGTTTTCATTCATATATTCTGCAAAAAGCTCCAGATTAAGGTTTCCGGCTCCACGTCCCATACCAAATACACACGCATCCAGAATAATATCCCGGTGCAGATGCATCTCCGTAAAGGCTGACGCATTGCCCATGGCCTGCTGCATATTGTTGTGGGAATGATACCCCAGCATGATGTCCTCCCGCAGGTTGTGATCGGCAATCTGTGCCAGGCGGACAAAGTCTTTTTTCTTGATCAGGCCAAAGCTGTCCACAATATAAAAGGCACTGATGGGAAGCTCGTTAAATTGCTTGATCAGATCAATAAATTCGCTGTCCGAATAATTGTCGGTTCCTACTGCCTGTGCAAAAACTTCATAGCCCAGCTTCTGGAGTTTCTGAATATAATCGTAGGCTTCCTGAATCTTGCTTTTTTTGAAGATGACACGGAAAACATCAAAACCATCCTCGGTACGTTTTCCCAGCTTTTCCAACGGAATCGGCCGTCCCATATCAATCATGCCGACATAATGAGTCCCCGGATTTTTCGGAGTGATCATCTTCCTCACGCTTTCATTTCCATCAAACAGGGAATAGTCCTCATCATAATCACATTCCCGGACAAATCCAATCTCAAAATATTCGATGCCTGCCAGCACGATCTTCTTACCAATATTAAAAATTGCCTCGCGCCCGAAATGCCAGTCATTGACATAACCGCCATCCCGAAGCGTACAATCCAGTAAATTTATTTTACTCATGAAAAAGCCTCCTTTTTCTTCTGCTTTTACAGCAATTCACCAATTGCGTGAATACATTTTATGTCTTTATGATCTTCTTCGCCAATATACACAGCACTACTTCCGTAGTTTTGTGCCATAACGATGTCGCTTTCGTAAGTATCTCCGACCACAACTACTTCCTCCGGCCGCAGATCATTGTCTTTGCAGATGATCTCCATCAGAAGAGGATTTGGTTTTCCTACGGAATAATCCACTTCTCTTCCGAGACTTCCCTCCAAAGCTCCCACCATTGCACCACATCCCGGCATGCGCTTTGCGTTTTCTCCCGGATAATGACGCTCTTTGTTACAGGCAATAATTTTGTCTGCATGGAATGCCACCTGAAGGGCATCTGTCAGCTTCTGATAATCAAATGTCATATCATATCCAACGATCACAACCTCTGCCTGATCCGATACCGTAATATCAAGTTCCCCAAATTCTTCCTCCAGAGCCTTACTCCCCATAATATAAACGGTATGATAGCCCATCTGCTTCGCATAAAGAGCGGCTGCATATCCGGAGGTATATACCTCGTCATAGCTGCATTCCAGCCCCATCCCGGTGAGCTTTTCCCATATCTGCTTTCTGGACTTGGTGGAATTATTGGTCATAAAGAAAATCTTTTTTCCTTCCTGACGATATTTGTTTACCACCCGGTCTGCCCCCGGAATGAGCTTGCTCCCATAATAAATGGTTCCATCCAGATCAAACAACACGGCTCTGATGTTATCCATGGTATCACTTTTCCTTTCGATCGGTTTTATCGGTGTTTTTTGTAAAATTGATGCGTTCCTCCTCAATAACAAGAGGGCGCCTCATCATTCTCTTATTGATGCTCAACACATATTCTCCCAGAAATCCGATAAAGAATAACTGTACCGAACCGAGAATACATACTGCCAGCAGGATCGGTGTCATACCTGCCACAAAGCGGTCCCAGTAAAGGAGCTTCAGGATCAGATAGACAAATGCCACGATCAGACTGATCGCCGACATAATAAATCCCACAATAGTTGCCAGACGAAGTCCTGCCTTCGTGTAGGAGGTAAAGCTGAGCATTGCCGCATCGTAAAGAGTAAACCAGTTGTTATGTGTTTTGCCGGCACGTCTCTTTTGCTGTTCATATGCAACATCTACCCGCTTGTAGCCAAGCTCTGCCACAATTCCCCGTAGGAACGGTGTGGGATCATCCAGATTTCTCAAGACATCCACAAAGCCCTTGTCATACAGGCCAAATCCGGTAAAATGCTCGATCTGCTCCACATCAGACATTTTTTTGATTATCTTATAATAACAGGTCCGCAGGAAACGCATGATCTTATTCTCTTTGCTGGTAGTTTTGATGGCACAGACAATTTTGGCGCCCTTTTCCCACTCTTCTACAAGACGCGGGATCATTTCCACCGGGTCCTGAAAATCGCAGCAAAGACAGATGGTACAGTCACCACTTGTCTGGCAGATTCCGTAATACGGCGAATTAAACTGACCAAAATTCTTCGCATTAAAAATTGCCTTGATCTTCGGATTTGCTGCACAGATCTCTCTCAGATATTCCCTGGTATGGTCTGAAGAATCATTATCAATAAACAGAATCTCATAGTCATAAGACGGAAGATTCGTGGTAATCTCCTGAATCACTGCCTCACTGATGGCTTTTACATTTTCCTCCTCGTTATAGCAGGGAATCATTATACTAATTGTTTTCATGCTGCCTCCATTCCGACCTCATCCACTGTATCGTCTCTGCGATGCCTGACTTAAAGTCTGTCTGCGGCTGAAATCCCGTATCCTGTGTAAGCTCCGAGATATCTGCACAAAGGTACATCACTTGCTTCGCTCCATAAGGTATCTCACCAAAGCCCAGCTCCGCATCCGGATCGATCTGATCTCTGATCTCCATAATATATTCTTTCAATGGATGGGCTTTTCCTCCACCAATACAGTATACCTTTCCATTGTGTCCCTTTTCTCCGATGGCGATCATGGCTCTTGCCGCATCTGCGCTGTAAAGGTAGTCCCACTGCTGCTCTCCGGCAGTCAGTGCAGGCTTTTCCCCGGCAAATAATTTACGGATCGTGGTGGTAACCATCGTCTTGTCACTGTCACATGGACCGTACACGCTCAGAATCCTCGTCCACACATGACGTATCCCCAGCTTTTCACACTCGATCCGGCTCATCTGGCCGGCACAAAGCTTGGCAATACCATATCCGTTTTCCGGAAATGCCGGGGTCGCTGCCGACAGATCTCCTTCTACCCTGCCGTATTCCGCCTGGGAACCGGAGCCCACAAAGGCTTCACAGCCCAGTTTTCCGGCAAGCTGTACGGCATCAATGGTATAACGGATATTATCCGTCTGCAGCCTTGTATCATTCCGGGCGTCTCCGATCGTGGCTGCCCAGCCAAAATGATAAAATACATCGCAGGCCGGAATGTCTGCGGTATCCAGCTGCTCCAGCTTATCCAGACTACATTCTATAATGTGCACCAGATCATTCCGGGGTATTCTCGCGGTCCTCGCAGAACCCGGTCTGCAAATAGCGTAAACCTCAATCCGGCTTTTGATACATTCCTGTATCAGTGCAATCCCTATCGCTCCGGTGGGTCCGGTCACGGCAATTCTGTTCATCTTACGTCTCCCGCCTTTCCATCGATCATCAATCCTCTACCGGATCAATTAACAGATTCTTTAACACCTCTTCCCGTGGCAGGAATGGTGCCAGATCCTCCAGTGGAGGGCTGACAAGGCTGCCATCCTCCAAACGTTTCGTGGCACTCTTTGGCTCAAAGTTCTGGCTTGGTGAAACAAAAATTTCACAAAATACCGGTCCCTCCTGGGCAAGGGTCTGATCGACTGCTTTTTTCATCTCTTCATTGCTGTGCGCCTGATAATAGGTATAACCAAATGCCTGGGAAAGCTTTTCAAAATCAGGGAATGACAGATCTCCGCTTTCCGGTCCGATACCAACCTTACAATGATTGGAGAATAAATTATTCTGGGTCTGGCGGATGGAATGATATCCCTCATTGTTGATCAGGAACAGCTTGATCGGCAGCTTGTTGGTCAGAACCGTCTGCAGCTCCTGAAGGTTCATCATAATACTTCCGTCCCCTTCAATACATATGGTATCTTTACAATCATTTGCCACACATGCACCGATGGCTGCAGGCAGACCGTATCCCATACTTGCAATGGCACTGTTGATAATAAACCGTGCATCCTTCTGGATCACATAATTATGGCTGCCCACAACGCAGGCACTGCCGTTTGATACTACGGTCAGATTCTTCTCCGGCAGGCTGCTGCTGAGATAATTGATAAACGCATAAACGTTGGCGTATTTGCCGTCTTCCTCCCAATGCTTCGGAAGGGTTACCGGATAATCTTTCTTCCAGTTCTGGCAGCGCTCTACCCAGTCCTTTCCTTCAAAGACCGGACTCTTTGCACCCTCCAGTGCCGTAGCCATTTTCTCAAAGAAGTCTTTGGCATCCCCGCACACCGGCATATCCACATGAATCGTTGTTTTCTTAAGCTCTGCCGGGTCTACATCTACATCGATCACATAAGCTTCTCTTGCCCATGTCTTCCAGTTATATCCAACCTGGCGGATGGACAGACGGTTTCCTACGGCAAGCACAAGATCGGCATTCTGTACGGCAAAGTTGCCGGCACGGTCTCCCATAATACCGCCACGTCCCACATAAAGAGGGTGTGCTGTCTCAATGGCATCAATGGAATCCCAGCAGGTTGCCACAGGAATTCCTAACAGCTCTACCACCTTCCGGAATGCCTCATAGCCCTCAGAGAGACGAATACCATTTCCCGCATAAAGTACCGGACGCTTTGCCTGACGTACCTTGTCGATCACCGCGCGGATCACAGACTCCTCTACCGGCACCGGCATTGCAGCCTCATCCTCTGCCGGATCATATCCCTTCAGGTCCTCTGTCTCGATATAACAGCCCTGATAATTGACCGGAATATCGATCCAGACCGGTCCTCTTCTGCCGGTTGTAGCCAGATGATATGCCTTTTCCAGCGCATAACGGATCTGCATCGGATCTTCGATCATTGTCGCATACTTACACATATTGTCCACAGACTTCGTAATATCAAACTCCTGATCTCCCACAGCACGGAGAGGAAGTCCATCCGTATACTGACTCATATAACGTGCTGTCGTATCATATCTGACCTGGCCGGAAATTACAAACATCGGTACAGAATCAAGCCATGCACCAACAACACCAGTAATCGCATTGGTTCCTCCCGGACCGGTAGTCACACACAAAGCTGCCATTGTGTTATGAATCCGCGAGTACGCCTCTGCGGCAATAGCACACCCCTGCTCATGATGATTGTACAGACAGTGCATCCCGTCCTTATGACCCAGCGCATCATTTAAATGCATGGCGCCACCGCCTGTCACCATAAAACAGTCCTTTATTCCGTGATCTACCAAAAAATCTGCTACATAATCTGCTAATCGTTGTTTCATGCTGCCTCCATTCTGACCGTCCATTCCAGTCATCCTTTGAAATTTATTTCAAAATATCCCCGGCAGCCAAGACTGCCGGGAATCTGTATTTTGTATTTCACTTATTGTACTGCTTCTTTGATCTTACGGATCATATAATCGATCATTTCATCGGTCATACCCGGATATACTCCGATCCAGAAGGTATCTGTCATGATCTGGTCTGTCACAGGCAGATCTCCGATCACACGATATCCCTCTCCGGCTTTCTTGAGCTCACTGAAGCAAGGCTGCTTGAGCATATTGCCGCCAAAGAGCATACGGGTCTGAACACCCTCCTTCTCCAGATACTGTACGACATGATTCTTTTCCACACCCTCACGGCAGGTCAGCAAAAATCCAAACCAGCTTGGATCTGAGTTCTCACATGGCTCCGGAAGGATCAGCTTGTCCTCCACCTCTTTCAGTCCTGCTTTCAGACGGTTAAAGTTATGCTTTCTGCGCTCCACAAAGGATGGGAACTTTTCCAGCTGTGCACAGCCGATCGCTGCCTGCATATCAGTTGCTTTAAGGTTATATCCAAAATGAGAATATACATACTTATGATCATATCCAAATGGAAGCTCTCCGTGCTGTCCGTCAAAACGGTGTCCACACATATTGTCACGGCCGGAGGAACAGATGCAGTCACGTCCCCAGTCACGCATGGAGCGGATGATCTTATTCAGAAGAGGATCATCTGTATAAACGGCTCCACCCTCGCCCATGGTCATATGATGTGGCGGATAAAAGCTGGAGGTTCCAATGTCACCGATAGTACCGGTCTGCTTTGTCACACCGTCAATGGTATAGGTAGAACCCAGCGCATCACAGTTATCCTCTACCAGCCACAGATTATGCTTGTCGCAGAATGCCTTCACAGCCGCCAGATCAAACGGATTACCCAGTGTATGCGCGATCATCACTGCCTTTGTCTTATCAGAAAGCGCCGCCTCCAGCTGTGTTACATCAATATTGTACTGTGGAATCGTCATATCCACGAAAACCGGAACAGCACCATACTGGATCATTGCCGCAATCGTGGTTGGGAAGCCTGCTGCCACCGTGATCACCTCATCACCACGATTGATCTTGCGGTCTCCCAGCAAAGGAGAAGTCAATGTCATAAATGCTACTAAGTTTGCGGAAGATCCGGAGTTTACAAGAGCACAGTAACGTACCCCAAGATACTCTGCA
>ULQY01014429.1_pt1 | contig 10387 bp, 6 predicted proteins | sample 1954671 | NCBI WGS metagenome assembly ULQY01 (sample SAMEA4835660, study PRJEB28245) | human gut metagenome | biome: gut microbiome; material: fecal sample | place: Denmark | collected 2008 | reverse complement strand
GTTTTTACAGCTAAGAGTTCCGGACACGCTTTCACCCGGAGTTGTTGTTTGACTTTGCAATGATACGGCATTTTCTTCATTCGATGAAAAAATTTTAGTGTATTTTACCTGTTTCCACATTCTTTTCTGTTCTCCCTCTTCCAGATGCACCTGAGCCGGTGTTTTATATCCTATACTCATGTGCGGACGATAATTGTTGTAAAAATGAATGTATCTGTCAATTACATTACGGGCATGGTTGATGTTATTGAAGTGGCTTTGACGATAAATGCGCTCTGTTTTTATTATACCATTAATTCTTTCTGCCACAGCATTATCTGTTGGCTTATAATCTTCTGTCATACTGATGGAAATATCATGGTCCTGAAGCATTTTCACATAAGCATCACAACAATATTGTATGCCTCGGTCAGAGTGGTGAACCAGCCCCTTGAGGCTTTCATTCCCTTTCATTGCGACAGCCTGCTCAATCGCCTGTTTCAAAGCCCGCATGGTGATAGCTGCGCGTAAAGACTCGGCCAATACCCATCCTATTATCTTGTGTGAATAAGCATCGGTAATCAAGTGGAGATAGCAGACTGTACCGTCTGACAATACAATATACGTGATATCACTCACCCAAAGCTGATTGGCGGCTAATGGGGTAAAACCCTTTATCAAGTTCTTCCACTTACGATAACGATGGTTGGAATTGGTTGTATGGCGAGGTTTGGGAGGAGGGAGCATCAACCCGTTGCGACGCAACAGCCGATAAAAACTGTCACGGCCGGGCATCACCATATCAGGATTATTCAAGCTGCAGAGCATAATCCAAAGCTTATAACCACCTATGCCTGGATCCTCCGCACGGATTTCCTCTACACTCTTCAGAATAGTCCGCTCCAGCTGTACTTCTTTTTCTATGTCTACTTTCCACTGGTAGAAAGCTTGACGGCAATGGCCAAACAGACGGCACACGGTCGTGACCTTCAGGCCACGACATGTGACCAGTTCCGTTGCTATTTGGCCCCAGATTTTTTTCTTATCTGGATGTTAAAGTACTCTTCAGCACGTGTTATCATCAAATCACGGGCTTCAGTTTCCAGGCGGGAGAAGGACAAGGATTTTTCCAGTTCCTTAATGCGCTTTTTCAACTGCGCATTCTCTTCACGATAACTCTCTTTACTACGATTTGCCATTTCTGTTTCTCCTTCGGAAGATAATCTTTTTAGCAGACTCATTTCCAAAGGTAACTCTTTTTGAGGAGATGAATATTTTTTTATCCACTTATTTAAAATAGCAGAACCACTAAGGTTATGTTTTTTGATAAATGCATATTTGCTCAAACCTGATGAATAATATTCACGAAGTAGAGCCAGACGTTCTGATTCGTTGTAATGCTTACGATTCATGGTTGGTATAGGTTATGTGTTAATAATGTGTCTACCTATACCAGCATAAGTCATTGAGTAATTTGTTGTAAACTAATTACTTAGTTTACATACACCGTCTTGAAGTATTTTTCAAACAACTCTTTTGCTTCGTCTAATTGTGCTTGCGTGTTGAGTTGTACATCCTTCAGCTGGTAGTCCATTTTCATAGCTTCATATTTATGTACACCCAGAGTGTGATAGGGGAGTATCTCAACCCGTTCAATCATGCGATAGTTTTTGAAATGCTCACCGAGTGCTTCTATGTCTTCTTTAAAGTAGCTGTACTTCTGCACCAGTACATAACGCAGCCAGAACGGTTTCTGGTTTTCTTCAAGCCAGGCTGCAGTTTTCAGGGTTTGTGCATTACTTCTGGAGGTGAGTGCTTTATGACGTTCGTCATTGAACTCTTTTACGTCAAGCAGAACGAGGTCTGCCAGCGAAAGCAACTCCTTTACATCTTCGTTCCAGATTCCTCCATTTGTATCCACGCAGATATGAATGCCTGCCTCTTTCAGCATGCGGAATAAAGGAACCAAGGCTTTTGCTTGAAAGGTCGGTTCTCCTCCACTGAAAGTAATGCCTCCTTTCTTCCCGAAAAAAGGTTTCTGGCTCACAGCCATCTTGAGTATCTCTTCAGGAGTAGTTTCTTTACTTTCACCTTTGGCATCAATAGTATCGGGGTTGGCACAATAAAGGCATCGGAAATTACAGCCTTGCAGGAAAACAACGAGACGTATTCCCGGACCGTCGTATGTGCCTAATGATTCGTATGAATGTACTCTAATCATGATAGGATAAAAAATAATAGACACAAACTACCGGACTGAAAATCCGGGTAGCTTGTGTCCTGTTAAAATTATATACTCTTTATGCAAGAATTACATGCGTTCGTGGAAGCTGCGTGAAATTACTTCCAGCTGATGCTCACGGCTCAGTTTGATGAAGTTCACCGCATAACCAGATACACGAATTGTCAGCTGAGGATATTTTTCCGGATGCTCCATGGCATCTTCCAGCATTTCCCGGTTCAATACGTTTACGTTCAGGTGGTGCGCACCTTTTACGAAGTAACCGTCCATCATCGTTACCAGGTTCTCGATACGGTTTTCCATATCTACTCCCAAAGATTTCGGTACGATAGAGAAGGTGTTACTGATACCGTCCTGTGAGTCACGGTAGCGCAATTTAGCTACAGAACTCAGAGAAGCAATGGCACCGTTCTTGTCGCGTCCGTGCATCGGGTTGGCTCCAGGAGCGAATGCTACACCTTTGGCGCGGCCGTCCGGAGTGGCACCTGTTTTCTTACCATACATTACATTTGAAGTAATGGTCAGGATAGACAAGGTTGGTTTGGCATTCTTGTAAACCGGCAATTTCTTCAATTCTTCATCGAAGTAGTAAATCAAGTCTACAGCCAGGTGGTCTACACGGTCATCGTCATTTCCGAAGCAAGGGAATTCACCTTCGATGTCGAATCCTTCTGTCAGTCCGATATCGTTACGACGAGCTGTTACCTTTGCATACTTGATGGCAGAAAGTGAATCCACAGCGATAGACATACCTGCTACACCGTAAGCCAGGTTGATAACTGGATCAGTATCTACGAAAGCCATCTGAGCCTTTTCGTAATAATACTTGTCGTGCATGTAGTGGATGATGTTCATGGCTTCGTTGTACACGCGTGCCATTTCTTTCAGCACTTTCTTATAGTTGGCAAGCACTTCTTCAAAGTTCAATACATCACCGCTCAATGCCGGAATATCCTTCACCATCAGTGTACCGGTATTTTCACAGCGTCCGCCGTTGATAGCCAGTAGCAATGCCTTAGCCAGGTTACAGCGTGCGCCGAAGAACTGGATGTGACGGCCGATATCCTGATAAGATACACAGCAAGCGATACCGTAGTCGTCAGAGTTACGTACTTCACGCATCAGGTCGTCGTTCTCGTACTGGATAGAAGATGTATCGATAGAAACCTGTGCACAGAAGTTCTTGAAACCTTCCGGCAGTTCCGGACTCCACAGCACGGTCAAGTTCGGTTCTGGTGAAGGACCGAGGTTGTACAATGTCTGCAAGAAACGGAATGAAGTCTTGGTTACTTTTGTACGTCCGTCGTTGAAGCGTCCGCCAATAGACTCAGTCACCCATGTCGGGTCGCCGGCAAAGATGTCGGTATAAGCCTGCATACGCAAGTGGCGTACCATACGCAGTTTGATGACAAACTGGTCAATCAACTCCTGTGCATGTGCTTCGTTGAGTAGGCCATTAGCCATATCATATTCAATATAGATATCCAGGAAAGACGATACGTTACCCAATGACATGGCAGCACCATCCTGTTCTTTTACGGCAGCCAGGTAAGCCATGTATACCCACTGAACAGCTTCCTGTGCATTGTGAGCCGGACGTCCCAGTTCAAGACCGTATTGTTCTCCCATGATCTTGATTTCCTTCAAGGCTTTGATTTGCTCAGCCACTTCTTCACGAAGGCGGATACGGGCATCAGTCATCGGACCAGTCAGGTGACGCAAATCATTTTGTTTAGCTTCAATTAGTCTGTCCAAACCATACAATGCCAGACGACGGTAATCACCGATGATTCGTCCGCGTGCATAGTTGTCAGGAAGTCCTGTCAAGAAACCAAGTGAACGGAAAGAACGGATTTCTTCTGTGTATGCATCGAAAACTCCGTCGTTATGAGTTTTGCGATAATGAGTGAAAATATCTTTAACCTTCGGGTCAACTTCTACTCCGTTTTCACGGCAAGCTTTTTCTACTACCTTGATACCTCCAAAAGGTTTGATTGCGCGGCGCAACACTTCGTCAGTCTGCAAGCCGACAATGACTTCATTTTCCTTATCAATATATCCCGGTGCGAAAGAAGTGATGGTTGATACTGTGGACGGATCGATCGAGCGTACACCATTGTTTGCACGTTCTTCAGCCAAAGCTTCCAAACATTTGTTCCAAACAGCTTTTGTACGTTCAGTTGGACCGACCAGGAATGAAGCGTCGCCCTCGTAAGGCGTAATGTTTGTCTTTACGAAATCGGTGACGTTGATTTCATGGTTCCAACGGCCTTCTTTAAAATTCATTGCCATAAATTTGAAATATTAAAAAGTTATGTAAATGTGGTTCTCTAAACCGAGTGCAAAGGTAGTGAAAAACCTTGTGTTGTACAATACCTATTTTGTGGTATATTATTATTTTGCATTAATTACAAAGTAGGCTATAGAAACGGGTTATGGGAAAGGTGTGTTTGCGAAAAAATCTTTGCAAAAGTTTGCACAACTCAAAAAGTCGCTCTATATTTGCACCGCATTTGAGAGAAGATGCGTTCCCAAAGAAGATTGGAAGTTTGGGTGAGTGGCTGAAACCAGCAGTTTGCTAAACTGCCGTACGGGTAACCGTACCGGGGGTTCGAATCCCCCAGCTTCCGCTTCTGTAATTAGGAAAGAGAATGGCGCTTTCGTCTAGTGGCCTAGGACGCGGCCCTCTCACGGCTGAAACACGGGTTCGATTCCCGTATGCGCTACATCAGCTACTGGAAGTTTGGGTGAGTGGCTGAAACCAGCAGTTTGCTAAACTGCCGTACGGGTAACCGTACCGGGGGTTCGAATCCCCCAGCTTCCGCTTTCTGATAGAACTCCGTCAATTGACGGAGTTTTTTTGTGCCCTTTTGTATGTTCTTCTTGCCTCTTGTTTTGTTGTAGCGTCGCACTTTTTTAGAAAAAGAATCTTTGTTCAAAAAAAACTTGGATGTAACGGATGTTGTCATACCTTTAAACTGTAACTTCTTTATTTTATTGTTAGAATGTGTATGTCTATGTGAAGCCTCTCTGATTCCTTGCTTGTTTTTTAACTTATGCGGTATTAATAATATTTAATTTTATTCATTTTTCTATATATAAAGAGTGGATTAATTAAAATATATCTATATTTGCACTATGAATAATTTTATAAATGTAAACCTTAATGTAATATCTATGAAAATTAGCCATGGATATTTTTAAAATATTTAATTGGCGCCTTGTTGACTTCTCGTCTTTTTTTGAATAATAAATTCTAATTCTAAGTTATATCATTAATCTAATTAATTTATGAGAATTGGTAGGTTTTCACAAATGTTTTTATTGTTGGTTGTTTCCGGATGGGGAACTGTATGGGCTGCTCCTGAAAAGTCAGTGGATGCATCTATACTACAACAGTCTGCTAAAATTACCACTCAAGGTACAGTTGTTGACGCTCAAGGTGAGCCTTTGATAGGTGTAAGTATTCTTGAAGTTGGTACTACAAATGGTACGATTACGGATATTGATGGTAAGTTTACTTTACAAGTAACTTCTGGAGCTACACTTGAATTGTCTTATATAGGTTATAAGACACAACAGTTAAAAGCTGTATCAGATCTTGGAACTATTCAAATGTCTGATGATACCGAGGTCCTTCAGGAAGTAGTGGTGACTGCTTTGGGTATCAAGCGTGAAAAGAAAGCTTTGGGTTATGCAATGCAGGAAGTAAAAGGAGAATCTTTGGTTGAAGCTCGTGAAACAAATCTTGCCAATGCTTTGTCTGGAAAGATTTCAGGTGTGCAAATTATTCGTTCTAGTAATGGACCTGGTGGATCTTCAAAAATTCAGTTGCGTGGTGCAAACTCTGTGACAGGTACAAATCAGCCGTTGATTGTGGTTGATGGTGTTCCTATGGATAACTTTACCGGTGCAGATAATGCGGACTTTTATAATCCGTCTTTGGATATGGGTAATGGTCTTTCAGATATTAATCCGGAAGATATTGAATCAATGTCCGTTTTGAAAGGTGCTTCTGCTGCCGCACTTTATGGATCTCGTGCAGGTAATGGTGTTATTTTGATTACAACAAAAAAAGGTACTAAACGTGAAGGTTTAGGTATTACCATTTCTGGATCAGTTTCTGCAGAAACGATTTTCATGAATCCTAAGATGCAGAAATCATTTGGTCAAGGAAATAATGGTGCCTATAATACAGAAACATCCAATAGCTGGGGACCTGCTATGGGAAGTGAATATACCTTCAACGGACAAAAACGTGTGATGCAGTATTATGATAATGTAGACGCATTTTTCAAGACTGGTCTTAATTTGACGGAAAGTATCTCTTTCTCTCAGCAGTATGATAAGACATCTATCTATGCGTCTTTGAACCGAATGGATGATTCAAGCAAGATTCCTGGAGCTACATTGGATCGTACAAACTTGACTTTGCGTGCTTTTTATACATTTGGTAAGGATGATCGCTGGAGTTTGGATGCAAAGGTACAGTATATCAATACGAATGCAGATAACCGACCAATGACAGGTTCAAACGATCAGAATATGTTCCGCACTATTTACCAGTTGCCTTCTTCAATGGATATTCGTGATTATAGCAATCCTTTGACTGATGAAGGTAAAATTAATTGGTATAATAATAGTGGAATGAACCCTTATTGGGCTGAACTGTATAATACGAACCATGATACTCGTAACCGTTTTTTGATGAATGCTTCTTTGAAGTATAAATTCACAGATTGGTTGAATGCGGAAATCAAAGCGGGTAGTGATATGTATAATACAGAAAGCAATAACAAACTATATGCTGGAAGTAATCGTAATAATGGTAACAGCCAATATAGCTTGGAAGAAAAGAAGTTTTATGAAAATAACTTCAGCTTTTTGATTAGCGCTCAGAAAGACCATTTGATTGATAAGTTTGGTGGTACAATGACTTTTGGTGGAAACTTGATGGAAAGAAAAACCACCGGCTTAAAAGGTGATGCAACCAAACTTACAGTTCCAAACTTGTTTAACTTGTTGAATAGTAGTAAGAATGACCGTAACTTTAAGGAAACTTACAATCACAAGAAAATTAATTCATTGTATGGTACATTGGGTATTAACTATGATGGATGGGTATTCTTGGATGCAACTTTCCGTAATGACTGGTCTTCAGCTTTGAGTAAGGAAAATCGTTCTTTCTTCTATCCATCAATTTCAGCTTCTTGGATTATCAGTGATATGGTTGGAAAAATGGATAAGATGATGCCGTCATGGTTTACTTATGCTAAAGTACGTGCTTCTTTTGCTCAAGTAGGTAATGATATGGATGCGTATCAGTTGTATAATTATTATGAAATATCTTCCGACCCTAATGGTAATACAACAGGTAAGCCTCTTGAGGCTTATTATGATTCAACAGTGCAAAGTGAGTTGATTTCTTCATGGGAAGCCGGCTTGGAATTGAAATTCTTCAATAATCGTTTAGGATTTGATGTGGCATGGTATAAATCAAATGCAAAGCGTCAGTTGATGAATATTCCGATGGATAATATGTCTGGATACAAATCTCGTAAGATTAATGCAGGTAATATTCAGAATACAGGTATTGAGTTGATGATTAATGCACGTCCTATTGAAACAAATGATTTTAGTTGGGATACTCAGTTCAACTTCTCTAAGAATAACAACAAGGTTATTGAATTAGCTCCTGGAGTTGATAAATATGAATTAGGTGGTGCCGCTGAATTAAAAGTTTACGCTGTGCAGGGTGGTAACTATGGTGAGATTTGGGGTACCAAGTTTATGCGTGTAACGGATGAAAATAGTCCGTATTATGGTAAGTTATTATTAAATAAAGCTGGTTTGCCTCAGTCTACAGGGGTTTCTGAGAAGATTGGTGACCAGCAGGCCGACTGTATGTTAGGTTGGAACAATAGCTTTAGATATAAGAACTTTGCTTTGAGCTTCCAGATTGACGGACGTTTAGGCGGTGATATTTATTCTTATACTAATTATGCATTACAGATTGCCGGCCGTGCAGAATGTACAGCACCGGGTGGAATGCGTGAGAATTTTGTAGTGGATGGTGTAATTGCCCAGCAAGATGGAACATACGCTCCTAGTACAATAAAGGTTTCTCAGCAGGATTATTGGCAGGCTATAGGTACAGGTAATACTGGTATTGGAGAAGCAAATATTTATGATGCAACCAATATTCGTTTACGTAATATTGCGTTGAACTATTCATTCCCATCATCTATGTTAAAGAAGACTATTTTCCAGCAGTTGAAATTAGGTTTCTCTGTGAATAACGTATGGATGATTTACAGTGATATGAATGGCATAGATCCTGAAGCTGTATTTATCACAAATACTAATGCTACAGGTTTTGAGAACTGTGCATCTCCTACATCACGTTCTTATTTATTTAACGTTACTCTTGGTTTCTAATCAAAAAAAAGAATTTTAAATGAAAGCGATTGATAAATTATTTTTAGGGTTAAGCCTATTCAGTTTAGGATTAACTTCTTGCTCTGATTTTGATGAGGTGAATACAGACCCTTCTAAGACACAATTAGGATCTGTTAAATCCTACTTTGCCTTGAATCAGTCTTTTAGCAAGATTCAGATGGACCCTAGTACAGGTGAACGTGTATACGTTTATAACTGGGGAGAAGGTGCTCGTTTTCTTACAGAGAAGAAACATCTGTCTATTGGTAATTATGATGATGATTATATCAGCTCTTTTTACTATCCAGCAATTGCATTTTCTATAAATAATGCGACACTGGCTGTTCAAATAGCTGAAACTCATCCGGATGAGGTGGTCGATCAGAAATTTTATCCGAATATGAAGCAGTTTGCTCGCATTTGGCGTGCATATTTGTTAGCACAGTTTGCTGATAGTTTTGGTCCTTGTGCTTTACCTCAAGATTTGACGGGGGGATTGAATCCTGTATATAGCAGCGAGAAGGATACATACAATTATATATTGGATGAATTAGCTGATGCGGTAAAAGCGATAGATGTATCTGTTGAACCAACAGAAGATCAGGCAAAATGTGACCCTTATTTTGGGTACGATGCCACAAAATGGGTGAAATATGCCAATTCATTGCGAATGCGTTTGTCTATGCGTTTGAGCAATCTGAAAGATAGGGATCCTGAAATGTATGCTAAAGCTGTAGCTCAGTTTAAGGATGCAGCTGCTGATTTGAGTAAGACAATCAGTGAAGATGCGGATATTATGGAAATTGTGCAGAATAATGGATGGGATGATTATTCTGGTCCGTATACCCGCTCTTATAATCAGCATTGTTTGTCTGGTACTTTGGCTAATTTGATGACTAACTTAGGAGGAATTTCTATTCAAGAACAACGCCCTGATATTGCAGCAAGTTACATAAAAGATGCTGATTATTTAGGAAAGCGTTTTGAGAAGCATTTTGTATTGAATACTGATAATCCGACTAAAGGATATTGGATGGACGGACTTCCTGAAAACTTGGATCCTCGTGCATTGAAATTATATTATTTACCTTATGATTCAAATGCAGATAATACGATTGATATAGGTTCTGAAGTGAAAAAATATAAAGGTACTTTTGGGCTTATTTCTTTTGAAGACGAGACAGATACCATAAAGATAGATGGTACGTATTCTTGGAATGGTATACCTGCTGGTACAACAACTAGTTTTTCGCCTTCTATGTCTAAGAACGAGTTGCCTAATAGTAGTAGTGCACGTTTGAATAATTATCCTATATTGGGTTCTCAGGCTAGAGATGCAAAGGAAAAGATGGTTTACTTCGGTCCATGGGAAACTTATTTCCTTGTTGCTGAGGCCTTGGAACGTCAGTGGGTTACACCGGGTGAAGTTGGTGGTCTTACTGCAGAAAATGCTTATAATAAAGCTGTTAAATTGAGCTTTATTCATTTTGGCGTTTCTCAGTATTACGATGATTATATTAGTTCGAGAGAGTATAATCGCGTAGGTACTTCTGTGGCATATAATCATACAGATCCTGCTTCTTCTGTGACAATGAAGTATGTTGATGGTTATACAGATCAGGAAGGAACTGTTCAATATCAGTATCCAGATGGAACTCGTACATTGTATGGTAATCAGTTGAATGATCATTTATCAAAAATATTTACTCAAAAATACATTGCTCAATT
>ULQY01019602.1_pt1 | contig 10521 bp, 10 predicted proteins | sample 1954671 | NCBI WGS metagenome assembly ULQY01 (sample SAMEA4835660, study PRJEB28245) | human gut metagenome | biome: gut microbiome; material: fecal sample | place: Denmark | collected 2008 | reverse complement strand
CGCGAGGGCCGCGCCTACGACCGCGACCTGCTGAAGAACGCCTTCAGCCGTTCCGGTTTCACCTCCGGCTATCTGGACGGAAAAATCGACGGCACCATGTTCGGTGTGCGCAGCGAAGCTGACGCCGAGCTGACCAAAAAGACCCTGCCCATGCTGCGTGAGCTTTACCGCCGCGAGCGCTCCCGCGTGCCGGTGCAGATGAAACTGGAGATCGAGGAGGGCGGCGAAAAGCTGACCGTCACCGATGCCGACGGCAACAAGGCCTTTGCCTATGGGGATGCCGAGCCGCAGCCTGCCCGCACCGACCCCACCGAGAGTTTGAACCGCAGCCTGACAAAGACCGGCGGCACCCCCTTTGCGGCAGAGAAGATCACGGTGGAAATGGACGGCGGGCCGTGGTTCATCCCCGGCAGTGCCGTGAACGAGCTGCGCCGGGAAGCACTGGATGCCCTGCTCAAAAAGCGGGAGGTGCTGCGCCCTTGGCCCACCACCGAGGAGCACGTCGCCGCCCTACCGCAGCGTACTCTGCCGCCCCGTCGCACCCTGCGCGCCCGGTTCGAGCGCTGGGAGCAGGTGCCGGAACGGGCGCTTGACGGGGTGGAGTACCTCATTCTGCCCATTGCGCAGGCCGACCGCGTGCCCCGGGAATGGCGGGCAAAGACCATTCTGGAGCTGCCCCGGGTCATGTTCGGTGCGCTGGAGCAGGACACTGCCCGCCGCATCGCAGCCACGCAGGACGCGGGCTTTGCCGGGTACGAGGTCAGCAACATCGCCCACCTGCGCCTGTGCCGTGGGCTGCCTATGACCGGCGGCTTCGGGCTGAACATCACCAACAACGTAGCGGCGCAGTTCTATGCAGAGCAGGGACTTTCCAGCCTGCTCATCCTGCCGGAGGTGAAAGACAGCGATATTGCGTCCATTGCGCCCACCCGGAACGGTAAACCGGTGCCCACCGGCGTGATGATCTACGGCCACATGCCGCTGATGCTTACCCGCGCTTGTCCGCTGCAAAATATCCACGACTGTGCTCACTGCGATAAGACCGGTGTGCTGACCGACCGCAAGGCCAAAAAGTTCCCGGTGCGGTGCGGCCTTGGGGTGCGCACCATCTATAACCCGGTGCCCATCTACATGGGTGATAAGCCCGGCGCACTGGTGGTGGACTACGGCGTGGCCTACTTTACGCTGGAATCCCGCGAGGAGGCGGCGCAGATCCTGGACAGCATCCGCACCCACGCCCCCTTTGAGGGCGAGTTTACCCGCGGCTTGTATTTTAAAGGTACGAACTAACAAAAAATGAAACGAGGTTATACGATGGAACCCATCACTGTAAAATATAAGGTACTGGATGCCCGGGCAAAGGTGCCTGCCTATGCCACCCCCGGCGCAGCTGCCGCCGACCTGTGCGCTGTGCTGGACGCACCGCTGACCGTTGCCCCCATGCAGCGGGTGCTGGTGCCCACCGGCCTTGCCATCGAGCTGCCGGGTGCCCATAGCGTGGCGCTGGTGTACGCCCGCAGCGGCCTGTCCATCAAGCACGGCCTGTGCATGGCAAACGGCGTGGGCGTGGTGGACAGCGACTATCGCGGCGAGCTGAAGGTGCCCATGGTCAATCTGGGAGCCGAGGCTTACACCATCCAGCCCGGCGAGCGGGTGGCGCAGCTGTGCATCGCCCCGGTGTATACCGCCGCCTTTGTGCCCGCCGAGGAGCTGGGCGACACCCAGCGCGGTGCGGGCGGCTTTGGCTCTACCGGCCGATAAGGAAGGGACGCGGCGAAAATGAAGGAAAATGAGCTGATTTTAGCTTCCGGCAGCCCCCGCAGACGGGAACTGCTCTCCCTGTACACCACCGACTTTACGGTCTGCGTCAGCGATTTTGACGAGAGCGCCGTCACAGCACCCACCCCGGCGCAGTTGGTGGAGCAGCTGGCCATCGGCAAATGCCTTGCGGTGGCAAAGCAGCACCCGGATGCCGTGGTCATCGGCTGCGACACCGTGGTGGATGTGGACGGCACCGTGTTCGGCAAGCCCCACGATGCCGAGGACGCCAAGCGGATGCTGCGCGCGGTCTCCGGCAAGACCCATCAGGTGCACACCGGTGTATGCATTGCAAAAGGAGACAGGGCGGAGCATTTTGTGGACAGCTGCAAGGTGACCTTTTTCCCGCTGGGGGAGGAGGAAATTGAACTCTACACCACCACCCCGGAACCCTACGATAAGGCCGGTGCCTATGCCATTCAGGGGCGCGCGGCCCTGTGGTTGGACCGCATCGAGGGCGACTACTACACCATTATGGGGCTGCCGGTCAGCCGCACCGTACAGCTGCTGGCGCATTTTTTGTGAGAAAAATGGAAAAATGATAGAAAACTTGCCGAAACGCTTGAGAAATGAAGCACTTGCGGCTATAATAGAACCGTGTTATTCTGCGCAGGAGGGTCTGTTTACCGCAGACTGTCCGGCATTCTGGGATAGATTTAAGGAACGATCGTAAGGAGATTTGGAACAATGAGTTTTCTGTCAAAGGACGTTGGCATTGATCTGGGTACTGCCAATACTCTGGTCTACATGAAGGGCAAGGGCATCATCATGCGTGAGCCCTCGGTCGTGGCGGTGGACACCAAGACCGACGAAGTGCGCTGCGTGGGCGGCGAGGCAAAGGCTGTCATCGGCCGTACCCCCGGCAGTATCGTGGCGGTGCGTCCCCTGAAGGATGGCGTCATCGCTGATTTCGACATCACCGCAAATATGCTGGAGAACTTCCTCAAAAAGGCCTGCGGCAATAGCATGTTCTCCCGTCCCCGGGTGGTCATCTGCATCCCCTCCGGTGTTACCGAAGTGGAGCGCCGCGCAGTGCGCGAGGCTACCCTGAAGGCCGGTGCCCGTCAGGTGTCTGTCATTGAAGAGCCCATGGCTGCTGCCATCGGCGCAGGCCTGCCCATCAGCGAGCCCACCGGCAGCATGATCGTGGATATCGGCGGCGGCACGGCGGAGATCGCTGTCATCTCTCTGGGCGGCATTGTGGCCTCCCGCAGTGTGCGCATGGCCGGTGATATGTTCGATCAGGCCATCATTGCTTTCATTAAGCGCAAGTACAACCTGCTCATCGGTGAGCGCACCGCCGAGCAGATCAAGATCGAGATCGGCTCTGCCTATGCACTGGACCCGGAGCTGACCATGGAGATCAAGGGTCGCAACCTTGTGGACGGTCTGCCCAAGAACATCGTGGTGCACTCTGAGGATGTGCGCGGCGCGCTGCTGGAGTGTCTGGTCAAGATCACCACCGCCATCAAGGAGACGCTGGAGCGCACCCCGCCGGAACTGAGCGCAGATATCATCGACCGCGGCATCACCCTGACCGGCGGCGGCGCTCTGCTGCGCGGTCTGGATCAGCTGATCCAGAGTGAGACCGGCATTGACGTCCATATTGCGGAGGACCCGCTGGATTGCGTGGCCAAGGGTGCCGGTGCTGTGCTGGATCATGTGGATGTGCTGCATGATGTGCTGGACACCGATGGAGGACATATGTAAGAGCGGCTCTCTGCGGAGAGAACTGCTTTCAATGCGGAAAAGTTTCAGACACAGCAGCTGTGCGTTTTTCCGCTGCAAACACTGCATCTTGCGCGGATGGCACGGCTGTCCGCGCTTTTTTCATGCAAAGGCCTGCGGTAGAGCGCGGGCATCCCGACAGGAGGGAAGGACCCTTTGAAAGATTTTTTTGATACCTGGAAATTCAAGATCCTTGTGGCTGTAGCAGTATTTCTGGTGGGCATCATGGCCTACGCCGGTGCCAACGGCCGTCTGACCGCTGCCCCACAGGAGCTGCTGGGCGTGATTCTGACCCCCTTCCAGAAAGCAGCGGCTGTGGTCAGCGGCGGCGTGGGTGCGGTGTGGGAGAAATACACCAGCATCGACGAAGTCATGGAGCAGAACGAGCAGCTGGAAGCGGAAAACGCCGAGCTGCGCCAGCAGATGGTGGACTACGACCGTATCAAGGCCGAGAACGATGCCTACAAGGCGCTGGCGAACATTCAGGAAAAGAACAGCAATGCCACCTATGTGTCCGGCTTTGTCATCGGCCGCGACCCGCTGGACGAGTTCGGCGGCTTCACGCTGGACAAGGGCACCGCAGACGGCGTAGCGGTGAACGATGCGGTCATCAGTGACCGGGGCTATCTGCTGGGCATGGTGGTGGAAGCCGACCCGACCAGCTGCAAGGTGATGACCATCCTGCACCCCAGCTTCAACGCGGCGGGCGTGGTCTCCCGCACCCGGGAAAACGGTATCCTGAATGGCAACACCACCTATGCGGCGGATGGCCTGTGCACCCTGACCAATCTGGAACGCAGCACCGAGACCCGCGCGGGTGATCAGGTCATCACCACCGGTCTGGGCGGGGTGTTCCCGCCGGATCTGCTGGTGGGAACAGTGCAGGACGTGGTGCCGGAGGCCAGCGGAAAATCCTCCATTGCAGTGGTGCGCCCCGGTGTCGACCCCCGTACTGCAAAGCACGTTTTTATCATTACTGCGTACTAAGGAGGGCACACTGCTATGGAATCTCGCCGCAAGCGCAGCCGCAGCCAGCTGCTGAAGTGGGGCTGCTATGTGCTGGCGCTGTTTGTGTGCGCCGCTTTGCAGACTACGCCCGGGCTGTTTCAGCTGGGGCAGGCAAAGCCGCTGCTGGTGCTGCCGCTGTGTCTGGCGGTGGCAGTATTTGAGGGAGAGTTTGCCGGGGCGCTGTTGGGCACGGTAGGCGGCCTTTTGTGGGACTACGCCGCCGGGCGCACGGTGGGTATGCTGGCGCTGGAACTGCTGCTGCTCTGCTTTGGGGTATCGGTGCTGGTGCAGCTGTATTTACAGGTGAACTTTGGCAACTTTGCCGCAGTAAGCACCGCAACAGCGCTGGTGGTACTCTCGCTGGACTGGCTGTTTTTCTATTATATGCCGGGCTATGCCGGCGCTGCACTGCGGTACATTGCCTTTGTACTGCCCAGTGCAGTGCTGACCATCCCGACGGCGCTGCTGGCCTTCTGGCTGGTGCAGCGCATCCATGACGGGTTTGGGATCGACAACGGTGTGGTCTAACCCGTAAAAGGAGAACCAGATGAACGAAAATGAACGCAAGGTCGTGGTGCGGCGGATGCTGTTGCTCATTGCAGTGGCCTGTATCATTATGGGGCTGTATACCTTCCGGCTGATTTTTTTGCAGCTGGTCAACGGGGACGACTTCAAGGCAAAAGCCACCACCACCACGGATTATAAGTTCACGGTTACCGCTGCGCGCGGCAATATCGTGGACAGCACCGGCAAGCGCATTGCCACCACCAGCACCGGCTATAATGTTGTGCTGAACAAGCTGCAGATGGGGGATCAGGATCTGGACACCATGCTGCAGCAGATCGTGGAGCTTTTGCGCCAAAACGATGAAAAATGGCTGGACACCCTGCTCATCAGCGAGCCGGACGCCACCGGCAACTATACCTTTACGGACAGCGCCGACAGCACCAGCGACCAGAAAACGCTGGCAGACATGAAGGAGACGCTGGGCTTGCAGCAGTACGCCACCGCCAACGATGTGATGGAGATGCTGGTGGAGAAGAACCATCTGGAAAGCTTCTCCCTGCCGTGGCAGCGGGTGCTGGCGGGCATCCATTATGAGATGGACCGGCAGGCCTTTTCCAACGTGAACAACTTCATCATGGCAGAAAACGTCAGTCAGGTGACGGTTGCTGCCATCAAGGAACATTCCCTCACTTTGCCGGGTGTGGAGATCGTGGAGACCAGTACCCGCAGCTACGAGCAGGGAGATATCCTCCCCGCTGTGCTGGGGCGTGTGGGCAAGATCACCGCCGAAAAGTGGAAGGTGACCGACGAAAACGGTCAGGTGACCTATCCGCTCAAGGAAAAAGGCTATAACATGAACGATGTGATCGGCATCTCAGGCCTTGAATCCGTGTACGAGGACGAGCTGCGCGGCAAGGACGGCGTGGAGACCATCACCCGCAATTCGGACGGCGTGATCGTGGACACCAAGATCACCACTGTGCCGGAGCCGGGGCATACCGTGCAGTTGACCATCAACAGCGACTTTCAGCGTGCGGTGGACAAGGCCCTTGCCAATAACATCGATATGATCAACCGGGTGTACAATACCGGCGATATGAAAGCCGCCGCCGGTGCTGCGGTGGTGCTGGATGTGAAGGACGGCAGCGTACTGGCAGCTGCGAACTACCCCAGCTTTGATCAAAACCTGTATGCCACCAACTATTCCGAGTACAGCGCTGACCCAAGTCTGTCCCTGTTCAACCGGGCGCTGCAAGGCCTGTACACTCCCGGTTCTACCTTTAAACCTGCGGTGGCAGTGGCGGCGCTGGACAGCGGCCTGATCAACCAGTACTCCACCGTCAACTGCACCGGCGTGTACACCTATTATAAGGATTACCACCCCCGCTGCACCCGCCACGGCCACAGCGGCAACATTGATGTGGTCACTGCCATCAAGTGGAGCTGCAACATCTTCTTCTACGACGTGGGCCGCCGCCTGACCAGTGACGTCTACGATGCCTACGCCTACAAGCTGGGTCTTGGGCAGCGCACCGGCGTGGAGGTCAACGAGGCTGTGGGACGCCTGACCAAAAAGACGGATAAAAACTACACCTCCTCGCTGGATATTCAGGCCGCCATCGGGCAGGGCAACACGGTGGTAAGCCCCATCCAGCTGGCTACCTACGCCGCCACGCTGGCCAACAACGGTGTGCGCTACCGCACCCACTTTGTCAAGGCGATTCTGGATACCAACACCGGTGAGGTGCTCAGCGAGACCCAGCCGGAGGTGATGGATATCATCGAGGGCAACGGCAACACCTTTGATCTGGTGCGGCAGGGCATGACACTGGTGCCCAGCACCATCAGCGGCAAGATCTCCAGCTACCCCATTGCCATCGCCTGCAAGACCGGCACCCCCCAGCGCAGTGAGACCTACGCATCGGGCAAGCACTACCTGAACGCCATGATGATCGCCTATCTCCCGGCAGATAATCCGGAGATCGCCATCGGCATCACGGTGGAGTACGGCGGCTACGGTGCCCGCACCGGTGATCTTGTGGTGGATATCGCCAACGCCTACTTTGCCATGAAGGACGGCACGCTGGAGGTGGACCCCTATGTGGATCCGCGCACCGTGGTGCAGGAGGATGCCGCAGCATCGGATACCGCTGCCCAGACCGCCCCGGATGCTGCGAATGATGCACAGACCGATGCAGCCGCCGCAGAACCGCAGCAGACGACCGCGCCCGTAGGGGTGACAGAGGAAGAAAACAACGATGCAATGCTTGCGCAGTAAAGCGCAGCTGCGTGCAAAGTGCTGAATTTGAACGAAAATTTGAATATTGTGTCCAAAAACCTGTTGTAAATGAGTTGCGTTTGTGATATCATGTATAACAAAGGAAATTTATCAAGCGTTTTATATATAAATGTTTCAATAGAGGAGAGATCTACAGATGACGATTGCCCTGATCGCGCATGACTCCAAAAAGGAGCTGATGGTTCAGTTCTGCACGGCATACTGCCGTATTCTGAGCCAGCATAAATTGGTGGCGACCGGCACGACCGGCAAACTGATTTCCGAGGCCACCGGCCTGCAGGTACAGCGTTTTCTGGCCGGTGTGCAGGGCGGTGACCAGCAGATCGCGTCCCGCATTGCCTGCAACGAGATCGACCTGCTGCTGTTCTTCCGCGACCCCATCAATGCAAAGCCCAGCGAGCCGAACGAGATGACTCTGCTGCGCCTGTGCGATGTGCACAACATCCCCATGGCTACCAACATTGCTACTGCTGAGGTACTGATCCACGGACTTGAGCGCGGAGATCTGGACTGGCGCGATATCGTGCACCCGCAAAACTAAGATATGCAAAAAAGAAGCGCTGCATCGTACAGATGCGGCGCTTCTTTTTGCTTTGCCGGTAAAAATGCAATGCGGTTTTTCTGCGGTGTCAGACCGTTCCGTTCACTTTAAAATCCTGTGCCATCTCCTGCACGTCGGCGGCGGTAAATTCGCCTAAGGGCAGCAGCAGCCGGGCAAGGGTGTCCTGCGGCAGCGCCGCCAGTGCGGCGCTTTCGTCCAGTGCAGCATCCACGGCGGGGCAGACGGTGTGCACACCATCGCTGCCCAACTCTACCCGGGCGTGGTGCCCGGTGGCAATGTACTGGATGCCCAGCTTATCGGCAGCGGTCAGCAGGGCGGCAAACCGGGCGTCGTTGCCGCTGCCCAGCACCTCGGCGGGCTGGTCGGCCAGTGCCTCCGCCTTCAGTACGATGCACTCGATGCCAAGAGCCTCGGCAGCCTGCCGTGCGGCTGCGGCCCAAGCGCTCTGGTCAGCGGCCAGCTGCACCACAGCCCCGGCCACGCCGAAGCCCTGCTGCTGCAAAATGCGCACCACAACGCCGCAATCCACGGAGCCGTCCATGCTGACAAGCACTTTGTCCTGTGTTTCGTAGGTGTCGAACCCGTTGCCGGGCAAAAATGCGTCGCTCATGTTCCTTGCCTCCCGCCATGTGCTTTGCTTTGTGCTACGGCCAGCTGGTCGCAGCGTTCGTTTTCAGGGTGGCCTGCGTGGCCCTTTACCCAGACGTAGGTGATCTTGTGCCGTGCCTCCTGCTCCAGTGCCTGTGCCCATAAGTCCGGATTCAGGGCAGGGGAGCCGTCGGCTTTTTTCCAGCCCCGGCGCTTCCAGCCCTTGGCCCAGCCCTTTTCCAGCCCGTTGATCACATACTGACTGTCAGAGCACAGCCGCACCTCGCAGGGTTCCTTGAGCTGGCGTAGCGCCTCGATAAAGGCCGTCAGCTCCATGCGGTTGTTGGTGGTGCTGGCGTCGCCGCCGCTCAGTTCCTTTTCGTACACCTTGCCGTCAAAGCGGTAGCGCAGCACTGCACCCCAGCCGCCCGGGCCGGGATTGCCGCTGCAAGCGCCATCTGTGTACACCTCTACCTGTTTCATGGGGTTCTCCTTATAGAATAGAATACCTTTATTTAGCGCTATTTTGCCCGGGATGTCAAGAGCCAATGTATACGCCGGCCCGGTTTTGCCAAACCTTGGAATTGACAAAACCGGTGCGAGATACTATACTTAGCGTAACAAAATGCGTATAGGGGTGCACCAAAGGCGTGCGCCCGGCTGTTCCGGCAGAAACGCCACAGTCGCATCGAACAGATGGACTTACATGGCCAAGAATCTCTTGCGGAACCAACAGCACTGCTGCAAAAAGCACGCTGAACGATAAATTCTATACGATGCATCAACCGGAAGCCGATGCAGTTTCAGGTGCTTCCCCTGTGCAAGGTGCGGCTGCTCTCCCCGGCGGGGGCGCGGCCTGACCTGCAATTGAATCTGGAGGTAAAGAATGGCTCAAACAAAAGAAAATAACCCTGCACCCCGTGCAAAAGCCCCGGCAGCGCCCAAGGCAGCTGCCGCAAACGGCACTGCTCCCGCAGGGGAAAAGCACACCCGTCCCACCACCCGCCGCCCCTACTATAACCGCCGCCCGCGCCGTGCGCAGCAGCCCAAGGAGGCAGCGACCCCCATCCATATCTACCCGCTGGGCGGTCTGGGCGAGGTCGGCAAGAACATGACCGTCTACGAGTGCAACGGTGATATGATCATCGTGGACTGCGGCTTGGTGTTCCCGGACAGCGAGATGTTCGGCGTGGATATGGTCATCCCGGACTTCACCTTTGTGGTGCAGAACAAGGATAAGATCAAGGGCCTGCTCATCACCCACGGCCACGAGGACCACATTGGCAGCATTCCCTATCTGCTGCAAAAGATCAGCCTGCCGGTGTATGGCACCCGTCTGACCTGCGGCCTGATCAAGAACAAGCTGGAGGAGTTCGGCCTTGCCGGCAAGACCAAGTTTGTGGAGATCGTGCCCCGTCAGAAGATCAAGCTGGGCTGCTTTACCGTGGAGCCTATCCATGTGAACCACTCCATCCCGGATGCCGTGGCTTTTGCTATCGACAGCCCTGCCGGTACCATCATCCAGACCGGCGACTTTAAGATCGACTACACCCCGCTGGCCTGCGGCGTGACCGACCTATCCACCCTGTCCGAGTACGGGCAGCGCGGTGTGCTGGCTTTGCTGAGCGACTCTACCAACGCGGAGCGCCCGGGCTTTACCGCCACCGAGCAGAAGGTGGCCGCCGGTGTGCGCAGCCTGTTTGCCCGCGCCCGCAATAAGCGCATTATCATTGCGACCTTTGCCTCCAACATCTACCGCGTGCAGCAGATCATTGATCTGGCCGTGGAGGATGGCCGCAAGGTAGCCTTCAGCGGACGCAGCATGGTCAACAACACCGCCATGGCGCAGGAACTGGGCTATATGCACATCCCGGAGGGCACCCTGATCAGCGTAGACGAGCTGAACCAGTACCCGCCGGAGCAGGTGGTGCTGGTGACCACCGGCAGTCAGGGCGAGCCTCTGAGCGCGCTGAGCCGTATGGCCTCCTGCAGCCACCGTCAGGTGCGGGTA
>ULQY01035528.1_pt1 | contig 10582 bp, 10 predicted proteins | sample 1954671 | NCBI WGS metagenome assembly ULQY01 (sample SAMEA4835660, study PRJEB28245) | human gut metagenome | biome: gut microbiome; material: fecal sample | place: Denmark | collected 2008 | reverse complement strand
ACTCCGGCTGGAACAGGATCACCACCGCTATTATTCCCACACTGAATGCATTCTTAAGCAGATATAAGATCGTATTGAACTGGAACACCGCCGCAATGGCAGTGAAGAGCACGATCATAACTATACCCTTCAGAAGAGTCCATGCTCTGCTCTGCTTGAACCACAACATGATCCTGTATATAAAGAATGACAAAATAAGTATCTCTATTATATCTACTGTGCCTGGAACTGTTATATAAAACCAATCAAAATACGTTGATATAAACGTTGATATCTTATCCATTTCATCCTCCTTTCGGTATATAAATACTCCGTATAATTAATGTGACCTGACAAAAGTCAGGTCACTCACATGTAAGCTCTTTTCAATGTATCTATCTTGTTGATCCTGTAACAGAATCTTCCTTTGCCGCAGACCGGCTTCTCTGTGCGCCTGATCCGGACGAAGTCGACCTCTTCTGCTGTGGTCTTGGCGATGGCTGCTCTCTTCTGGCTGCCTTTCTCTGGGCACCACCCATGACCTTTGGCACAGCCTTTACATAGTAGTAGTAGTCATCGTCCTCAAACTGTGTATTCTCAACACTTGAGTAGTCCACAACTATCTTGAAGAACTGAACCACTATGGCCACCAGTATCGCCAGTATGCATCCAAGCAGAGCCCCCGCAAGGGATACCTCAACTTCCATGGACAAAGTTCCAACCAGGAACAGTATGATCTCTACCACACCGCCTGTGATGATGGCAACGTACCATGAATATGCAAATGACATTCTATATATTATGTATGTAAGAACTATAACAACTGCAAACACTATTATGGTGAGCAGAAGTGTCTTATCCTGCACCAGATGCTGGAAAATATACTTGTATCCCTCTATCAGATCACCCTCTGCTGAACTTGAGCTTAAAGCAACGTAATCAGCAGTATGCTTCAGGAAGAAGTAGAATATACAGCCAAATGCTGCAGGAACCATTCCTGTGAATCCAGCTGTCATTCCAGCCAGGATCGGCATGAAATACTGGAACTTTATAATGTAAAAGAATGGCATAAACAGAATGATCCATGATGCCTTAGGGAAAAATCTTATATATACACAATACATTATCACAAATATGACAACAAATGAGATTCCAAGCTCCAGACTTGCGCTGGCAACCTGGGCACATGCGTACAGTCCTGCAATGGCAAGTGTGAGCTGGCCTGAAAGGAACGCACACACAAAAGCTGCTGCCAGGACCACTACGATACTGCTTATCGTGCTGTTATATCCTGTAAGATGGTTTATTGACCAGAACACAACAAGTGCCAGTATAAACTTACACAGTGGTGAAACAAATTTATCATACTTACTACAAAAATTCTTTACTCCATCGCGGAAATCCAGAAGTGTTGACATTATCAGTTAGCCCTCCTCTTTTTTTTGACAGAACGGCGTGTTCCGTCCTCGTTCTCATAAAATTCTATCAGTTTCTTAAGATTCTGGTTATACTTTATGAGTTTTGGCTTTGCCTTCATATATCTGTATGTATATAAGACCCACGCGAAAAGCGCAAATGCAATACACACCACTGCATAGCCGCCCACAATGCTGCTCGCCACCTTCACATAGTCAAGCTCTGTGAGCTTCTCAACTATATCTGCAAGATTATAGTATATGTAAGCTGCGGCAAAAACTACAAACAGCACCGTAGATGAAACAATTGTCTTAAGACAGTTAAGCTTCACATAGTCACTTTGAAAATATTTACCCTTTTCGAGATCCTCACGCCCAAGCGACTCCTTGTACATGGCGATCTTCGTCATTAGAATGACCTTTTCTTCATTTACCATTGCTCGATTCTATCTCCTTATTCTGGTCACTTTTCCACAAATGACCATAACTAGCAGTATTATACCCCGCGTCTTAATATTGCGCAAGTTTTATATTTAGAATTTAATGTCTATTAATGTATGATCACCAAGTGCGTCCGCCGTAGTAATCATGTTCATTTTTGTATGTCTCGTATGCATCCATCTCCTGATTTCGTTGCTCAAGACTGTCTCCCTGGATGGCATCGAGCTGCTTTCGTATCTCCGATTCCTTATCAGAAGACTGAGGCTCCTGTGTATCCTCTTCGTTTTCATCGTCACTGCCCTGATCCTTCTGGTCATTTGGATCCTGATCACCTTTCTGATCCTGTTCCTCCGTCTGCTTCCTGAGCTGTTCCTCAAAGGCATCTATCTCATCCTTCAGAGTCTGTGCATCCTCGTAATGTCCATCCTCATCATCCCTATGAGCGCAGTCATTCTCTATGAGAATGTCCTTTGCCCCCTCAAGTATGTCTATCACCTCATCCAGATTCTCTTTGGTAACACCCTCAGGATCTATCTGCTTCACTATGGACAGCGCAAGGTTGACCCTTGTCTTACAGTCGGACTCACCACCCGGCTTCTTTTCAAGTGCCTTACGAAACTCCTGCTCGGCGCCCTCGTAATCTCCCTGACTGTAATATACATCACCAAGATTATAATGGTATATATGTGGCTGAGTAAAGCCAAGCACGGCGTTCACTGTGCTGTCCACATATTGTCCCTTTTTGTATTCACTTATAAAATGCTCATTGCACAGATAATTCACCAGAAGCACCGCCATACACAGCAGGCTGACAGCTCCGGTCACTGCAGCAACGATCTTTATTATTCCTGATCTGTTTTTCATTTTATGACTTTCTTTCTCATATCAAAAAATTCATATACAACAAGTCCTGCAAATAATGCTGCAAACAGATAATATATATCCACATATCCTATGGTCTTACCCTTATCCGTTGACTCAGCGGTTCCCCGTGACTTCTCCACAACCTTATCCAGCGCAGAACCATCGTTCATATTTATATAGTCGACGCCCAGATCATCGGCAATCTTTTTCAGATTATCCTCATCGATCTTCGACACCGCTGGTTTATACGGGTAGTCCGATGTGTCCTCAAGCAGCTCCTTCCGGTCATCGTAATATGATTTCACATACATGTTACCGCCTTCCTTTGTGCCGTACCCCAACACTGCGCCTCCATCAATATATTTTTTCGCCCCGTCAAATGACTTGAGTCTGTCGTCGTTGGTTATTTCACCATCGCTTATAAAGAACACGACCACATTTCCATCATTTTTCTCCTTTGCACGCTTAAGGGTATCCGTCATCACATCTATGCAGACATTCATGGACGACCCCCTGGCATATAGCGAATCCAGCGGATATATTGAATCCAGAACACTTTTTGCAAAATTTGAATCATCCGAATATGGCGATATCAGATTTGCACTATTATTGAAAGTTATGACTGCAAATTTAGCACCGTCCATCTCATCAACTATGTGCTCGCAGTCTTTCTTCACCGCCGTCAGCCTCTCTGTATCCCCAGCATAATCCTGAGCCAGCATGCTTATGGTGTCATCCACAACGAACAGCACATATGTGTCAAGCTTCCGGACACTTGTCTCCACGTTGCTGCTTGGGACCATGATCCTCAGATTGATGAGAAATATCAGTATGATGGCAGCTATCTGCCTTATATATGCGCTTCTCTTCCGCCTTTTCAGGAACGCCATGCCAACGCACAATATGAGCATAAGCCAGATTGGTATAATTGGATCTATTCTCATAATTCTCTCCTGTAACGTCTTATAATTTGAGCCAGCGGCCAAGTCCTAGCATTCCTGCAAACAGAACCAGCATCAATACAAATGGATATAACAGCTCAGGTGTCTCAACATCCACCATCCTCACCTTGACCAGATTCTTACTCAGCTTTTCTATCGATGATACTATCTCTCCAAATGATCCGGATTCCTCCTCAAGATAGAATTTACCACCGGTCTTCTCCACCGCATTCTTCATGGACTCCTTGTTTTCCGGTGTCATCTCCTTTGTTCCAACTCCATACACCGTGACATTGTTTGAAACACATATATCGGCCGCCTCATCCAGAGTTGCCACCGGTGTTCCCTGTATATCATTGTCAGTGGAGAATATTACCACCTTTGTCCTCTCCTTGTCAGCATCCGAAAAATCGATTGCCGCAGCAGCAAGGCCGTCCCCTATAAGTGAGCTTCCCCTCTGCTCATTTCCAATCAGAGTTCCAGATGATATATATGCCTGATAATATATCCAGTCGTACCCCGATGAAAATGCATCGTCCAGATTCACTTCATTTCTGCTCTTCAGACACTGTGCGATCAGATCAAGCTGATCCTTCACATACTCATAATCATCCGTGAGCGGAGTAAGCAGCACCGGACTTGTGTTAAATATCACGATTCCAAAACGTTCGCCCTGAAGCTCATCAACTGTTTTCTTCAGCTTGTCCAGCAGATTCTCGTTGAGATAATCCACGGATGTTGATATGTCGATACACAGAATGATGTCCCTGCAATACTTTTCATCCTGCATACGCCTGCTCGTGTATGGTTTTGCCATGAGCAGGAATGCCGATACGACAACCAGTACGCAGCATATGAGCGTGGCTGTAAGCCCGGTCTTATATAATATTTTTCTTTTCCTGAAATATGCCTCATCTTCCTGGCATATGAGCCCTGCGATCTTTTTTCCTCCGGCATATTTCTTTGTCTTTTTGTATTTCACAAACACAAATACCAGCATAAACAGCGCAATAGCCAGGCCTGCATATAGAACAATATGATATTTTATTGCCATCTCTCAATCAAACTCCTTGTCTTCTCAAGGGAAGCCCTCACATCACCATCGGACTTTCTTGCAAATTCCGGCGCATAATACTCAGCCACAAGATAGTACAGCTCCGGCATGTTTAATCTTTCTATATCATACAGAGTATAATTCTGAACCCTTATGCCGGTTGCAGCATGAACAAATCCCCTGATACAACGGCTCATACGCTGATATGCACCTCTTACATCAAGTTTTCCCTGATCATACTGTCCCGCAATATCCGCCAGTTCTGACAGATATCTGGCCTTCACTCTACCCATATCCATAGGCGCAGGCTTCACCACCTTCGGCAGCTCCGCCGCCATTTTTCTACGTCTTCCCAGATACCAGCAGACACCAAAGAACAACAGCACTGCGGCTGTTATCGCTCCGGTCAGCACGATCGGCCATACCACATACGAAAGCGGCTCCTGCAAATTCACTGAACTTTCCATATCTTATATCTTCTTCCTCTTATCTCCGGGCATCAGCCCATTTAACTACTTTCCAGAGCTCTCAGTCTTGTGCTTGTTGAGCAGCTCTACTATCTTTTCATCCATGCTGTCAGAAGACCTGACCGTCAGGTACGAAATACCAAGTTTCTTAAGCTTGTCGTCACAGGCACTTGAAAGCTCCTGCCTTTTCCTCTCTTCTTTCTTTGCCAGCTTCATGTCCCTGGTAAAAAATTCAGGAATATATGTGTCACCGGATATGTCATATACATTCTTACCGTTCATCCCGGCATCCTCAACATTTATAAGCAGTATATCATGCAGTACCTTTAACTGCTTTACAGTTGCCTCCGACATATTCAGGATACCTCTGGTGTCCGTCACCACAAGTATGATCATTCTCCTCCTGAAATTCCTCGCAATGAAGCTCAGCGCATCCCCCGTATCCGAGTCATTAGTCATGGTAACGTTCCTGTGGTAACCCGCAAGAATATTTTCGACATTTGCAAAGCCTGTCTTAAACGGATAGTGCTCCACGCCCCTGTCTGAAACATAAGTAGCGCTCACATAATCACCATTGTCACACACCATATATGCCAGGGTTCCTGCCGCCATAAGTGCAACGTCACTCTTCTCCTGAACATCATTGGCATATCCAAGCATACGTTTTCCGGCATCCATCACCAGCATTATATTATGCTTCTTCTCGGCGATATACTGTCTGACCAGAAGCTTCTGGCTCCTGGCAGATGCTTTCCAGTCCATGTCCTTGATATCATCGCCAACGACATACTCCCTGAGCTCATCAAAGTTCATACTCCTGCCCTTATAGATGGAATTGTACGAACCATCGATTATCCTCGACGTTGCCTTGGTAGTATATATGGTCTTATATCCCTTCATATTTCCCTGTATTCTGGATATATATGTCATCTTCATAATTAACTGTCTTCCCCTACGGCGTCTTAACCGAACCTATTATGGCATCTATAATCTTCTCAATCTTCACGTCTTCCGCAACAGCGGCAAATGTAAGCATGATCCTGTGTCTCAGGACTGAATATCTGAGTGCTTTCACATCATCAGGAACACAATATCTTCTCCCATTTATAAGTGCGATTGCCTTTGCTACCTCCATGAACGCAATAGCCGCTCTTGTGCTCGCACCCATGGCAACATACTGTGCAAGCTCAGGTGCAAGTATCTTATCCGTCATTCTGGTTGCCTGAACTATATCAACTATATATTTCTTTATCGCCGGATCTATATAAATCCTCTTGCACAGCTTCTGAAGATACACCACATCGTCAACGCTGGCAACGGACTTCACGTCTAAAAAAACCCCTGCCTCCACTCTGTTGAGTATCTCCATCTCATCCCTTGCGCTTGGATATGTCACAGTCTCCTTGAGAAGGAATCTGTCAAGCTGTGCCTCTGACAGCACATACGTACCCTCAGATTCGATCGGATTCTGGGTCGCTATTACCACGAACACCTCCGGCAGCTTATATGTCTTTCCTCCTATACTGACTTCTCTCTCCTGCATCGCCTCCAGCATGGCACTCTGTGTCTTCGCACTGGACCTGTTTATCTCATCGAGTAGTACAAAGTTCGAATAAACCGGACCTATCTTATCCTCAAATGTATTGGTCGCCATGTTGTACATCTGGGTTCCAATTATGTCGCTCGGTATAAGATCCGGTGTACACTGGATCCTTGAAAATGATCCATTAACCGCCTCTGTCATAACCCTGGCAGCAGTGGTCTTGGCAAGTCCTGGAACGGATTCCAGAAGCACATGACCGTTTGTCATCATTGCAACCAGAAGTGAATATCCCAGATAAGGCTGTCCCACAACCTTACTGTTATAGTAACTCAGCAAATTGTTGATTATCTCCGAAGCCTTCTGGACTTCTTCATTTGTTATCTCTCTGTTATCCTGCATAACTACTCTCTTTCCTTTATTTATTATGATGTCTGTCTCCCCGGCATCTATGGTATATAGAATATACCTTTACATGTGATTGCTCAAGTTAACAAATATAAAGTGCCCATGCTATATTTTGTCCATATAAACAAAAAAGTGACCAGGGGGTACCTGGTCACCATAATGAGGGGAGAGAGGATTCAAATAAATGAAAACTCTACTCTCACATATTAACTTATGTTCCATCATAAGTCAACTATTTTTTTCGTTAAATATACCTTTTATTTACAATTTGATCTGCCTACTCCGCATCCGCTACTCTAGTATCCGCATTCACATAACTTGCAGGATTCCTGCGCTTGATGACCCTGAGTACAAATATCAGAAGAACCATCATTGCTATGAATATCGGAAGCATGATAAACCACTTAACATGCAGATGGTATGTAAGCGGTCCAACTATAGCATATGACACGAATGACATGATAGCCGCTGTTATCGCATATGGAAGCTGTGTTGCCACATGATTTACATGGTTACACTGCGCTCCTGCTGATGCCATGATAGTGGTATCTGATATAGGTGAGCAGTGATCTCCACACACAGCTCCAGCCATACATGCTGATATCGCTATGATCATAAGCTCATTATTCTTACCCTCAAATACTGCACACACAATAGGGATAAGTATTCCAAATGTTCCCCATGATGTTCCTGTTGCAAACGCCATGAGACATCCAACTATAAATATAACCGCAGGAAGGAAACTAAACAGACTTCCCGATGCAGATGTCATTGCTGTCTGTACAAAATCCTTTGCACCCATCATATCGGTAGTTCCCTTGAGCGTCCATGCGAATGTAAGGATCAGTATAGCCGGTACCATTGCCTTAAAGCCCTCTGGTATAGCCTCCATACATTTACCAAAATCCAGGACTCCTCTTATCACATACAGAAGAATTGTAATAAGCAGTCCGAACAAGCTTCCAATTGCAAGTCCAACAGATGCATCACTGTTTGAGAATGCCTCTACAAAGCTTACACCGCTGAAGAATCCACCTGTGTAGATCATTCCTATAATGCAGCAGATAACAAGACATATGATAGGTATTATAAGATCAACTACCTTGCCGTTGCTGTTGACCACATCAGTCTCCTCTGCTGTGACAGTCTTCTTGCCATCTCCCATTGAGAGAAGATCTCCCTTCAGGGCATTGAGCTCATGCTTCTCCATGGAACCAAACTCAACCTTCATAACGATCATTGCGATCATCATCGCAAGTGTGAGGAATGAATAATAGTTATATGGTATGGCTTTTATAAACAGACCAAAGCCATCCTCACCCTTTACAAATCCACTGACGGCTGCAGCCCATGATGATACAGGGGCTATGATACATATAGGTGCCGCTGTTGCATCTATAACATATGCAAACTTCGCCCTTGATATCCTGTGTTTATCAGTTACAGGCTTCATAACACTGCCGACTGTGAGGCAGTTAAAATAGTCATCGATAAATATCAGAACTCCCAGAAGAACTGTGCAGAGCTGCGCGCCCTGTCTGGTCTTGATATGGGTAGCTGCCCAGTCACCAAATGCCTTGGATCCACCTGCCTTGTTCATAAGTGCAACTATGGTTCCAAGAATGACAAGGAATATAAGTATACCTACATTATATGAATCTGAAAGCTGTGCGATCAGTCCATCCTGCAGTACATTCGATATACTGCCCGTAAAACTGAATCCGGAGGCAAACACACTTCCTATTACAATTCCTATAAACAGTGAACTGTAAACCTCCTTCGTTATAAGTGCCAGCGTGATAGCGACAACCGATGGTACAAGTGCCCAGAATGTCGCATATGTCGATGGCGATGGAATCTTATCTACATATATAGACAGAATTCCGAGAACCGCAATAATGAGAATTACCACGGCGATGGCAATAAGATTTTTCTTGCTGCTCTTCATCTTGATCCTCCCTGATCTTTTTTCGTATGCATATTATCTGTGATAATTCATCTGTGGAATAATGTATTATCACGTCATATAAGTAAAGTTATATCACATAAACATACCATTTGAATAGTACAAATGTCTGATTTATTCCTTTTCAGTCAAAAACAGTCAAAATTTATTATGAATATGTGAATATGACGGAAAACAGTCAAATGCTATTGCATAAATAACGTTTATGTCATATTATCAGCTTGTAAGCAAGAGATACAAAAACAACAGAAACATCTTCAGCTTACACTGGAATTTGACAATTTACTATTTTTTGTTTTTACTCCCTTTTTTCGTAGTCAGAAATGACTACACCCCCCAATCCCTTAATTGACGCAGCCGTCAAGCGGCTGCGTCCCTCCCTTAAAGGTGAGTAACCAAATGTTATGATATATTCAATATCAGCTCACAAAAAATCTTATATAAATAAAAAGAGCAGAAGCATGATCGCCTAATCGTGATTCTGCTCTTTTATTATTATATATCTCTTCTGTATTGCGCAACTTGTCTGTGTGCAACTTGCGCAATATCGTTGCGTTATGTTACATCAGATGATTTTTTACGATTATACATGCAAAAGTAGTCAAAAACAGTCAAAATCGCCAACAAATATGGCATTATAACCTAAATGAGCCAAATGCTATTGCAATCCTGATCCATTTATCATATTATCAACTTGTAAGCAAGAGATACAGAAAGACAACAGAAAGCGTTGACAGCTTACACTGAAATTTGACAATTTACTATTTTTTGTTATTTACTCCCTTTTTTGTAGTCAGAAATGACTACACCCCCCAATCCCTTAATTGGCGCAGCCGTCAAGCGGCTGCGCTCCTCCCTTAAAGAGAGTAAAGCTAATATATGAGTTATACTCAATCGGCTCACAAAAAACTTTATATAAAAAAAGAAGCAGAATCATAATCGCCTAATCATGATCCTGCTTCTTTTTTATTCTTCAATAAATCCCTTGAAGTTCTTCTCCACCAATTTTCTGGGCACCATGACCTGATGATCACAGCCAGTACATCTGAGTCTGAAATCCATTCCTACTCTGAGTATCTCCCAGGAATTCGTTCCACAAGGATGCGCCTTCTTCATCTTTATAACCTGTCCAACCTCAAATACCATTCTGATATCTCCTCCTTCGGAATCCTATAAATATACATACTGTACGTTTTGGAGGGCTTTGCCCGCATAAACAAATAAAAGCTGAAACTCATAAAAGTTTCAGCTTTTCATCTAGTGCCCAAAGCTGGAATCGAACCAGCGACACGAGGATTTTCAGTCCTCTGCTCTACCAACTGAGCTATCTGGGCTTACATAAAAATAGCGGGGACAGGATTTGAACCTATGACCTTCGGGTTATGAGCCCGACGAGCTTCCAGACTGCTCCACCCCGCGGCAAAAAAATAAAATGGGCGGAGATGGATTCGAACCATCGAAGCATTACGCAGCAGATTTACAGTCTGTCCCCTTTGGCCACTCGGGA
>ULQY01008802.1_pt1 | contig 10595 bp, 9 predicted proteins | sample 1954671 | NCBI WGS metagenome assembly ULQY01 (sample SAMEA4835660, study PRJEB28245) | human gut metagenome | biome: gut microbiome; material: fecal sample | place: Denmark | collected 2008 | reverse complement strand
GAGCACAATAAAAAAGGTGTTGTATCTCATCAAGAATATGAAACAGCAAAAACAGCTATCACTGAGCGGTTTGCTCGTCAACGGTTAGAGCTTGCAGGGAAGTATGCGCCTGAGAAATTATTACGTGCAAACTTAAATGATGAGTTAGCGGTAGTTGAAGAGCTTAAAAAAGCAGGACAGCTTACAGGTGGTGAAGCTAATACTGCTGAATTGCAATTGAAGTTTGATTATGCTCAAAACAGATCTCAAAGTGCGGTCAATCCATTAGACCAATTACGCGCACTTTATGATCCGCAACAAGAGCTAATTAATCAACAAACGCAAGAGCTTGCTCAGCTCCAAGCATTTAACGATCAAAAGTTAATCACGGAAGAAGAATTCCAACAACGCAAACAACAAATCATTGAAAAATACAGAAATAGCCAGTTCCAAGAACAAATGGGGCTTTATGCTACTGGATTAAATGACCTTGGTAGTGCATTTGGAACTTTAACATCAGTCGTTGAACAATCAGCCGGTAAGCAATCTGCAGCTTATAAAGCAATGTTTGCTATATCAAAAGCGTTTGCAATTGCAGAAGCTACGGTGAAACTATCTCAAGCTGTCGCACAAGCGATGGCAGATACAACCGCACTTACTCCTGCTCAAAAATTTGCAAATATGGCAGCTGTTGCAGCGGCTGGTGCTAATGTTATCTCTCAAATCACTAGCGTAGGATTCGCTAAAGGTGGTCATGTTGTCGGAGAAGGTACTGGAACAAGTGATTCTATCTTAGCTCGCTTATCTAACAATGAATTTGTTATGACATCCCGCACGGTTGATCACTATGGTGTTGGATTTATGAACGCCTTAAACCAACGCAGATTCCCTAAATTTGCAAATGGCGGTCATGTTGGTGGCAAATCTGATAGTTATGACGGATTGTTTAGCGGTGGTGGAGCATCAACTAATAACGAAGTATCAATAACAATAAATATTGATAAAAACGGAAATGAGAGTGTTACTGCTGAGCAAAAAGCCGAACAAGGTAAAGAGTTGGCACTAGCAATCCAAGCAAATGTACTTGAAGTGTTAAGAAAACAACGTCGTCCAGGTGGAATGCTTGGATAAGGAGATGAGATGGCTTTAAAAACATTGCCTTGGTGTCCGCAGCCTGGTTATACGGTTGATGAAGAACCAAAGCGTAAAGTGCTTAATTTTGGAAATGGCTATCAGCAACGAATGGAAGATGGAATAAATGCTCTTTTGAGAAAATATTCCGTTACCTATAAGGTTAAAAATGGCCAATCAGCAGCATTTCGTCAATTTATGAAAGAGCACGGTGGAGTCCGTGCTTTTTATTTTAAAGACGTCGCACTAAATGGGGAGCTAGTTAAAGTTGTTTGTGTTAAGTTCCATCGCCAAATTGGATTGACTCACACAACCTTTAACTGTGAATTCGAAGAGGTAGTGTAAATGCCTAAAAATTTACCTAAGAAAATGACCGCACTTTTGCCTGAATTAGAGCAAGGTGCGCTTATTGAATTGTGGGATATTGATTTACGCCATATTACCCCGACTAACGGTTCTAATACTGCAGGTGAATTGTACCGATTCCACAACGGTTTAAACCAAGGGCGAACCAATATTTGGTGGCAGGGGAATGAGTATCAAGCCTATCCAATTAAAGCAGATGGCTTTGAAATTAGTGGTCAAGGCCCAAGTTCTCGTCCGACATTAACAGTATCTAACCTATATGGCATCATTACTGGCATTGCGGTTAATTTAGGACAAGGCGTTGGTGGTAAAGTTACTCGTAGATTGGTTTATGCGCAGTTTCTTGATGCCCGCAACTTTGAAAGTGGCAAAAACGCTCAGGCAGATCCTACACAAGAAGCAGTGAGTTACTACATCATTGAGCAATTGAAAAGCCTTGATGATAAACAAGCTACTTTTGAACTGGCATCACCTGCAGAAACGGATAACGCAAAAATCCCGCTGTTGATGATTACATCGGATGTTTGTATTTGGCAATATCGTTCACCGCAATGCGGTTATACAGGTGGTCCTGTTGCCGATGAATTTGATAAACCAACGAACGATCGTAATAAAGACAAATGTTCGCATTGTATCCGTGGTTGTAAATTGAGATTTGGTGAGAATGCTGTATTACCGTTTGGCGGTTTTCCAAGTACAACCCAGTATGGGAATTGATCATGATTATTCCGGATAAATTAAAAAAAGAAATACAGTCACACGCTAAAAGTTCAGAGCCACAAGAATGTTGTGGCTTTGTTGTATTTAAAGACGGTTTTTCTTACATCCCTTGCGAAAACATCTCACACGATCCTGTTAATTTTTTTGAAATATCGCCAGATGATTTTCTTCTTGCTGAAGAACGTGGTGTTATTGTAGCGCTGGTGCATTCTCACCCTGATTCTGCTTTTGAAAAAGGATTGCCATATTTATCCATTGCTGACAGAGAATGTCAGGTTAGAATACAGTTAGATTTTTGGCTGGTGGTGGATGACGACATTAAACAGTTCCGTTCTATTTCACCGCTGATTGGTCGTCAATTTGAAAACAATAAACAAGATTGCCGAAATATCATTCTTGATTGTTATATGTTAGCCGGTATTGAATTGCCAGATCAATCCACTTACGAATTTGAATGGTTTGAGCATTCCAATTTATATGAAGAAGGCTTGGCTCGTTGTGGATTTGAAAAAATTCCTTTTGATGAAGAACCGCAGCTTGGCGATGTGATTTTAATTAAAGTCGGTGCAAGTTTCGCTAATCACGCAGGAGTGTATCTAGGTGATCAGATGATGGTTCATCATAGTGAAAGTCGTCTCTCTGCACGTGTACCTTATGATGGTTTTTGGCTTAATTCCACACATTCAATTTGGAGATATTCAGAATGGCAAAAATTACATTTCATGGCAATCTTAAACGATTTAGCGATGAACCATTCGAGCTTGATGTAAGTAACTTTCGAGAGTTAATGAGTGGATTAATCACTCAAATTCAAGGACTAAGATCGCATCTTAGCAAAGGGTATTACAAGGTCAGAATTGGTAGAAAGTATATAAGCAATGAGCAATTAAAAAATAATCCAATAATTGATCTTGATGATAAATCCTCTGTACATTTTACACCGGTTATTGTGGGTGCTGGTAAAGCGGCCGGTGTAATTCAAGCTGTTGTTGGTGTTGTATTAATTGCTGTTGCATGGTGGAACCCGTTAGGTTGGTCTGCCGGTGGCGTAATGATAGCTGGCGCAATGGGGGCATCACTTGCTATGTCAGGAGCTATATCTCTTTTAACGAGACCGCCAGATATGGGTAGTGGAGTCAATGAAAGTGAAAAGAAACAAAGTACATCATTTAGCAATCTTCGTAATTTAACTCCACAAGGGAGACCTATTCCGTTATTGTACGGTAAGATGATGACCAGCCTTATACTGGTGTCTCAAGGGATTGAAACATTTGACGATGTTTAGGTAGTAAATCAGTATATCACTAATAAATTTAACCGCTTATAGGCACTGCTTATAGGCGGTTTTCTTTTAAAGAGGTACTTATGGGCGGTAAAAGCCAAGGTTCAGCGCGCACACCACATGAAGCACCTGATAGCCTTCGTTCTTCGCAACGATTACGTGCTATTGGTTTAATCTCTCTTGGTCCAATCAAAGGTCCAGCCAATAAATGGAAATCGACTTACTTTGACAATACGCCAATCCAAAATGCAAACGGTGTTGATGATAATGATGAGTCAAGTTTCAATTTCAAAAACACAGAGATAGCATATACGCTCGGAACGCAGGATCAAATGCCGCTACAAGGCTTTGAAATGTCAGAGCGCGAAGTATCAGTTGGTGCTGAAATTAAAAATGTTACCCCTGTAACAAGAACCGTCATTGATCCTGATGTGACACGTCTCAGAATTACATGTGGTGTAAGTGCGTTATTTTCTCAAAATGAGAATGGCGACACTGAGGGAACATCAGTCTCACTTGAAATCTTAATCAACGGGCAAAGCCGCGCAGTAAAAAATATTAGTGGTAAATCATCATCTCGCTTTTATCGCAGTTACATCATTGATAATTTACCGTCTAAACCATTTACCATTACAGTTAAAAGATTAACGGACGATAGTAAATCACAGCGGTTACAGAATGGAACTCACTGGGTCAGTTATACAGAAATCATTGATACCAAACTGTCATACCCAAACATGGCATTAATTGGTATTAAAACGGATTCGCGCTATAACCCAAATTTCCCTAATGTGAATCTATTGCTTTATGGCCGATTGGTGAAAGTGCCAAGTACATATAATCCTGAAACAAGAACGTATGCACCGGGTATTTGGCGCGGTGACTGGAAAGAAGAGTGGACGGATAACCCCGCATGGATTTTTTACGACTTAGTCACTAATTCTTTAGCTGGATTAGGTAAACGAATTGGGGAATACGGATTAGATAAGTTTCAGCTGTATCAAATTGCAAAATACTGTGATGAATTAGTCGATGATGGATATGGTGGCAAAGAACCACGAATGGTATCGAATCTATGGATTACAGAACAGCGTGATGCCTATAACGTGCTATCAGACATGGCATCTGTTTTCCGCTCTATTGCAGTGTGGAATGGAACGCAGTTTTCAGCTATCCAAGACAGAACATCAGATCCAGTTTGTTTATATACTCAATCAAATGTAGTTGATGGTAAATTCTCTCGCCAATTCGCAGCAGGAAAGACAATTTTCACTGCAGTGGAAGTTGAATATGCCGATGAACGTAACTTCTATCAAAAGGCGATTGAGTACGTTGCAGATGATTTAATGATTGCTCGCTATGGCTATAACGTTAAGAAAATTACAGCTTACGGATGTACAAGTCGTGGGCAAGCTCACCGATACGGCAAATGGGTATTAGAAACATCTCGTCTTGAACAATGTACTATTACCTTTGTAGTAGGCCGCCAAGGATTATTGCATTTGCCAGGTGACATCATTGAAATTGCTGATAATGATTTTGCGGGTAAAACACTTGGTGGACGCGTTGTATCGATAAACGGAAAGACAGTAACGCTTGATCAACCTGTAGAAATTACTAGTAATAGCTATTTAAGTTATCTCAATGATGAAATGCAGTTGGTGAAAATCAAAATCATCAATGTAGATAATACAAATAAATCAGTTGTTACATTAGAAACCAATCCTGTTGGTTTGAATGTAATGGATGATTGGGTATTAAAAACACCGCAAGTATCTACTCAGCTTTACCGTGCTCTCGGCATTACTGAAAACGATGACGGAAGTTATACCATAACCGCACTGCAGCATGAACCGCAAAAAGAAGCGATTGTTGATGGTAGTGCAAGTTTTGTGCCTGTTGTTACAACAATGCACAATGGACTAACAAAAGTAACTAATGCTGATGTGGTTTATAGCGCTGACGGTATAAAACTCACTTGGTCAGTACCCACAACAGATACGTTATTAACCTATGAAGTGCGGTTATATCGCAACGGAAAGGTTTTTAAAACATATCTAAACTTAAAAAATCCAGAAATATCATTTGAAGGATTGCCTGATGGTAGTTATACCGCAGAAATCAGAGCTAAAAACCAAAGCGGCCAATTGTCAGATCCTGTAACGCGCTCATTTGAGATTAATCTCAATATTCCTAGATTCGTAACTAAATCCTTGTTGTTTGCTATTGAGCTTGATTGGGATTTACCTAAGACATTTACACCTGGGTTTAGCACTGAGATTTGGCGTAGCAATACAAATGACATAAGCACTGCAGTGAAAGTGGCAACCTTGCCATATCCTCAAAGTAACTATGTTATCAATGGTGTGCCTTTATCGACAGGCTATTACTTTTATTTACGAGGAGTAGATAAACAAGGTAACAAAGGTGAATTTACCGAAGCAGTATTTGGTGAAGCAGATCATAATCCTGATAACTTGTTAAATGCGCTGGAAGGTAAAATCACCAAGTCACAACTTGGTCAAGAGCTTATTAACTCCATTAAAGCCGATATTAATAATGCTGTTGGCGAAGAAGCTAAAACAAGACAAACCGCTGTCGCAGGTGCATTAGCTCAAATAGCTGCACAAGCTCAATCATCAGGAACCGCAATTAAAAATCTTGAAAAAGCAGACCAAGCACAAGCTGAAACAATTAAAACTGTGACAGCTAAGGCGGAGTCAGCTTTATCGGGCATTACTGAAGTAAGACAAGCTCAAGCGCAAAGTGATAAAGCGAACGCACAACAAATTAACGCTTTAACCGCTAAAGTTGGCAATGCAGAATCAACTGTATCACAGGTGAGTAGTGCTGTAGCAGGACTTAATGGCAAAGTTAGCTCGATGCACACAATTAAAACACAATCTATTGCTGGTGGAAGAACTGCTGTTGCTGGTATCGCACTTGGTGCAAATCAAGAAGAAAGCTCGGTCATTGTTATGGCTGATAAATTCGGAATTGTGGCAAATGCGAATGACGGTAATGTAAAACCAGTGTTTTCTGTTGCAAATGGGCAAGTCGGTATTCGTGGTGATTTGGTTGTAGCTGGGTCTGTGACGAGAGATAAGTTGTCATCTAGTGGTGGTGGTAATTTATTGTACAACCCTATTTTTGCTAATGGCGCTTATGGGTGGCGCAGTTTCAATGCCCGTGGCGGTGATTGGAGAGGTTGCCCAGAAACGCAAGCGGCAGAACGTACTTATCACAAAAATGATTACCATCCAAAAGGTGAAAAAGATGAGGCTTGGCGACTAATCACAATTAGTGGCACTCAAACACAGTTTAACACACTAGCAGAACGTGGTTCATGGGTTGATGTTGCAAGACAGTTTGTTGATGTTGTAGCCGATAAATGGTACATGGCAAGTATTTATGTTGGTGGCAATCATTGCGCAGGTAAATTGATAATTGAAAATTATGATGCAGATGAAAGAAATTATCAAGGTGCACTTGCTGAAACTCAAACAGCAGGAGCTGATGACATATACAACAAGCCAATTAGATTTATATCTGCACCATCTGGTTGGTTTAAAAAAGGATTAGGTCAAGGAGCAACTCGTCTTTTTGTAAAATTTAAAGCACCTGAAACCGGTAAAATACTATTAGTAATACGCATAGATCGTTATGCCAAAAATCAAACTTACGCAGATTTTTACACTTCTCGTCCTATGCTAGAGGAGTGCACTGAATATACAACTGAACCAAGCCCTTGGCAAAATGCTGGAGTAACTCAGGTTCACGGTGGCAGTATCATTGCAAACACAATCCGAGGCGACCATATTCAGGCTAATCAGGAAATTAGAGCACCAAGAATAACTGGTGGTGTCATTACTGGTAACACCGTTAATGGTGCAACAGTTAATGGTGGCACGGTTAATGGTGCTGTGGTAAGCGGTGGCACAGTAAAAGGTGCAATTGTCGAAGGTGGCGTAATCAAAGGCGCAAGACTGGAAGCTGTAACTGGTAAATTTACTGGGACGCTTGAAGTCAATCAGTTGGTTGGTGGTAATTTGTGTGAGGTGTTTATTGCTAGGGTTTATAAAACTATTGATTTTTATCAGGCATGGATAAATGTATCCGCCGCACCTGTCAAGAGAATTTTCTTTATCGTTAATTCACATAAAACATTCACAGTTGAGGCTAATAAATCGTACAGATATTTATATACGCACCACGGAGAAAATACACCGCCAGAGTTTTTTGATGTTGGCGGTGACGCCACAAAAATCTGCGTTACAGCATACGCAGTATCAAACACAACAACAATGTCTCAATAAGGAGTAAAAAAATGAAATTCATCACAAAACAAATCGAAGATATTCGTACTGGTGCCATGTCAGAACATCATGCAGTCACAGGCTTGCAAGTTGACTATATCAATAATAGTACATTTGTCACTATTGCATCTTATGTATCAAAAGCTAAAAAGGATGAAGGCAAAGAATCCTTATCTGTAAATACTTTTACTATCCAAGCGGTGCCAGGTTGGGAAAAAATCCCTTATGAATGGGCTTTAGGTGAGCTAGTTAAGGCTCAACCAGAAGATTTTAGCCCTGAAACATATATAGGCTATGTAAACCCATATATGTTTGCCGGTGGAAAAGTAGAGCAGTAAACAACAAAACAACCGCACTTTTAAAGTGCGGTTTTTTATTGGAGAGAATATGGAAAATATCGAACTAGAAACAGTGCGTGGCGATGATGATGGATGGTCTTTCGAACTGCTAGAAGATGATGAATCTCAATCAGATTTAACTGGCTCTCGTTTTGATATGTGGATCAAACCAAAGAAAGGTGAATTGATTAAATTATCAACTGAAACAGGTGAGATAACTGTTAATCAAAATATTGTGACAGTGACTATCTCACATGATAAGACACAACAAGCAAAATGGGAATTTGCTACTTGGGATTTACAATGCACAAGTCAGCAAGGCTTGATTCAAACGCTTGCTGGTGGTGGATTTACACTTATTCACGACGTAACGGAGGCTGAGTGATCATTAAGCTAATTAAGCGGACAAAGCCAAAAATCAAAGTAAAAGTCCGGCTAATAAAAGAAATTGGCGAGAGAAAGGAAAAAATCCCAACCCTCGAAGAATTGAAAGCATTTTATAGAATAGGAGCTTTATAGCATGGCAAGCCAAGAAATTACAACAGTTTTAACTGAGTTCGCAGAATTCTTAGGTCAGGAAGATAAGAAGCATAAAACTGCAATCGGAAACCTTGATGATTTAACGACAGAACAAAAAACATCACTAGTAGTAGCAATCAATGAGTTAAAACAATCCATTACAGATTTATCTGGCAGTAGCGCTGGTATCAATGATAGCGCAACAGGCGATAGTTCAACCCTGTCAGCTAAAAAAATCCTTGAGTTACTCAATCAAGCAAAAACAGAGGCTAAAAGCGAAATCTTAGGTGGTAATGTTGCGGCAGAGTTGGACACTATCAAAGAGCTTGCTGATGCGTTAAATGGAATGAAAACAGGCGAAGATGGATTGAATAAGCTTATTCAAAAAATCTCACAAGCCAATGAAGCATTAACCACGCTTAATCAGAAATTCACCGCTCTAGATAGCGTAAATTTAAAAGACGCATATAACAGAGGATATAACCGATAATGACACTTCAAGCGAATATATCAGAATTCGCTGAATTCATGGGGACTGAAATTAAGCGAATTGAAAATAAAATTCCAGAGGGTAGCGGTAGTCAGTCCAGTAATTCGATGATAATTACTGGAATTGGGCGACCTGATAAGCCTGATACAACAGGCAATGTGTTAAATGGTGTGCCAAATAAGATCGCTGGTAATGAGCCGAATGGAACTTTCTACAACTCAACAAATGGTGCAGGTGTTGGCGCATATCTTTGGCAGAAACAAAACAACAAATGGGTTGTAATATCTGGCGACACTGGCTCTAGACGAATGACTAGAGACAGTGTGAATATTAAAGAGGGAACTATACATCTAAGACGAGTAAATAACACAGTGGAGTGTTCTTTCAGTAAAGGGCGTTGGGATACAATTTCTTTTTATGGGAGTAGTAATCCTAAATTCACAAGAAAAAACCACGCAAAAAGAATGGATATCCTACCTAATAACAAAATACCATTCGGCTTCCGCACCGGTATTCCTGTTATGCTTCCGTTTTATAGCGATGAGGGTGATGAAATTGCTACTGTGTATGTTGCTAGTATAGGTGATAGAGCTTATATTGAGTTGAGGTTTAGGGACAAAGTGCCAACAGCCGACCTTGATTATATGCGTATGCCTGTTATCAGTTGGATAACAGACGACCCATTCCCAGAGGTATTGCCTTAATCTAGAAGTTCAGCAACTTCTTCCATATTGGCATGATAGGTGTTTTGAAACATCCGGATGTCTTTATTCATATTTTATGGCATTATTACAACCCTGTAACTTTTGTAGTTTCGGAAAAATATATATATTTTCGGAAATAAACAATATCACAGATACATAATAAACTGATTTTATTATTTAAAAATTGGTGTTTTAAAATTTGTACATTTTGACTTCAAACGTGCTTAATTTTTAGCTTGTGATAAGAACACCAATAATGATGAGTTATTGGTGTTTTTTCTTTTCAGGCAAAGTGCGGTCAAATTTGAAATCGTTTTAGGAGTATTTTCCAATGAAGATAGCCTTAGGCATTGAATATAACGGAAAACAGTATTGTGGCTGGCAGCGACAAGAGAAAGTGCGTAGTGTACAAGAAGAATTAGAAAAAGCGTTATCTTTTGTGGCAAATGAAAAAATTGAAGTATTTTGTGCGGGCAGAACAGACTCTGGTGTGCATGGCACGGGGCAAGTCGTGCATTTTGAAACTACCGCGGTTCGGCCTGAAAAAGCTTGGGCATTTGGTACCAATGCAAATTTACCTGATGACATTTCAGTGAGTTGGGCAAAAGTGGTGGATGATGAATTTCATGCTCGTTTCTCGGCAACCGCGCGTCGCTATCGTTATATTTTGTATTGTAATAAATTGCGTTCAGCCATTTTGCCGGAAGGAATTACCCATTGCCATTTAGATTTAGACGAAAAGAAAATGCA
>ULQY01005765.1_pt1 | contig 10683 bp, 10 predicted proteins | sample 1954671 | NCBI WGS metagenome assembly ULQY01 (sample SAMEA4835660, study PRJEB28245) | human gut metagenome | biome: gut microbiome; material: fecal sample | place: Denmark | collected 2008 | reverse complement strand
AGACATTCTTCTATATCCCCGTACAGTTTCGAGATATTGTCTTCCAGTTCCAGCCGTTCCAGCACATCTTCCTCTTCACTCTCCAATACATCCAGAAAGTTCAGGCTGTTTCCTTCTCCATCATCCCCTCCTAACGGTTCATAAAGAAAGACCTCTCTGGATTGTTTTTTATCACTGCGAAAGGTCATCAATAGTTCATTCTCTATACATCTTGAGGCATAGGTTGCCAGGCGCACGCCTTTTCCCTGCCGGTATGTGTCAATGGCTTTAATAAGACCGATGGTGCCAATGGATATCAGATCCTCCACCGGATGGTCAAAGTTACTATATTTTTTTACCAGGAATGCAACAAGGCGGAGATTCCGTTCAATCAAAATTCTCCTGGCCTCTCTGTCCCCGTCTTCCCATTGTGCCACCAGTTTTAATTCCTCCTGCTGACTCAGTGGTTGTGGAAATGATTGCATTCTGCACCTCCAGACATTCATTGAGTTTCCCAAAAACAATGCTTTTTGGGGGGTTATAATCAATGTATGACTTTTTTTGTCCATAAGTGCATGACCACCCTATTTTTTCCCGACAGCCTTGATCTTATCCCAGTGCCACATCCAGTACCATCATAAGTGCAAAGCCCACCGCTGTTCCGATGGTTCCAATATTTGTATGTTCACCACTTTGGGATTCCGGAATCAGTTCCTCCACTACCACATAGATCATGGCTCCCGCCGCAAAAGATAAAAGATACGGCAAAACCGGTGAAATAGAGCCGGCAATGAGAATCGTGATAAAACCACCCACCGGCTCTACGATTCCGGACAAAATACCACAGAGAAATGCTTTTCTTTTACTCATCCCTTCTCCGCAAAGAGGCATAGACACGATGGCCCCCTCTGGGAAATTCTGGATAGCAATACCAATTGCCAGTGCCAGTGCTCCCATGGTACTGATACCGCTTCCCGCCATCATGGCCCCGGCAAAGGCCACACCCACAGACATCCCTTCCGGAATATTGTGAAGCGTAACAGCAAATACCATCATGGTAGTTTTTTTCCAGGCTGCCGGTACCCCCTCCGGTTTGTCCCCGTCCAGATGCAGATGCGGGATTACTGTATCCAGCACAAGCAAAAAGCCGATCCCCAGCATAAAGCCGATCAATGCCGGCAGCCAGGCCGGTTTCCCCTGTGCCTCAGCCATCTCAATGGATGGGATCAAAAGGGACCACACCGAAGCTGCTATCATAACGCCGGAAGCAAAACCCAGCAACAATTTTTTAACCCGGCTTCCCAGTCCATTTTTCAACAAAAAAACCATAGCCGCCCCCAATGCTGTTCCTGCAAAAGGTATGGTCAGGATAATCCATTCTGTCATGCGTTTCCTCTCTTTTCTTTATACCAGATCCGGATGGCTTTACGCACCATATCCACCGGGATGATCAAAAGTCCCATGACCATAGCTACCATGAGACCACGGCCACTTAATGCCGTCGTGTGGAACACTTTTCCACCAATCTGTATCATTACTGTCTGCAAAATGAAGATCATTCCCATAACCAGCAGAAAGTTCTTATTTTCATGAATATGCTCCAACAGATGGAAACGTTCGCTCCGTGTGTTAAAACTGTTAAAAATCACTGCGTAGATAAAAAATGCAAACATAAAAGTTTTCTTATAAAGTTCCGGATCTTTGCACACATCCGGCATCACAAAATCTGTGATACCAAAGGCATTTTCCAGAATGATAATACAGCCCACTGTAATAAACAAGGCGCTGACCCCAATGGCTGATCTGATATATCCGGTAAGAATGTCATCCGTTCTTTTGGCCGGTTTTTCATCCATATAACGCTGCAAGATTGGTTCCTTGCCAAATGCCATGGCTGCCAGCGTATCCATAATGAGATTGATCCACAAAATCTGGACAATGGAAAAAGGCTCTGTCCATCCAAGAATCGGTGCAATAATATTGATAAATAAGGTACTGATATTTACCGTCAGCTGAAAGATCAAAAATTTTGCTACGGAACGAGCCATTGTACGGCTGTTGAGAATACAATCCTTGATGGATGCCAGACTGTTGTTCAGGATCACTACATCCCCGGCTTCCTGTGCCACTGCCGTTCCGTCTCCCATGGCAAAACCTACATCTGCCTGCTTTAATGCCGGTGCATCATTTACCCCGTCACCCGTCATTCCACATACATCTTCTCTTTCCTGCGCCAGTGTTACCAGTCTCTTTTTATCCAATGGCTTGGCACGGCTTACCACTCTTAATTTCGGCAGCACTTCTTTTAACTCGTCGTCCGTCATCTGCTCCATTTCATCATGCGTCAGTGCCAGCTCCGTCTTCTCATCTTCTATGATCCCTGCTTCTTTGGCGATGGCAACTGCTGTCTCTTCTGCATCTCCTGTAACCATTACTACCTGGATACCGGCTTTTCTCAGAACATTTACCGTCTCCACCGCATCCGAGCGTACATTGTCTCTCAGACATAAAACTGCCATCAAGAGAATCTGATCTCCCCGGATCTTTGCTACTGAAAGAAGTTTCATTGTCCTCTGTGCCTGCATATGCATCTGCTGCTGCAAAGCCTCACAGTCCTTTTTCGTAAATTCTTTTTCCTGTCCATCCTTGTCCACATAATGTGTGACCCGGTGAATGATCTGTTCCGTCGCACCCTTCCAGTAAATCGTTCCATCTTCTAAATGCACGGTGGCACACTTTTTCTCTGAATCAAATCCATGGATTTCTTTGATCTTTTCAAAATTTTCTTTATCTTCATACTGTTTTCCCATGGCGTAAGTCAGCAGTGCCCGGTCCATGTTGTTGCTTCCCACTGCCTTTCCCTCGGAAACTCTGGCCAGATTGTTCAATACAATGGCACGAAGAAATTCTTCTCCGGAAAAATCCTGCACAACTTCTCCGCTTCCCAGGATAAATTCTACCACCGAAAGATTACCCTCCGTAATGGTTCCCGTCTTGTCACTGAACAGAAGGTTCATGTACGCGGAATCCGAAAACTGGGCCTTGTGACTTACCAGGATGTTCATTTTATACATAGACTCCGTGTTCATGGACTGCACCAGACTGTTCATAAGAGGAAGTCCTTCCGGCACTGCCATGATCACAATAGACGCCATCAGCATAACCGCCTCTGCTATGAGCAAAAATACATAAGCCGGTGTTACCGGTACACTACTCCGAAACAGTGTTAAAACCACCTGCAGTACTCCTGCCACGCAGGCAGCTGTCACGCCGATCCGTCCAATGCCTGCCGCCACCTTTTCCAGTTTCAGCGTAGAAGTGTCCTTTCGCTCCTGTGCCTCCTTGTCATTCAAAGAGGCATTGATCTTGCCAAGTTCCGACTCTCCTCCAATCACGGTAGCCACCATGTACGCCTCACCACTGGTTACTACAGATCCCATGAATACTTTTACCGGGCAGTTATAATCCGTGCTGTCCGCCTCCTGGAATGAATCCGCTTCTACCTTGGTTTCCTCTCTGGATTCGCCGTTTAACGCCGCCTGGGAAACCTTTATGCTGCCCTCTATCAAAAGTCCGTCTGCCGGTACCTTGTCTCCGGCCTGGATCAGCACCGTATCCCCTTTTACGATTTCTCCTGTAGGGATCTTAAAAAGCCGTCCATCCCGCATCACCTTGGCAAAGGTTTTGTTGTATTCATCCTGCAGTGCCTGGCTTCTGGTAGTATTCCGGTATTCAGACAAAGTCCCAAAGCCGGTAGCCAATCCAATAGCCACAAAGATACTTATAATCTCAACCACATCACCTTCCCCTGCCATGGCCGGAATATAAGCACCTAATACCGCCAATATGATCTTCAGTGCCAGCGCACCGCATAAAATCTTGATCCAGATATCATCAAAAGCCCCCAGAAACATGCTCCACAAAGAAGCCGGTTCCTGTCTTTCCAGTTCATTGACACCGTATTTTGCCGCACTTTCCTTTACCTGATCTTCTGTCAGTCCCTGCAGCCACTCTTTCTTATCTTTCCATCTCATCATGATAAGCGCTCCTTTCCTTTTACTCAATATAACCAAAAATTCTGTCATAATTCTGTTATTCTACCATGAAACTGGCTGGCTGGCAACACCGCAATATATCCAAATAGCCGCAACATATCAATTGTTTTTTGATATATTGCGGCTATTTATCAAAAAAGAACCATAAACGCAAATGCATAAGTCAATACATCCGGATGAATCGACTCCTCGATTGCCGGGTACACATGCTTTTCCATCACTTTGGTATGCTCAAAAATCCGACCAAGTTCCGCCATGAGAGGAAAATAATCCTCTTTTCCATCCTCTTTCCAAATACACGGCAAAACCTCTGAAAGGATTATATAATTGCACGCGCTGCTAAGCAACATCTGCAAAAAATCTTCTTCTTTGCAAAAATACAGACACTTTGCGAGGTAACTGGCATACAGTTTTCTCTTTGCCAGAAACTGTTCCTCCGAAGGATTTTTATTTTTCTCCCAAAGCAGACGCACATATCTTTTTCGCTTGGCGTCATCCAAACCAAACACGGCATCATTCCAGAGAACGCGGGTTTTCGCCCGGAGATTCGTCTGACGGATAATGCGGCAGAACACATCCACAACAGAAGAAATCACTTCCCATGCCGAATGTTCCAAATCTTCCTTTGACATACTTTCCTGCACCAGTTCAAATTCCTGTAAAACAGAGGAAATCGTTTCCTCATTGGGAATTTCAATGCTTCCCGCCTTTTCTTTTCCCCGGAAAACGCATCTGTATAAAGATACAAAACTGACGCCATACCGATTCCCAGCGGAATGGATTCTTCCTGCAAAATGTCCATACAAACACTCATAAATTCCGCCATTTTGTCCGCGAAAGGAAGATTTTCTTTCTCTCCATCCTCAATCAGATAAACCGGTCCCTCATGCCAAAAAATTCTCTTCAGAACCTCTTCGCACGAATGATTCAGCATAGAAAAAGTAGTTCTTCCTTCAATATTCAGGCAAGCCCTTGGAAAAAGTCTGCATGTATTTCCCATGTGTTCCGGACCATATTCCTGATAAATCTTGCAAAGCCCCTCTTCATTTAAAAACGGGCACACTCTCTCTTCCGTCATCTTTATATAATAATTTCCATCTGTCTGCCCGATATTCTTTTTCACATATTTACTAAACGCCCCGTGTGAAGCCTGGTAAAAGTCATATGTTTCTTTGTCAAGCGCAATATCCCAGCCGCTGCAGCAAGTATTTTTGCAGGCTGAACCGGAACAGACAAAGGAATCAAAAAAATCAAGTTTGTAGGACATTGTGCACCTTCTTCTCTTTTACTATTTCATAAACTCCGCTAACTTCTGCGGTTTTCCGTGTCCCGGATAAACCATGATTTCTTTATCAAGTGACTCCAGATACGGCACTGTAATATTCGCGAAATCTTTTTTACTGCTCCCCGGCAGCCTGAGAATCGTCTCATGGCCGGTAACCAGCGTATCGCCGGAAAACAAATACATATCATCCATCAAAATACAGCTGCTTCCTTTTGAATGGCCGGGTGTCTCCTGCATCACGATCTTATGCCCCTCCCAGTTCCACTCTTTTCGTCCTTCATAGGTCTCATCTGCCTGGCAGGAATAAGGCTGTACATCCATATTTTTTACATACTCACGGATTTCTTCCTCTTTGCTGGAAAATAAAATTTCATAATACGCTGACAAGTTTCTGGTAGGCTTTACAATCCCATTGGCACAGGCTTCTGAGCAAAAGACTTTCACCTGTGGAAAACACTCCCGCAGCCAGTTTACCCCGGAGATATGATCATAATGTTCATGAGTCAGTAAAACAAGGATCTCTTTTACCTGCTCTGACTTCAGATACTCCTTTGCTTCTTCTGAAACACAGGGATCTATGATCAACGCCTTTTTGTTTTCCAGGATAACATACATATTCGAATCAATCGGATAAAAAGAATAGGTATTTATATTCATTTTGCTTAACTCCTTTTTTTCTTAAAGCGGTCACTGCAAAAAGGTGCATCCACATAAACAATCTTCATGGGACGCTTATATTTTTCTAATTTTTCTTTACAAACAGCTTTAATCCGTTTTGTCAGTAAAGACTGATCCTCATTTGAATAAATGTGTGCTTCCACTACCTGCCCCAGTATCAGATTGGGAACACCAACTACAGCAGCATCCTCTACCCCTTCAATCGAAAGCAGTACACTTTCCACTTCTGCCGGATACACCTTTTCACCACCTACATTGATTCGCTCGCAATCTCTTCCCTGGATCAGAAAATAATCTCCATCTACCTCTACATGGTCACCTGTATTGTACCATCCCTCCTCATCAAAAGGAGCCTCCGCATTGAGATAGCCCAGCATTGCCATATCTGATCTGACATATAAGATTCCATTTACCACTTTTGTCTGATGATGCACATCTCCTCCAATCTTCATCCAAAGAGAATCTGAAGATTTAGATTTTGTACGAATTGCTCCTAATTCCGTCAGACCATATGTCTGTTTCATCCGCACATCCGGAAATATCTGATGCATTCTTGTAAGCGTGGAAGCAGGCATTGGTTCTGATCCATATGAAATAATTTTTAAACTGCTAAGATCATATTTATCATAATAACGCCCCAAAAGAAGCATATGCAAAAAAGTTGGGGATGTAGGCAATAATTCCAGTTTATACTTTTCAATCGCCTGGCAGACTTCATCCGGTGTTCTTTTTGACAAAGTCACCATAAGTCCTGCATTCGAAATCGAGTGCATAACTGTATTAAATCCGCCTGCATGATCAAATAACAAGAAAGCCATTGAACGCAATGTCTTTCCCGGCTCTTCAAAACGATGTATATAAGGCATCAGATCATGTACTGCTGCCTTGGGAGTTCCTGTTGTTCCCGACGAAAAAAACACAATACCCGGGTGACCCATCTGACGAAGTTTTTCATATAATGGATGATCAGCCTTTTCATTCAGTCCAGCCAGTTTTTCATCATCCATATCCAGATAATATTCCACCTTTGCTGTTTCCAGATAATATGCAACATCTATGACCGCCCTGGAAATAGGAACATAAATACAGCGATGATCCATCAATGCCATCATAAGTCCAATGGTATTAACATCAAACTCACCTCTGACTGCTACAACACTTCCCCGAGGCACATCCTCTAAAATCTTTTCATAAGACTTATATGCTCCCAGCAACTCATTATATGTATATGCTTTCCCATCTGTAACAATCGCCGTCTTCTCTTTGTTTTGTTCTATGCGCTCCATTATTTTCCCAAGCAGCATTTCCTATTCCCCCTCTCGTTCTAATTGCCATCCTTGTGCATCCTTTATAATTCCTTCCTCAAAATACTGGTCTGTCTCAATAATAGGTAATATATCTTTTTTACAGATATTACTGCTCATAACTCCGCAAGACAGGCCTACGCCAAATCCACTCATAAGCACTGAAATCTGTCCTTCTTGTTCGCCGCCAAAACATTTACATAATGTCAATGGAACCGATGCCGAAGATGTATTCCCATATTCCTGGATCGAATACAGCATCTTCTCCTGAGACATCTTCATCCTCTTTGACAACTGCTGTAATATATATTGATTCGCTTGATGCATAGCATAATAATCATAGTCATCTATCTTCCTGCTTTCTTTCTCCACAAAAGATTTTATAATCTTTGGCACCTCACGAATCGTGTACTCAAACACACCAAACCCATCCATAAATAAATTATATAAAGTCCGGTCATATCCGTCTGCAAATGTCATCTCCTGCCGGGGTGCATGAAGATTGCGCATACCTCCAGCCGGAACAATCACAGTTTTATATTTTTCACCATTACCAACCAATTCTGCCGAAATGTGCATTCCACTCTTTTTCTCCAATAAAATAGCACTTCCCGCATCTCCGGTTAATAAAACCATGGACTCATCCTTCGGATTGATAAGTTTTGAATTGGTGTCTCCCACAATGAGCAATGCTTTATCTATATCTGAAACCTGCATCAATCCGCCTAATACCTGCGTTCCATACACAAACGCAGAACACCCAAGGGAAATATCAAAACAGGCACACTGCTCCGACAGACCTAATCTTTTTTGCAAAACATATGCTGTGGCAGGCCGCTTGTAATCCGGACCATGGGAAGCAAAAACCAATGCACCGATTTCCGATTTATCTATTCCTTTTTTCGCTAATAACTCTTGTGCTGCCGCCAGTCCGAGATCCGACGCTGTCTGGTGTTCTGACGCAATCCTCCTCTGTATAACTCCTGTTGTACGGATAAATTTATTAATGTGCTTTTCCCCAAATTTTTCCGCAAGATCTCTATTATTTATTACATTCTTCGGTACTGCCACCGCGATACCGGTTATACCAATATCTTCTAAATGAACATATGCCATTTATGCTTCCTCCTGCACTTGTTCTGCTATATATTTCTCCAGCGATCCTATCGTTGCGAAAGGATTATATTTCTTTTCGTAAACCTGATCTGATACAAGATACACTTCTTTCCCAAACTGCTCCTGAATCTGTTCTTCTATATTGGAAATCAACGTAACAAAGGAAAAAGAATCCATTCCCTCTCCTTTTCCAAACAAAGCGGCATTTTCTCCATACTCTATCACTTCATCCGCATCTTCATTGACCTCTTCAAGTGCCATCTGAACAATTTTCTTGATTTTTTCTTCCACTGTCCTGTCCTCCGTATTCTTATGATGTTAAAAAGCCACCGGAAATATCCATATTTGTTCCCGTGATCATCTTTGATTCCTCTCCCAGCAAAAAGCAAATGGCTTCAGCTATATCCGTTGCCTGGGATATTCCCAGATATTGTCTCTTTTCCGTATAGCCCAAAGTTCCATCACTTCCAACCATCTCCTGCAGGCTTTCCAGCCTCTTGGTATTCACAACCCCCGGGCAAACCGAATTCAACCGTATTCCTTTTGGTGCCAGTTCCACTGCAAGGCTTCGGTTTGCTGCATCCACCGCCGCTTTCATTGCACTGTAAACCGTCTTTCCCGGACTGCCTGCCCTGGATGCAATTGAAGATATAGAAACAATACTCATTGGTTGATTGAAATGGTTCTTTTTTGTTACTGACCTTACCAGCTCTATATAAGCCCCAAATCCGTTTGTTATAATTTCATTTACAATCCCCGGATTAAGCATCCTAAGTGGCCTTACACACTGCGGTCCCACACAGTACACCATCCCATCCAACGGTCCTTGTATTTCTACCACATTTTTAATAAAATCTTCTATTTTCTCTATTGCTGCCACATCAAAGCAAAATCCTTGATGCCCCTTCTTATCCAATCCAGCTGCCACTTTTTTCACACTGTCATGCCTGGCCACCAATGAAAGTCTGGCTCCCCGTCGGGCACACAACATAGCTGTTTCCCGGCCGATTCCCTCTGATGCACCTACGATCAAAATATGTCTGCCATTCCAATCATTCATTCGAATTTTACTCTCCCTTCTGAACCATCACATAGTCATAAGCATCAAACTCCGGATAATGATTTTTTCTAAGTGCCTGTCTGTTATTGATACGAATCCATCCATAATAATATAGCACCTTAAATTCTTCAATGGCATTTAGCAAAACTTTTTTTTGCATACTGTACAAAACATCAGCAGTCGAGTCATTCAGAGAAATGTTTGAATAAAATTTTTTCCCTTCTATCCGATACACAAATATGGTAGTAATTCTTCCCTCTTCACTGTGAATCCAGACCCTTTTTTTATCAATGAGTTCTGCCATTTCCTGCTTTGAATACAAATGATCTGCACCAGCATCAAAATGATCTTCAAGCACTTGTTGAATTTCTTCCAATTGCTCCCTTACTGCCGGTATTCCATACTCTTCTTTGTAAAAACGATCAAGTGGCTCTCTCTTAAACCGCTTTTTTTCTTCCTCTATTCCTGCTATCTTTCGCCCAAATCTACCATATACAGCATAAGAGGAAAAACCTGTCAATTTTTCCCATCGTTTCTGTTCTTCCTTTTGAGGCGAAATAATATCCATCACTGCATTCTCCGGTGTCATTTGCAAAAGTTTTCTCACTTCGGAGTCCTTTACCGAATAAAAAAACACACGGCAGACAAATGCATCCCAATACCAGAACACCACAGTCAAATCTGTATATAACACTTCGAAGGTCTGTTTTTGTAGTTCTTTCTGCCCGCAAAAGTTTGTTGCCATCTCTTTGCTTCGTGGAATATTCAAAATTAATTTGTGAAGATCCTTAAACTGTAATCTTTCTTTTTTTAATTCGCTCAATGTTTACTCCATACTGTCTACAATATCCTGAACCGTTGTATAGTTCATGACTTCACTTCTTTTTACCTTCTTTCCATAATCATCTTCCATCATAACAATCAAAGATAATCTGGTCATAGAGTCCCACTCTTCCAATTCATCCAGCCGCATGTCCGGTCTGAGTGTTCCCTCCTGCATTTCAAATACTTCTTCTAACTTTTTCAGCTTGTCATCCATCTTGTCTGCCTCACTTTCTTCCTGCCTGATTTGCCCTCATGCATTTTATATAATTTATAAACAAAATTTCTCTAATGTATCATCCAAATGTAATGTTACCTGCGTAAACAACTTTGATTCCTTTCACAGGCACCATTCAATTCCAAGGGCCAGATAAGTAGGCCGTA
>ULQY01039028.1_pt1 | contig 10695 bp, 5 predicted proteins | sample 1954671 | NCBI WGS metagenome assembly ULQY01 (sample SAMEA4835660, study PRJEB28245) | human gut metagenome | biome: gut microbiome; material: fecal sample | place: Denmark | collected 2008 | reverse complement strand
CATAATGATGAACTTTATAGGGTATATAAGTTTGACTGGGAAATTCAAAACGGTTGGTTGTATCTATATTATTCAGATAGTTATACATTTATAATTGAATATCCATCCGTTTCAGGCCGCTATTTTTATGGCACGGCTGAAGATGGTTTTGAAATAAGACTAGAATGGGTGGACGGCAGAAGCATAAGAAAAAAGTAAGTTAGCAAGCTAACTTACTTTTTATGAAATCACACAATTAATTCCAGACATCCCGTGTCTTTATTCCACCATCACCCGATATCCTCTCGTATGCCCTCCGAATTCCGGAGCATAAGCAGACTGAACAGTTGCAATTCCGGCCTGATATTCTCCTGTCCGGTTCACATACACCTGATACTCTATCACATAAGTTCCTTTTCTCATCTGATCGATAAAGAACTGAGTCGAAGCATCTTTGGTAGCCTGATAATATCCCAGCCCGTTACCCCAACGGAATCCCGAAACTGCCTGTAACGGTTCCATACAAGCTGCACGGTCATCCTTGATCTGAACAAAATCCATATCACGGTCAGCCTTCACAGTCAGGCGAACGGTAATCCTATCGCCAACCTTCAATGGAGCTGATTCATTCAAAGCCTCATCTCCTTTATATAATTGACGGCTGACAGACAATCCGTTTCCCTGCTCACCTATTTGATCCATACTTTCCAGATATTGGGCATAAACGGCTCCCCAACCCATTCCGGTTCCTTCTTTATCCACGCTTACTTTCTTGATATTCATCACATCACCGGACACCGTCTTCTTGATATAACCGATGGCATTATCTGCCGGAGTCCGGATCACTTCTTTACCTAAAGTAATCTCTACTCCTCCTGTATTTGCCAATAAATCCGAAGCTCCTGTAGCCATCAATGCATACACCGCATCAGCCGTGGCAATCGGCGTTTCCCAAGTCTGTGTCTGTTTCTGCTTCAACAGCCAGCGTTTCATTTCATCAATAGCTTTCGTATCTTTTGTTATACGCTGTATAGCTTCCATAGCAGCCACTTCAGTCGGAATTTTATAACTGAACCATGAATATCGGGCTTTAGGAGTATCAAAGTAACGCCCCATTTCATCCGTCACAACAGAATACTCCATCAATGACTGCATAAACAGCCTGGCTTCTGCCACCTTACCGGCCTGCTGCAAGATGATAGCTCCCAACGCCTTTCCATAAATCGTCAGTTCTTTTCCCTCACCGGACAACTTGTCTATGAAATACCGGTTCACCTTTTCATCAACCGGAGCCTTGCCATCCAAAGCACAGATATACAAATACCTGAGAACCTGCTCTGACGGACGGAGGCCGACGGCTCCTTTCTTTTCAGCTTCTTTCATTGACTTATACTCTTCGGCTGCCTGCTTGCCTAAATACTCGAACCCTTTTTGAATCATAGGCTGCATCCGGCTGTCAGCATCTTGATGAGTCAATGCATTCAGCCGGACAAGCATTTCCATTACCTGAGTGGTTACATAGCGGCTGCCTTGCATACCTTTATACCAACTCCATGCGCCATCGGCATTTTGCAATTCTCCCAGTTTCTCTACAGAAACAGCCAGTTGGCTATTCATTGTATTCAGGTCAAACAAAGTGGCGATACGCTGTTTTTGTTCGGCTTCATTGGTAGCTTCTGTCAGCCAGGGAGTTTCAGCGAGCAGGATATTTTTCAGTTCCTGATTCTTTTGCAGATTGCTCATAAAAGTCTCCTTCGTGCCACCTTGAGCCTTCCAGCTATCAAAGACCTGCTTGATACGGGGATTTTCTTTGACTATAAACGCAGCCAATGAATGGGCATAATAAGCGGTAGCCCAGGAAAGCGCATCTTCATTCTGAGGATTAGCCACTACAGGCAAAGCCTGCACGACATACCAAGCCGGATGGGCAGTAAATTCTACGGTCAACCGTTGTTCGGAAGCCGTTTTGCTATGCTTGTTAAACAGGTTTTCCAAAGAGAAAGTATGCGCACCTTCCCCATTCACGTTCAGAGGAACGGTTTCCGTCACCCACTGTTTGTCTGTCAGAACGGGGATGTAACGCTGTTCTCCATCACTGAAGGTATCTCCATCCGCTACCATCCGGCATGCCATTACCGCATATTTGTCACTCACTTCAAAAGTAAAGTTCACATGCCCGGTTTCTCCTCCCTTCACATCAAACTTCTGTTTTTGTGAATAGAATACCTTTTCTGTTTCCGGATTGAACAATTCCATGCGGACAGTCCCTTTCACTCCCTTGTCCGACAGGTTCATCAGTGAAGCGGCAATATTCGCTTTATCTCCCACGCGGACAAAGCGGGGCATATTAGGCTGAAGCATAAACTCTTTGCTGGCAGTAGCGGTAGCTTCTATCTTTCCATAATCCACATTCCGGGTATGTGCCAAGCCCATAAACGTCCATCGGGTAAGGCTTTCGGGTAGTACAAAGGAAATACTGACTTCACCTTTTTCATTGGTGCGGAGCTGTGGGTAAAAGAATGCCGTTTCCGCAAAGTTTTCACGTATCTGTATATCACCCGTTTCTGCCAGTTCTTCAGAACTGCCCATTTCTACCTTTTCCTGTGCAGACGTTTCTACCATTTCTTCCTGGAGCACCATATCAGTAACAGCCTCCTGGTTCATCACAGCATTTGCGGCACTCCTGCCTCTAATCTTCAAAGCTCCTGCAAGAGTGGCACGAGGACTGCCTCCGTAACCTACCACCATAGCCTCCATTCTTCCTGTAGATGGAATGATCAATTCACTATATTCCAAAGGAACCGCACGGAGCCTCTTCAACGGGAAATCAACATACAAATAAGCATTCCGCATATAGGATGTATTCCAATAAGTCAAAGGAACCACATAATGAAAGTCCACTCCAAAGTCCAACTTATGTGCACTATAGATTTTATCCAGAGAAGCATCATACATAGTAGCCAGCATTTCAGCCTCAGCCGGGCTTCCATCCGGATAAAGTACCGTCAGTTTCCATTCCTCTTGCTGTCCAGGACGGAGTTTGTCACGGAACGTAGTCCATTTCAGCTGCAACTTCTTTTCAGGGGCCGGTTTCATAATCCGTGCATTATGACTGTAAAGTCTGCCATCTTTCACAAATGCCATACTTACCAGAATGCCGTCACCATATTCCTTCTTATAAGGGAAGCGGAAACTGACCACCGAGTCAGAAAGCTCTATACGTTTGCTTTCCAAGCGCTTATTTCCTGCAAATACATCATAAAGCAGATAGACATTCTTTTCGCTGCTACCTATATATACAGTAGCCGGAGATGCTGCATCAAATTCCAGACCATCCTGATAGAACCAATCCGTTATCACGAAAGGCGGACGCTTGTCGTTCAATGAAAACAGAAGGAAATTCTTAGATGCCGTACACTCTCTGCCCTGCGTATCCTTAGCCGAGAGCTTCAAACGATAATTGCCGGAAGGCAGGGCATAAATAGCCTCTGGAACAAAACTCTTGTTGGCTTCCACCGTACCGGTCAATACCTTTCTGCCTTCTTTTTCCTGACCGTCTTTCTGCTCCTCCATTTCGACTACTTGATAAGTAACCGGAGTATCTACCGGCTCACCCGAAAGATTCATGGCTGTCAGTTTTATTTCCAGCTTCTTTTCTTTCACCAAATTATCGGGCAGATTATCCATATTCAGCACCATTGAAGTGCTTCCTAAAGGCAATGACAAATTAGCTTGCTGTGTCTCACCTGCACCATCCGTCACATCCGCCTGTATGTTGTACGTATAATACCACAACGGAGATTCTCTCCTGTCCGAGTCTATTTCAAAATGCACCGGAACGCTGAACTTACCATCCGCATTGGTCATTGCCTCTCCCTCCCAACGGGCTGAACCTCTGCCCATAAACCGCCAGACCCAGGCATAGGAACGAGATATATTATAGTGTACCCTGGCATTCTGCACAGGCGCACCGGCAAAAGTCTTTGCCATACCCACCACTTCTATAGAGTCACCCACTTGATACTCCACTTTCACGGGCTCAAACGTGACATCAAAGGTGGGACGTTTATATTCTTCTACCTTAAAACTGACAGAAGTATCGGCCGCACGCAAGCTAAAATAACCGGTCAGGCAAGGAGAGGGCAAAACAAACTGTCCGCTGAACGAGCCAAAACCATTCGTCCGTACTTCCACTTTTCCTGTTTCATTATTATTCGCATCATATAGGGATACCGTATATTTTTTATCCGCAAGCACACGCGTAGAATCCTTTTCCATTTCATAAGCCAAGCCGGATACATATACGGTTTGACCGGGACGGTAAATGGAGCGGTCGGTAAATAATTGCAAAACTTCTTTCCTCTTGCTCTCTTTATAGTAATAATCGTTTTTCCAAAGATTCAAGATGGGCATCGCATTATCAGCCGCCGTATGTGCATTATACCAGTATTTGTTACTATTCAGGAAATCCAGTTTCAAAGTACCCTGTTTATCCGCCTGGTAGGTCTGTTGGGGAGAATAACCTCCCCCCTTCTCCGTATAAATGGTTACTTCCGCCTCAGAAACAGGCTGTCCGCTCACTGCATCTACCACCACCAGTTCCAACGTACCATCCGGCAGAGGACGATAAATGGTCTTTAAAGCGGTGACATTCATTAATGTTCCGTCCGAAACGCCCTTCTTCCCATCGGGCACTGCCTTTAAGAAATAAATTCCCGCTTGAGGAGCCTGTATGGTCAGGGTGGTATCGACATTCAAATAATCTGTAGTAGGTTTCAAAGAAAAATGCTCCTCGCGTTGCAAACGGGCATATTTACTTTCAAAATGGGTGGTTCTGTTCTGCAATACGGCAGAGGTAACGGGTAAATTCACCTTATATAACTGCAAGGTGATGCCGGTAAGGTTTTTATAATTTACTTTCACCGACTGCTGTTCACCCGGATAGGCCGTAGCTATTTCCAGTGAAAGGCTTGCATTCAGAATTTCCTTTTCTATATTCTTCAGTTGGTTGATACCTTCGTAACGGGGGTATCCGGCTATTCCTTCACGAACTATCCGCAAGCGCTCTACCTGATTATTTTGATACTGTAGGAATTGTGCCAAAGCCAGATAAGCTTCAGGGACTGTTTTCACAGCCGGATAAGTATGAATCCACTTCCGGAGTTCCTGTTGGCATACGTCATTCGAGAAGTTTCCGGAAAAATTGCGGTACAGGTAATTCAATGCGTCTATCCCGGTCAGCAACCAACCCTCACGCTCCGTTTCCGTATCGTATGCTTTCAGCAAGGACTGATAAGTCTGCATGACAGCTGCCGTCAGGTCACAATCAGAGACGGGAACAAACTGATAAGTAACAAACTGATCCATATCCGTCATATCCGCAGGCAGACTGTTTGTCTGATTTGCTTTAGCAGCCGCCTGCCACCTGTACTGCTGCATGATTTGTATGGCACGACGTGCCAGCAGGTTGTACAGATTATCACGAAAATACCGTTTACTAGCCTCTCCCACTCTCACCATAGGTCTCAATTTCTCGACCGGGATAAGTAATAACCGGTCTTTATCCTTGAGAGAGGCCTGCAAATAACCCAATCCTTTTTTTACGTCGGCAGGCATGGTCATTTCACCCAGAATGGAATACAATATAGCTTTGTCTTCCATACTGCCGGTTTGGGAAGCCCATTGTTCCAAACCATTCATATCTACCTTCAAGCTATCGGGAGTTAAAAGGGAACGGTACTGCATGGCAGTGAGATAGGCTTTCATCATTTGCGGTACATTCTGTTCCGCTTTTGCTTTATCGTAGATTTTCATTGCTTCGGAAATAACCGACTTGGGCAGATCCTTTCGTTCCAATACTTCCAGTTCTTTCCACAAATTGTCATAGGTTTGTGCCTGCATAGGAGCAAATACGCTCATTACCAGTAACACTATCAAAGATAAATAACGAATTTTCATATCTACAATCTTTTAGTTCGTACTAAGTCTTCTTTAACAAAGAAACGAAATAGATGTTTAAAGACTGCATACGTTTTAATTAAAATAACTAAAACAGAAAAGGAAAGATCTTTCAGCGCAGCCAAAGCAAACGTTGCAGCACCAGTCTTTTATAGGGTTTCTTCATGTCTTCGGGCAGGAAGGAAACATCTATCAGTTCCATCCATTTAATGATGGAACGTCGGAATTTCCAAGCGATGTTCTCTATTACCTTGCCACTGCCCCCCGGCGAGCTCCTCCGTATCCTCGGGCATGACAATAACCGTGGACAGCAAATGGTATGCAGGCGTCAGACTATAGCCCATCCCCGTATCATACAATGAAAAGTTCTTCAGGTGCCAGCCGGATAACGCAAGAATCCGGCATCATAGACAAAGGTAAAACCATTTTCGTCTTCCGTCAGCGTCCCCGCGTAGATATATATCATTCAGGTATATTTTTCCCCTTCTCATACGCTATGCTCCTTTCCTGCAGGCACTGCTCCCACTTCATACCCGAAGAGGGCAAGCACCTGGTTTACCTTGTCTATTCGCAAAGTTTGCTTTCCTTGTTCCAACTCGCGCACAAAGCGAAGCCCCACTCCCGCCTTAGCTGCCAAATCTACTTGCGTAAGTCCGAACCGCTTGCGCATTTCCTTAACAAACAATGACAATGAATTATTCATAATTACACCCTTTAGGGTACCAATATAGCAAAACCAGCGATAATTACACCCTAATGGGTATAATTTATTAGCTTCTTTTGCATAATATACCCGAAAGGGTGCAAAGTATTAGCCCAAACCAGCGCATTACGGAAAACCAGGAGTATTCAGCAAATTCGTGATACAAAGAAAAAGGACAGGAAAATTCCTTCAAAAGCTTCAGCCTCTCCGCAAACCCTTTGCCGGTGGGCATTCTGGCTGAAGGATTACACCTGAAAATGCTTCAGCCCGAAGAAAAATCCTTCAGCCGCACCCTCTTGGGGTATGCATACTCCGCACAGATTGGTTCCCCAATGCTTCAAAAGTCCTATATCCAGGCACTTGTCACCGTATCGCACCCCTAAATGAGCAAACTGACACAACCGGAAACATATTCTTTTTCATCAGGATAAGTTTGTATTTTCTGTCCATCACTTAGGTGAACACGCCATTCCACTTTGGTGAAGATCCATTGTCACCTGTATAAAACGGCTGCTTCACTAAGGTGAAGCAATAAAGCTGTTACGGCAGTCAAAGCAAACTCTTCCTAATAGTAACATCATTTCCAACAGGCATAAAAGCACCAGAGAAAATGAACTTCCACAAACACATCCCGAACAGCCAAAAACTGAAGCTTCCATAATCGGGCTGAAGGAATTTCCAAAGGCAATCCTTCAGCCGCTTCGCCCTATTGACGGGCTTTTGCGGAGAGGCTGAAGCTTCTGAAACAAAAAACAGGGCAATGTCCCCGGAGGCACTGATAATCACCTCAATGGTAGCAGAAACCGACAAGTGTACACATGAAGCGGCAGTTTCCGAATAAAATAAGCCCTCTCCCGCATATATAGCCGGAAATATCGTATATTTGCTCTGTACTAAAGAAATAGAACCACTATGAAGAAAGAAGAATTAATGCGGAAAGCCATTGAGCTTTCTATAGAGAATGTGGCAAACGGCGGCGGACCCTTTGGAGCCGTAATTGCCAAAGATGGTGAAATCATTGCGACCGGAGCCAATCGTGTCACCTCACAATGCGACCCTACCGCCCATGCGGAAGTCAGCGCCATCCGTGCGGCGGCAAGCAAACTGGGAACATTCAACTTGAGCGGATGTGAAATTTATACTTCGTGTGAACCGTGTCCCATGTGTCTGGGAGCCATTTACTGGGCACGGCTGGATAAAATGTATTATGCAAACAACAAGACGGATGCCAAGAATATAGGGTTTGACGACTCTTTTATCTATGATGAGTTAAGCCTGAAGCCTTCGGCACGCAAGCTGCCTTCCGAAGTTCTTTTGGCGGAAGAGGCGATAAAGGCATTCCAACAATGGACAGAGAAAAGTGACAAAGTGGAGTATTAATAGAAAGGCGCGGACGAAATCCCTATCATCCGCGCCCGAAATCTTTATAAGATCTTAAAGACTATTCTTTTACCGGCGTATTTTCCAACGTAGCTACCACGAAATCATAGAACTTGCCTACAGAAGGAATAAAGCAGCGTTCATCCGGTGAGTGAGGAGAACGCAAGGTAGGACCGAAAGAAATCATATCCAATCCCGGAACCACCGCACCGATGATACCGCATTCCAAACCGGCATGAATCACTTTCACAGCAGGTTCCGTACCGAATTGTGCCTTATAAGACTCCTTCATGGCTTTCAGAATAGGAGAATCCACATTGGGTTCCCAGCCTGAATAACCACCTGAACGGGTTACTTCCATACCTGCCATAGAGAAACAGCTTTCCAATGCAGTATTCAGATAATCCTTCATTGAATCGCGTGAACTGCGGGCCAGGATTTTTATCTCCGCCTTGCCACCACCTATAGAAACAATAGCCAGATTGGAAGAGGTTTCCACGGTATCGGGGATAGTAGGAATCATACGCATCACTCCATTCTGACAAGCATAAATGGCATCCACCAGATTATCTTTAATTTCATCGGGAACCATCATCGCAGGCAATTCCATCCGTTCTGCCTTGAAGCTGATCGGTGTTTCGTGTACATGATATTCTTCATTCCACAATGCTTCGCACTCCTGCACAAATTCCAGTACGTCCGCTTCTTCTTCAGCCGGAACCGTAATGACCACTTCACATTCACGAGGAATGGCATTACGCATATTGCCACCTTGCCAGGACACCAGGCAAGCCTCATCGTAAGTTATCACCTGGTTCATGAAACGAGCCATCAGCTTGTTGGCATTGGCACGTCCTTCATTTATTTCCAATCCTGAATGACCACCGCGCAGCCCTTTCAAGGTAACTTTCAAAGCAATGTCAGCCGGATCTGTTTCCACTTCTTTATATTCCAACACTGCTGTCAGGTCTTCACCGCCTGCACAACCGATATACAATTCTCCTTCTTCTTCCGAATCCAGATTCAACAGAATATCACCGTCTACCGTTCCCGGCTTCAAACCGAACGCACCGAACATACCGGTTTCTTCGTCGGCAGTAATCAGTGCTTCCAACGGACCATGTTTCAGCGTCTTGTCTTCCATGATAGCCATGATAGCGGCAACACCCATACCATCATCGGCTCCCAAAGTCGTGCCTTTAGCTTTCACCCAATCTCCGTCAATGTAAGTCTCGATAGGATCATTTTCAAAATCATGCACTGTATCGTTATTCTTCTGAGGAACCATGTCCATGTGAGCCTGAAGAATCACCTTCTTACGGTTTTCCATCCCCGGAGTGGCAGGCTTGCGGTAAATGATATTACCGGCTTCGTCCTGGAATGACTCTACGCCTACACTTTTTCCAAAGTTCAGCAAGAACTCTTGCACTTTCTTCAAGTAACCCGAAGGGCGGGGAACCTGAGTCAATGAATAGAAATGCTTCCACACATTCTGCGGAGCGAGAGAGAGAATTGTACTCATAACTTCTTAGTTTTATTTGTGAACGGCAAAGCCGCTAATCCATATATACCCAACAAAATTAATAAAAAAGTTTGTATTCCATGCACTAATAAGGCAAAAATTCCCGCATCTTCTTTTCCCACTCCATAGAGCATCATCATCGTTATGACAGCAAAATGCCACGGACCCGCCCCATTAGGAGTCGGAACTACTACCGCAATGCTACCTACAGCAAACATGACCAGTCCCGCCATCACTCCCAAATTATCGGAAAAATCGAAACAAAAGAAAGAAACATAGAATTGCAGGAAATAGCAAGTCCAGATACCGACGGTATAAAGAATGAACAGAGGCATCCGCTTTACATGACGCAAAGACAGTACACCGACCCATACATTATGGAGAATGCCTTTCACCTTAGCAAAGACCGTCACATTCCTGATCAGAAAAAAAGCCAGCACCAATACGGCCAGCACACAGACGATAGTGATATAGAAATGCCCCGAAGTAAATACCTGTGCCAAAACCGTGGTATCCGTGCCGGTTTCTTTAAAAAAGGTATCGAATACCCTTGCCTGCATTATAAGAGTTACCCCTGTAATCAACGACACACACAGCGTATCAATCAGCCGTTCCGTAACCACCGTACCCAGCGATTTGGAAAAAGATGTACCATCATATTTAGCCAACACCCCGCAACGGGAAATCTCACCTACACGGGGAACAACCAAGTTGGCGGCATAAGACACAAAGATGGCATATACACAATCGGATGTTTTGGGATGCTCGCCCAACGGAGCCAGCGTAAGCTTCCACCGCCAGCCACGAAAAATATGACTAAACACACCAAACACTAATGACACTAACATCCACCCATAGTTCATTCCTCCATCCAAGACCTCCCACACCCGGGAAAAATTGAATCCGTGATACATCCATATCAGTATCGCAGCCCCCAAAAATAACGGAAATGCAATCTGCAAACCTTTATTTATAATCTTTTTTAATCGAGTTCGTTCCAAAATCTGTGTATATTAATTTAGAATGTTTACCTTTGCACGATGCAAAGATACTATCTTAGCGAAATAAACCTATTTATTAACGATAGAAAAATAACGGAATGGGATTAGTAAAGCCAAAAAAATTTCTAGGACAACACTTCTTGAAAGATCTC
>ULQY01026672.1_pt1 | contig 10707 bp, 10 predicted proteins | sample 1954671 | NCBI WGS metagenome assembly ULQY01 (sample SAMEA4835660, study PRJEB28245) | human gut metagenome | biome: gut microbiome; material: fecal sample | place: Denmark | collected 2008 | reverse complement strand
GAAGCCGTTTCTGGCGGCTGGCTGGATAAAGATAACGAAAAAGAATTTTTAAATAAAATGTATTGTGATTTAACAATACAAACGGTGCAGGCAGCCGTGTCTAGTAACATTGATGAAGGTAGGGCGCTCAATCAGCAAAATGCAGTAAATGCGCAGGATAGTAAGTTTGTGTATTACAATGCAAAATTTTATCATTCCTGTGAGAAGGTAAAAGAGGTTCTCAGAGATTGTTTAGATAGGTTTTCAGAGGAACTGGGAATTGAGAATCTTGACAAAGAAAAGTATTTATCCGAACACGTGAAAAATGGTGATGATTTTAATGAAGTTTGGAGTGGAAGTTATAAAAGTTGGAATGGGCATTACAATCAGTGTGAGATGATAAATACAGAAGCTGTACCTCCAGAGGAATTTTCCTTTTATTATCAAGTGGAGTATTCTGATATCCATAAAAATTTCAAAGAGTACGATTATGAAGAACGTCACTGTCTGCTCGTTAATGGAGAGACTTCTGTTGTTAAAGAAGAATTCAGAATGACAGATGATACGATGTTGAATCGAAAACCTTTTAATAATCTTTTAGATTATATAAAAAGTAAATATTTAGAACAGGATCATTTGTGGAAAGAACTGCATTATTTGAAAAATTTTAAAATGTATTCTTTGCTATATAACTAGATGTTGGTTTGCAAGAAATGTGAACGGTAAGTTTTCGAAAGGACATGATGCATATGGTACTGCATTGTGCATAGTAAGAAAGTTTGAAAAAAATTGATTTGTGTGATAATGCCTGGGTGCAAGTTTGCTTGCATCCAGATATTTTTGTTTATGTGAAAGTCTAAAAAAGGGGAAAATATAATAACGAACAGTATAGAAAAACGGTTGCCGGGAGAGTATCCTGCCAATCCTTGCGATAAAAGAATCATAACTTTTACGGAACAGAATTTCAAATTGCAATAAGAATATGATGAACAAGCACATTGTCCTGTATTTGGGAATAAGAAAAAATGAAGGAAATCACATCGTCAGAGCAATGGAAAGTGACGAAAAAACGAAGATGTAGGATCAGGTGGAATGGATGAGGAGGATGAATAATCTTAAGAATGGTGCGGAGAAAATAGGTAAGCAAATAATATTCAAGTAAATAAAAATATTGAATTATTTTTCCCCTTTTGGTAAGATAAAAATGGGTAATTATGCAGGAAAGAAGGATTTCGTATACCTTAAAACCACTATTTCAGTACCTGATATATCGGAATGTTCATAACTTTGGCTTATTCGCTGAGATAAAAAGGTTGAAAAACCTTGAATTTTCAATAAAAAACACTTGATTATATGAGGAGGAAGAAATATATGGTATATAAAACATTGATAGAGGATTTATTCATAGAGATGAAAGAAACGCTCAAAATCTGTACAAATAGGGATTATATAGTTGATTTGATTTTCCCATATTATTTAGATTATTCCGGAAAATCAACAAAACTTTCGAGAGCAGAAATTTACAACGCCTCTCGTGATGATGATTTTAAGAAATATTCGGTATATATGTTAGATGAAAATGCACAATTAACAATTGGTGATGAAGTAAAAACACTTGAGACTATAAGAAAAGTAGCGATAGAACAGTTTGTTAATGATTGTATGTCAAAAGGTTGTACAGGACATCTTAAAGAAATTCTGATTACACTATTAAATGAGACAAATATTCACCTGAATAAAGAACTTTGTAAAAAGATGATTAATGTAATCGAACGATTGCAGCCAATTGGAAAAGTTAGGTCAGAAATAGAAAAAAGATGGTTTGATGAGTGGATTAACGCATTGTATTACTATTTTTATTTTGCTGTTACTGATAAATTACATACTGATATGGCATTTTCTGCTTATCCTGAATTAGAAAAAGATTTGACAGAGTATAATGAAAAAGTAACACTAATGTACGGTGTATCTGGTAATCCTGGTATGTATCAACTTTATTCAATGGCAAAGAGAAATGTACCTAATATTATTGCACTATATGAATGTGGAGAACTAGAGTATTATGGGAAGGGACCCAGTGGTAAAGTCAATTATCAAAAAGCATATGAATTTTATGAAAAAACCAGAGAATGTAATAGTGAGCATCCACTTGCAACATGGTCTATTGCATATATGAAATTTTGTTATTCACAGGAAAAAGCTGCGAATAATCCGGAATATCGTGTTACTGAATTTGAAGAAGAATTATGTGGTGGAAAGCGGGCGTACTCATGGTACGATAGTATTTTATTAAATGCGCAGTCATCTTATAACTATGGTTGTGCAGCGGCAGCGAATCTTTTAGGAAAGATTGTGGACGCAAGTGATGAAGAGTTTCCTGTATCAAGAAGAGGAATATTTAAAAGTGTTTCTTCTAAAAAACTTTATAAGGAAAGTGCAGATGGTGGATATGTATACGGATGTAATAATTATGCAAATATTTGTGTACATGAGGCAGAAAAAAGTGTAAATAATGAAGAAAAGAAGCAATTATATAAAGAGGCAATGATTTATCTTGAGAAGTCTGCAAATCTTGGAAATCCGTGGGCTGCAAATAAAGTAGGATTATTTTATTTCAATGGAATCAAGACAGGGAACGAAACAATAGTTGAAAGAGAGTTAGATAAGGCATATAAACTTTTTGAATATGCGTGTATAATGACTCATGCAGAAAACTATTATTGGCCATTTATTAATATTTGTAAGTTTTACTGGCTTAATCCCGAGAGTGATAAGTATATGATAGTTTCTAAGGCGGATATTTGTAATGAAATTAATAATGCGCTAATGAATGCAAAGGATAGGGAACAGTTAAAAGAACTGACAAGTCTCTTACAAAGAATGGATTGTTAACAATAAACTCAGCTTTTTGGGGATTCATCTGGTGCTCGACTGGATTCATGTAACCGAAGGGAATGAATTCTGTGATTATTAAACCAATTTGCAAAGGTTTGATTTTTACTAATTCAGTCTTGTTGATTTTAAAAATTGTTTCAGCTACAGAATAGCCATATGGACATCCTTTATGACTTAAAGGACTGGTGATATCAAATATTCCCGGTGTTTCTCCTATACGTTGATTTTTTAACTCGTTTCCACGGTCTGTGTGAAAAATGTTGATGTTATCAAGGCTAAAGCGTCAATAATAAAGTCATGAGGTGAACGATTAATGAATGAAATTGAAAAATTAGTTTATCAGTTAATTCTTCCTGATGGAATATGTCCAGGTTTATCTGTTGCGTTTGGAGATGCAACAAAATGTTTTCAAAAACAAATTGGAACTGATGGTGATAATAAAATGCTTGATGGTACAACATTGTTTGACTTAGCATCGATTACCAAATTTTTCTTGGCGATTATTTATTTGAAACTTCACGAAAAAGAAATTGTCAATATAAATGATAGTATTGAAACGTATTCTGAAAAATATGTAAATATTGGTAGTCTTATAATCGCAGATTTATTATCATACAATGTGAAATTAAGCACGAGAAAGAGAATAGATATGTGTGATTCTTTTGAGGAAGCAAATTCTATGATATATGAGATACAAGGGAGTTACTCAGATATTCAATTGTATTCTGATATGCCATCAATTGTATTAGCCAAGTTGTTGCATGATGCAACGGGAAAGACATTTGGAGATTGGATGCAGAAGATAATAATAGAACCGTTAAGATTGTATGATACAGGTTGGGATTACAATTTTCTTGAAAGAAAAAAATGCTGTTCGTATGATAATGAAATGTGGATAATAGATGGTCAAGTTGTTATTAAATATAATCCGTTAGGTATACCTAATGATCCCAAAGCAAGAATTTTATCTAATGGAGGGAAGGAGTTAAATGGAAATGCTGGGTTGTTTTCATCAACAAATGATATTATAAAAATAGCTCAAGCACTAATAAATGGTGAAATTCTTTCACAAGAAAGTATATTAGCATTGTCGGAAGGGAATGGCTGGGATAGAATGGGAGAAAAACAATCATTTGGTTATCAATGCTATCGAAAATATTTTGATATAAATCAGACAGAGGTACCATTTTTCCTTTCAAATAATGCAATAGCAACTTCTGGCTTTACAGGATGTTATCTTATGATCGACCCTATAAATCGTGTTTTTGCATTTATTGGAGGAAATCGTTTAAATAATTGTGTAAGTAAATGTAATTCGGAAGTAAAAGAAGAAAATGGATATTTTATTTTAAATGGGATGAGATATAGGAGTTCAGTTAATTATGTTTATCAAAGAGATTGTTTAAGAGATTGTATTTGTGCAAGGGCACTGCAACAAATGAAAGAGAAATGATGTAGTATGTCAATACAAAAATTTGTATTTTACTTTGTACAATTTAACCAGTACGGTATACATTTTGTTGGCTTCCATATATTGGAAGATCATATATAATTAGAGTCAGAACAAGGGAATTACCCCTATAATTGTTCTGACTCTATTGCATTTAAAAATTAAAGGAGGTAATAATCATGAAAAAAATTTATTTTTCTGAGCCAATTGATTGTCCGGAATGTGGGGATGTTAATGCTACCTATGACGATTCAGGTGTACACTCTAATGATGACCTGCTTGATTGCAGGTCGAAAATGGCATCCCAGATGTGCAATAATCTGGGGTACCATTATGGAAAAACAATTTATTCATTGTAAATAAGTATGTCGAAACATGATAATTGTCGAATTATCATGTTTGTCATGAGGAGGAGCCAATGTAATGCTAAAGAAAAAGATGAGATGTAAACGATCAACTGTAGTTTTACTTGGAATAATAGTCTTTGGATACATTTTTCAATTTTATATGCAATTTCTATTAAAAGATTTTTCTTTTTGTGGTTTGTATCATGTAAAGTATCAGTTGATTTTGAAAGGCATTGTTGTTTGCTTTTGCTTTTGCGTAGCGAGTTACTATTTCTTTTGCAGAAAGAAAAAAGAGCAATACATATATTCTGCACTGGGGCTAGCAATATTTCCGATAGCAATATATTATTTATTGTCGATAAGTAATGTTTGCCAGATTTTTATTACAGTATATTTCGTTATCGCGATTTTTTTATTTGTATGCCGGGTGCTATCCATTGGAAACAAATTTGTATATAGGCTTAATTATATAGCTATAGTTCTTGGTACCATTGTTTTAATAATTGGTACGCTTCTAGCTACTATAGCATTAGTTAAAAATATACAATTACCTGTTGAGGTTAAAGGAGAGGAAGTTATAACAATAGACAATATTCGTTTTTTTAAGCAAAAAACTTTAAAAGAAAGGCAAAACATTGCTCAAAGGATTGTTCATAAAGAATCGATACTTTTTGGTATAGAGGAGCCGAAAGTATATGTTACAGAATTAAGTGATAAAGATTTAGCAGGATTTACAAACAGAACCAGTGTTAATATTTACATAAGTTCTGATAGAGATGATGTATACGATTTTGTTGATACTGTATTACATGAGTTTTTCCATATAGTTGAGTATGAATTAGTGTTTAATAAAGAAAAGAAAAATGAAATTATAAATAAATTGGCTTGTGAACGAATTAAAAATTACCAGGAGGAATTTTCGGATAAGAATCTTAGGACACACAATTTACAAGCAGCAGAAATAGATGCTGATTGGTACAGTAGAGCACGTATTTTGAATTATTGTGATTGGAGATGAATGAAGATGAGAGGGTTTGAATTTTTGAACAAAATTAAAAAAATTCCAATAGAAAATTTGAGATTGGCACCCCGCATTCTTATAAAAGAAAAAGAAAGTGGAAAGGAGTTTGTTTCAAGATTTTATAACATTTTGGTAGACAAAATGGGGAGGACGGCATTGTTAGCTGAACTACCGTTTGATGTGGAATCATCAGCAGAAGATTTTTTTGATGATCTTTATACCATACTGTTAAATAGTTTTGTGTCAGAATTTACTGGCATTTTGGTGGTGGACATTTCTTCATGGAAGGATGATTGTCGTAATCGAGTGATATTATCTTTTTTAAAAAGACTTTTAAGTGAAACTGATTGCTGGCTAAGTAATGAGAATGTTTTTTGTGTCTTAGAAGTAAGCGATTTGAGAGAAAATATGTTGGTGAATGAAATAAGAAAAGTTGGAGCAGTTTGTGTTTTAGAAGCAGACTCTAGAGAAGAAAATGTTTTGGATAATGGGCTGAAAAATAAAATTGGGATGGAAAATATACAATATTTAAAACAGAGATGTAAAGAGAGAGAAATGTTTGAGCATCTTGTACGTCTATTATATATAGAAGAAGCGGTAGATAAGAGTTTAATTGACAAAATTGTTAATGAAAATACTGTAGAAAACAAAATTGCATTTGGATTTAGGGGGTGATACAAATGAGAAGAGTGGCTCGGCATTGTAATTCTTTTCTGACGGAATCGGAGTATGAGCAAGTGATTTCATGGCAAAAATTCAATTCTATTGAGGAGAAAAAAGGTGTTGCAAATGTAATTGTAGATACAAAAGAAGGCGAATTTGCCGTGTTCAATGATAGGAGTACTCACACTCTTTGTGTGGCAGAGACAGGTGCAGGAAAGACATATTCTGTTTTGCTACCTTATTTAGTGGCATGTATTAGAGAACGGGAATCGTTGATTATAAATGATTGTAAGCAAGAACTTTTGCCAGGAGTATTACCATATCTAGAGATGCAGGGATATGAAGTTGTAATCTTGAATCTACATAATCTGGCTAAGTCTCCTGATACCTATAATCCATTGCAGATTCCTTTTGAATTGTACAAGAGCGGAGAAATTGCATCGGCAGAAAAGATTGTTAGGAATTTGGCTGATTTTATATTCCAATCAGTAGATTCGGAAAAAGACCCATATTTTACCTTGTCCGCAAAATCCGTTTTTAAGGGAGCGGTTTCGATTTTAATGCGAGAAGCTAAGGTGGTAGAGGATTGTACACTTTTCCAAGTCGCAAAATTAGTTGCCGATATTCAGCGCAAAATTCCAGTTCATAATCCACTAGACAAAGATTATGGTGTGTTTGGTTTTGACAAAGAAAGTGTTTCTGTATTGTACTTTGAAGAAATGGCAGATGAATCAGAAATGATTTGTTTTGACTCATTGTTAAATAATAGTGAAGAAACGGCTCGATGTGTGAATTCTGTTTTTATGACATGCTTAGAACCATATATAACAGGCGAAGAAATTAAAAGTTTTTTGTCCAAAAGTTCATTCGTTATGGAAGGCTTTTCTCAAAAACCTACAGCTGTTTTTGTTCAATCAAGTGATTATGAATCGGCGTATGATTCGATAGTGACGACATTTTTTGAGCAAGTATATTCGATAAACGCACTAGTGGCTGATAATTCTACAAAAAGACAATTAAATATACCACTTCATTTTGTTATGGATGAGTTTGCGAATTTAACTACGCCACTTACTTCAATGGAGAAAAAGATTAGTACAGCGCGTTCAAGGAATATAAGATTTTTTATTGTACTTCAATCAATAGCAGGTTTGCGGCAGTCTTATAAAGAAAATACAACACAGGCAATATTAAGTAATTGTGGTTTGTGGGTTATACTTCGCTCTAGTGAAAAGGAAATACAGAAAATGGTTATTGAAAGGTTAGGATTGACTACATATCCATCTGGGAGACAAGAACCGTTAGTGACATATGCGGATTTAAGTTCGTTGGAAATAGGGGAAGCACTGTACATTTATAAAGGCAGACCTATATACAGAAGGGTTCAAGATTTTAAGAATATGGAATTACCATACACACCATTGGATAGTTATGAGTTCCACAAAAGAAAAGTTGAAAAGAACTCATATGGTTGGGATATCATATCTTATTGTTACAAAATTTTACAAAAGAAAACAGGACTTACAATTGAACAATTAAAAGGAGAAAAACCAGTTTTAGGAGAAGATGGAAAGGAAATAAATTCAAGACAGAAAATGCTTAATGATACGAGAAAGAGATTGCAGGATCTAAAACTTGAATTAGACGAGGAGGACAACCTATGAAAATTGTAAAGAAAGTAAATGGAAATCTGGGAGAATTGATATTAAGTTCGAAAGGATTTGAATCGTCAAGTGGAACAAAGATTCTTTCGAAAGCCTTAAAGCGATGTCAAGCCATTAAGAAAAATAATAAAATAATGTTATTTAGCTATCCGGATTACAATACAGAAAAACAGTATATAGACGCATGCTTGAAGATAGGGTTTAGAAAAGAAAATATCTATGTTTACGAAAAAGATACAAGTCCAAGTCTTATCGTAGAGATGGACTATATTTATATTACAGCGGGGAACACATTTGAAATTCTAGACTGGTTAAAAGGAAGAAGCGAGAATTTTAATGCTATTAAGCAAGCCGTTTTAAAAGGAACAAATTATATTGGTGTATCAGCCGGAGCTATGATAGCGGGAACGGATATTGAGTTAGCATATGAGTTTGATAAAAACTTTGTTACACTGAAGGATTTAAGTGGGCTTGGGCTTTATGAGGGGACAATTATTCCGCATTATGGAAAAAGAGAATTCAATCGTTTGAAAAAATCTCTTGGGAAAAAAATAGATATGTATAAGAATATGTTTTCGATTTCAGACAAAGATTGCATTGTAATGGAAGCGGAAAGACCATTTAAGTAGTAGGAGGTTTTAGCATGACATATTGCGTATCAGATATACATAATGATTATGACAATTTCGAGAAGTTGCTATCTGTAGTAGATTTCAATCCTAAAGAAGATTGTTTGTATATTGTGGGTGATATCTTTGATAGGGGAATGAAGCCAGTAGAATTGTATGAGTTTATTCGCATGAAAGATTCGATTATCCCTTTGCTTGGAAATCATGATTTATGGCTTGCAGATTTTATCAGGGATTATAGAGAGGGATTAAGGGGGGACTACTTTTATAACACATTTGAGATCATAAAGAAACAAATGGGAAATTCTGAAATCAATGAGTTAGAAGGGTGGATTAGAGAAATGCCTCTTTTTAAAGAAATTGAAGTAAATGGTGAAAAGATTATGCTTTCTCATGCACAAACCTTTGAAAAGCCAGAAGAGATGTCAGACAGAGATATTTTGTTAGGAAGGAACATAGATGTTAGTTATTTAATGAATGGAATTAGTGGATATGTATCAGTTATTGGCCATACAGGGACTGATATGATTAGGAAATGCGTTGGAGAACCAATGGTTGCAGCGAATGAAATATGGATAAATCCGAAAGGAAACTTGTTTGCAATTGATTGTGGAAATGGATTTAGATATTACAAAAATGCAATAGGAATGAGACTGGGAATAATATGCTTGGAGACAAAAGAAGCGTATTATGTATAAAGGAAGGATGATATGTATGAAAATTATCTTAATTGATAGAAATACAGATATTGTGTTGGCGTGGAAAAAATATTTCGCTAAGAGTGAAGATGTTGAAATTGTTAATGAAAATTTAAAGGATTATTTGGACGAGCATATCAACGAAATTGATGCAATTGTTTCACCAGCAAACTCTTTTGGATTGATGGACGGAGGTTATGATAAAGCTATAATAATGTATTTTGGGGATGAATTGCAATATGTAGTGCAACAATGTATTAAAGAAAATTATCATGGTGAGCAGGTTGTTGGAACATCATTTTCGATTGAAATTCCGAATAGTAATAAGATATTAATTCACACACCAACGATGAGAGTTCCGTCGGAAATAAAAGACCCTTCGATTGTATACAGTTGTATGAGATCTACTTTATTAGAGGCGCAGGCAAGAAAAGTGAAATGTATTTTGATTCCGGCATTTGGTGGTTTAACAGGTCGCTTACGAGCAGATACAATTGCGCTTAATATGTTTGGGGCATTCTGTCAAATGACCATACCAGTTCCTGATAAAATCACATGGGATGTTGTATTAGATTATACTAGCGATAGATTTTGGAGTGGTAAGTAAACATAAGTATCATCATAAATGCTATTTGGGAAACATTTGCTTCATTTATCTCTTGTTTGAATATCTTGGGTGTTTATGATATATTGAACATAAAGGACAAGGAAGAAATTTTATAGAAGGAAGGAGAATGATTATGAAAAAACAGATAATTGCTTTATCACTTATTGTTGTTATTTTTTTAGTTGCTTGTACAGATGCTACTCAGGAGAAAGAAAACATAAGCCAAGAATCGAAAACGGCGACAAGTTCTTTGCCTGAGGAGTCGGGAAAACTTGTTAGTACGAAGGAGGAGGGGACATATAAAGGGAATACTTGGAACATGTATATTTATGAAAATCCGAATCATCAGCCAGAGAACAAGGAAGGAACATTTCTTATTGATGGTGAGCGGCTTTCCTACGAAAAAGAAGTTATAGGAGAATCTACTGCTGAGCATTATACGGACGAATCCTATGATAAGACTGAAACGCTGTCATATGAACTTGGATTTTATAAAATTTATAAGAGTACAGATGACAAAACATATGAACTTTGGGTTGATTTAAAGCTGGATGAAGACACTATCGAGGAATTGGCCACGTATGTTTTTAGACAGTATGCTTCATAAGTTAGGTGAAGGTTGTTTTATTAAATCTAATTGTTGTTAATAGAAGTAGTGTTGGTGGAGATATGTATGAGAATAGTTCACAAGTGCAAGGGTATAATTTATAGTATAACCTGAATCCGTGAAGTTCATCCTTTACGCGAACCAACC
>ULQY01005434.1_pt1 | contig 10867 bp, 8 predicted proteins | sample 1954671 | NCBI WGS metagenome assembly ULQY01 (sample SAMEA4835660, study PRJEB28245) | human gut metagenome | biome: gut microbiome; material: fecal sample | place: Denmark | collected 2008 | reverse complement strand
GGTGCGCCGCAACCTCTCTCCGCTCGAAAACATCGACCTGCTGGTGAACAACGCGGGTCTGGCTGCCGGGCTCGAGCACATCGACCGGGGCGACACGCGCGACTGGGACGCCATGATCGACACCAACGTGAAGGGGCTGCTCTACGTGACGCGCGTCATCGCGCCGAAGATGGTCGCCGCAGGCGGCGGACACATCTTCAACATCGGCTCGATCGCCGGCACGGAGCCCTACGAGAACGGCGCGGTCTACTGCGCCTCGAAGCACGCCGTGCACGCCATCTCGCAGTCGATGCGCGCCGACCTGCTGTCGGCCGGGATCAAGGTGACGGAGATCCGCCCGGGCATGGTCGAGACGGAGTTCTCGCTCGTCCGCTTCCACGGCGACCACAAAGCCGCCGACCGCGTATACGACGGCGTGGAGCCGCTCACGGGCGACGACATCGCCGAGGCGATCGCCTGGGCCGCACAATTACCGGCCCACATGAACGTTAATGATATGGTACTGATGCCCACGCAACAGGCCGGGGCCTACTACACGTACCGCAAGAACCGATAAAAACACGAACGATTTATGGTACAACCGCTCATCATCCTGCTTCAGGCAAACCTTTACGCCGAATCGGCCGCCGCACGCTACTCGGCCGCTACGACCGGCATGTTCATTCTGATCATCGCCATCGGCGTCATCGGATTCCTCGTGCAGGCGCGCCTGCAGTCCGTCTTCAAGAGATACTCGAAGGTGCAGTTCCCCGGCGGCCTCACGGGCGCCGAGGTAGCCGAAAAAATGCTGCGCGACAACAACATCCACAACGTGAAGGTCACGCATGTCGGCGGGCACCTCACCGACCACTTCAACCCGCAGACGATGACCGTCAATCTGAGCGATGCGGTCTACTCCTCGACAAGCGTCGCCGCGGCCGCCGTTGCGGCCCACGAGTGCGGCCATGCCGTACAGCACGCCCGCGGCTACGCCCCGCTGGTGCTTCGCTCGCAGCTCGTGCCCGTGGTGCAGTTCGCCTCGTCGGCCGCCACGTGGGTCATCATCCTCGGGCTGGTGATCCTCGCCTCGACGCGCAACGAACTGCTCTGCTGGATCGGCGTGGGCATGATCGCCGTGTCGGCCCTCTTCTCGATCATCACGCTGCCGGTCGAATACAACGCTTCGGCCCGCGCACTGGAGTGGCTGCAGGTGAGCCGCACGATGCAGGGCGCCCAGCTTGCACAGGCCAAAGAGGCCCTCTCGTGGGCGGCCCGCACCTACCTGGTGGCCGCGCTAAGCGCCATCGCTTCGGTACTCTACTACGTCCTGCTGATCCTCGGCGGGCGTCGCGACTAACCTGCAGGAGATGGGTTCCCCCGAAAAAGACTACCTGCACAAAGGCTGGATGGCGGCTGCGGCACTCATAGCGGTGCTCGTGGCCGTCAGTTTCATACCCCCGCAGAGCCTGGGCGGCGTGAAACTCCGCCGCGCCAACATCCTCTCGGACCTCATCGACTTCGGCGATGCAGAGGCGACCGCGGAGGCCGCCGAGCCGCAGCTCTTCGACGAGGAGGAGTTCCACGTGGACATGGAGGAGGTCATCTCGCGCATCGAGGCCGACAGTACCCCGCGCGAAGCTCCCGCCTCGTTCGAGTGGGATCTGCGCCGCGACACGCTCCCGCTCCGCCCGAGACGCCCGGACACCGTGCGGCTGCTTCCCGAACTGACGCCGATCGAGGATTTCGACACCACGGGAACGGGAATCCGGGCCTTCTGCGACACGCTGCTGCATGCCCCACGCCCGGTGCGCATCGCCTTTCTCGGCGACTCGTTCGTCGAGGGCGACATCCTGACGGCCGACCTGCGTGAAAAGCTCCAGGCGGCCTACGGCGGAGGCGGCACGGGCTTCGCCCCGATGGCCTCGCCGCTGACGGGGTTCCGCCGCACGGTCCACACCGAATCGAAGGGATGGACGACCTACAACATCATGCAGCGCAAAAAGGCACCCGAAGGGCTCCGCGACCACTTCTTCGTCTCGGGCTGGGTAAGCCAGCCGGCAGCGGGAGCCTCGACCCGCTGGGAGAACACCGACGCCCGTGCACGGCTCGACTCCTGCACGGGAGCACGGCTCCTGTTCCGCTCACCCGGAGAAAGCCGCATCGAGGTGACGCTCAACGACACGCTGCGCCGCACGTTTGACATACCGGCCGACGAGGCGGTCCGCCAGATCGTCATCCGCGCCCCCCACATCCACGCCCTGACGTGCCGGGTGCTCACGCCCGGCGAGGGATTCATCGGCTACGGCGGCATCTTCGAGGGCGACGGCGTGGTGGTGGACAACTACTCGGTGCGGAGCAACAACGGACAGGCAATGTTCTGGACCGACCCGGCCGTCAATGCCCGGATCGACGCCCTCGCGGGCTATGACCTGGTGATCCTCCAGTACGGGCTGAACATCATGCAGGCCGGCGTGCACAACTACACGGGCTACTCGCAGCAGATCGAGAAGATGGTGGACTTCGTACGCCGCTGCTTCCCGGGCGCTGCGGTGCTGGTGCTGGGCGTCAGCGACCGCTCGGTGAAGAACGACGGACGTTTCGAGCCGATGGATGCCCTGCCCCACATGACCGAAAGCCAGCGCCGCGCAGCCCGGAACACGGGTGCGGCCTTCTGGCCCACGTGCAACGCCATGCGGGCCCAGGGCGGCATGGAGCGCTTCGTGCAGAACGGCTGGGCCGGCAAGGACTATACCCACATCAACTATGCAGGCGGCAGCCGCGTGGCCTGGGCGCTGGTCGATGCGCTGAACGCACTGACGGCCGAAGTAGCCGCCCGGAAGCGGGCCGAGGAGGTGCGCCGCGAGGCCGCCGTCCCAATCCTGAGCCCGCGTCAGAGGGCCCGCATCGACCGGATGCTGCTTCCCGACACTCCGGGAAAAAACCTTAACGATCCCCGATCATGACCCTCCCCGCCACGGACGGCATCGCCGAAAGGCTGCAGGCGCTGCTCGCCTACGACTCCTCCTCGCCGCTGATCTTCAGCAGCGGGCTGTTCCTGTTCCTCTTCGCGGGGTTCCTGCTGCTCTACAGCGCACTGCGCCGGGCAACGATGGCCCGCATCGTCTACGTCATCCTCTTCTCGCTCTACTTCTACTACAAGTCGAGCGGCATCTATTTCCTGCTGCTGGTCTTCGCCGCCACGAGCGATTTCCTGATCGCCCGGGCCCTCGCCCGCACAGAACGACGCGGCATCAGACGTGCACTCGTAGCCCTGAGCGTGGCGGTCAATCTCGGCATGCTCGGCTACTTCAAGTACACCAACTTCCTGGTGGAGATCGCCAACCAGATGTTCGGGCCCGGATTCCTCCAGTTCCAGAACATCTTCCTGCCGGTCGGCATCTCGTTCTTCGTCTTCCAGTCGATGAGCTACACGATCGACGTCTACCGCCGCCAGCTCCAGCCCCTTACGAACTGGCTGGAATACCTCTTCTACCTCTCGTTCTTCCCGCAGCTCGTGGCCGGCCCGATCGTCCGCGCACGCGACTTCATCCCGCAGATCCGCCGCAACCCGGTGGTTACGCGCACGATGTTCGGGACGGGAGTCTTCCTGATCCTCACGGGACTGTTCAAGAAGGCGATCATCTCGGACTACATCTCGCTCAACTTCGTGGACCGCATCTTCGACGAGCCGCTGCTTTACTCCGGCTTCGAGTGTCTGGCGGGCATCTACGCCTATGCGCTGCAGATCTACTGCGACTTCTCGGGCTACTCGGACATGGCCATCGGCATTGCCCTGCTGCTGGGATTCCATTTCCCCAAGAACTTCGACGCCCCCTACAAGTCGGCGACGATCACCGAGTTCTGGCGGAGGTGGCACATCTCGCTCTCGTCGTGGCTGCGCGACTACCTCTATATCTCACTGGGCGGCAACCGCAAGGGCCGCGTACGCACCTACGTGAATCTCCTGCTGACAATGCTCCTGGGCGGACTGTGGCACGGCGCCGCCGTGCGGTTCATCCTCTGGGGCGGCCTGCACGGCGCAGCCCTGGCGCTGCACAAGATCTGGATGGCCGCAGTTCCGGGAGCCAAGGCCGACGGCTCGCAGATGCACCGCCTGAGCCGCATCGGAGGCATCCTGCTCACCTTCAACCTCGTCTGCTTCGGGTGGCTGATGTTCCGCGCCGAGTCGATGCAGACCGTCTCACTGATGCTCCACCAGATCTTCCACAACTTCAACGCGCCGATGATCCCGCAGGTCGTGGCCGGGTACGCCGGCGTCTTCGCCCTTATCGCCACGGGCTACCTGCTGCACTTCCTGCCCGCCCGCGTCGATGCCGCCGCACAGCGGGTGGTCACCTGCGCTCCGCTCGCGCTGCAGGTGCTGCTGGCCGCCGCGATGATCTGGTGCGTCATGCAGATCAAGTCGAGCGACATCCAACCCTTCATCTACTTCCAGTTCTGACACCGCACCGCCCATGGCTTTCGACGAACAACTCTTCCTCGCGCTCAACTTCGACGGCGGAGCGCTCTGCGACCGGATCATGCTCGCCCTGTCGGGCGTCGCGATGTGGCTGCCGCTCTATGCGCTGATCCTCTGGCTCGTCTGGCGCCGGGCCGGCTGGCGGGGGACGCTCCTCTTCCTCCTTCTGATGGCCGTCGCAGTAGGGCTGGCCGACATGGTGGCCGGCATCTTCAAGCACAACGGGCCGCTGGGCGGTCTGCTGCCGGGTCTCGAACCCCGCTGGCGGCCGATGTTCACCCCCTCGCTCGAAGGACTCGACATCGCACCCGACTCGCTGCAGGTCCTGCGGAGGCTCTCCCCCGAAGCGCTGGCCGCAGCTGGCTACTCCGGCGATTGGGCGGTGCATGTTCCCGCCGAGGCTGTGAGCGGCCGCTTCGGCACCGTCTCGGCCCATGCCGCCACCTCCGTAACGCTCGCCGTACTCGCCTGCACGACGATCCGCCGGCGGTGGTTCACCCTGCTGATGGTGCTCTGTACCGCGGCGATCTGCTACTCGCGCGTCTACCTTGCCAAGCACTTCCCCGCAGACATCCTCTGGGGCATGCTCCTCGGCATGCTCCTCGGCTGGGCGGCCCACCGGGCGCTGCTCTGTCTCGGCCGGGACACCGCCCGGGGGAAATAATTGCGAATGTGCCCTTTTTTTCGTAATTTTGCGCGATCGAATCAAGCTATAAACCAAAAAGACGAACATACATGGCAATCGAACTCAGCGAACAAGAACAGTTGCGCCGCCAGTCGCTCAAGGCATTGCGCGACCTGGGCATCGAGCCTTATCCCGCCGCACGTTACGAAGTGACGGCCACGGCGCGTGAAATCGCCGAAAACTACGACGACACGAAGCACAACTACGACGACGTCCGCATCGCCGGCCGCATCATGTCGCGCCGCATCATGGGCAGCGCCTCGTTCTTCGAACTGCAGGACCACACGGGCCGCATCCAGGTCTACATCCGCCGCGACGACATCTGCCCCGAAGGGGATACGACGCTCTACAACACGGTCTTCAAGAAACTGCTCGACATCGGCGACTTCGTCGGCATCGAGGGCTTCGCCTTCCGCACCAACAGCGGCGAGCTGTCGGTACACTGCAAGCGCTTCACCGTGCTCTCGAAGTCGATCCGCCCGCTGCCCGTCGTCAAGGAGAAGGACGGCAAGACATTCGACGCCCTCACCGACCCCGAGATCCGCTACCGCCAGCGCTACCTCGACCTGATCGTCAATCCGCAGGTCAAGGAGGTCTTCCTCAAGCGGACCAAGATCATCTCGACGATGCGCGAGTTCTTCGATGCGAGGGGCTACGTCGAAGTCGAGACGCCGATCCTGCAGCCCATTCCGGGCGGTGCCTCGGCACGTCCCTTCATCACGCACCACAACTCGCTCGATATCGACCTCTATCTGCGCATCGCCACGGAGCTCTACCTCAAGAAGCTCATCGTCGGCGGTTTTGACGGCGTCTACGAGCTGGGCAAGAACTTCCGCAACGAAGGCATGGACCGCACGCACAACCCCGAGTTCACCTGCATGGAGATCTACGTCGCCTACAAGGACTACCGCTGGATGATGGAGTTCACCGAGCAACTGCTCGAGTGTATCTCGACGGCCGTGAATGGCTCCACGGAGATCGAGATCGACGGCCACACGATCTCGTTCAAGGCGCCGTTCCGCCGTCTGACGATGACCGACGCCATCCGCGAGAAGACCGGTTACGACATCACGGGACAGACGGAGGAGCAGCTGCGCGAGGCCTGCAAGCGCCTGAACGTCGAGATCGACGACACGATGGGCAAGGGCAAATTGATCGACGCCATCTTCGGCCAGTACTGCGAGGGCGACCTCATCCAGCCGACGTTTGTCTGCGACTACCCCATCGAGATGTCGCCCCTGTGCAAGCGCCACCGCGACAACCAGGATCTTACGGAGCGTTTCGAGTTGTTCGTCAACGGCAAGGAGCTCTGCAACGCCTACTCGGAGTTGAACGACCCGATCGACCAGCTGGAGCGTTTCCAGGAGCAGCTGCGCCTCTCGGAGAAGGGCGACGACGAGGCAATGTTCATCGACATGGACTTCGTCCGCGCCCTGGAGTACGGCATGCCGACCTGCTCGGGCATGGGTATGGGTATCGACCGCCTGGTCATGTTCATGACGGGCCAGAGCTCGATCCAGGACATTTTGTTCTTCCCGCAGATGCGTCCCGAGAAGAAGGTCGTGGCCGACCCCGTGGAGGCCTACACGGCCATCGGCGTTCCCGAGGAGTGGGTGCCCGTGATCCAGAAGATGGGCTACATCACAGTGGAGTCGCTGCGCAAACTGGCCCCCGGCAAGTTCTTCAACGACCTGTGCGGCTTCAACAAGAAGAACAAGCTCGGACTCAAGGCCCCCTCGATCGAAGAGGTCAAGGCGTGGTGCTCGGAGCAGGAATAACTCAGGTTGCCGGGCCCGTCGGAACGCAGGAGCCATAGCCGCGCTCCGACAGGCCGGATCCAACCCGGGGATGAAAGACAGAACACATTAACACAAATAAAAAACAGACCGAAAATGAGAAAGAAAATCGTTGCCGGCAACTGGAAGATGAATACGCTTCCTGCCGAAGGAGTCGAACTGGCAAAGGGCGTCGTAGCCGGACGCGGCGAGGTATGCTCGTGCGTGAACTTCATCGTCTGCCCGCCGTTCACCCACCTGGCAATGGTCGCCGAGGCCCTGAAGGGTTCGGACATCGAGCTGGGTGCCCAGAACTGCGCCGCCGAGGCCAAGGGTGCCTACACGGGTGAGGTCGCAGCCTCGATGATCGCCGCCCTGGGTTGCAAGTATGTAATCCTCGGCCACTCGGAGCGCCGCCAGTACTACGGCGAGACCTCCGCTACGCTCAACAAGAAGATGGAGCAGGCCTATGCCAACAACCTTACGCCGATCTACTGCGTGGGTGAGAACCTCGAGGAGCGCGAGGCCGGCAAGCACTTCGACGTAGTGAAGGCCCAGATCGAGGAGGTCGTTTACAACCTCACCGAGGAGCAGTTCAAGAACCTCGTGATCGCCTACGAGCCCGTATGGGCCATCGGTACGGGCAAGACCGCCACGGCCGACCAGGCTCAGGAGATCCATGCCTACATCCGCAAGGTGCTCGCCGACAAGTTCGGCGCCGCAGCTGCCGAGTGCCCGATCCTCTACGGCGGTTCGTGCAAGCCCTCGAACGCTGCCGAGATCTTCGCCAAGGAGGATGTAGACGGCGGCCTGATCGGCGGTGCCGCCCTGAAGGCCGAGGACTTCCTCGCCATCGGCAAAGGATTCGCCAAGTAATCGGGTCTGATCCCGAACGGACACCCCGGATTCCGGCCATAGCGGAATCCGGGGTGTTTCATTTCACTCCGCGTCGGTGCACCGAAGCGGACAACGGCCCGGCGCACCGACGGCCGGGAAGCAGGCTGGCGCCGGGCACAAAAGAAGGCGCGAAACCCGAAGGTCCGCGCCGCAACAACTCAGGCAAAAGCCGGCAGCGTATCAATCGTCGATATCGATTACCTGGAAGTTCCGGTCAAACTTGATCTCCAGACCGTTCGAGAGCTCCACCTCCCAGGTGTACTTGTCCCGGTCGATCTTCCGGATGGACTCTCCCGCAAAGCTCTTCTTCACATAATCGGCAATCTGCACAGGAACGATCGCCGCGGGAACGGCCGCATACTTGCGCTCGACGGACGACCACTCGCCGTTGCTCTCGAAATCGACCTCCGTACGGTCCGTGTAGATCACTTCATACTCCGAGCCGATGAACTTCGGGTCCTCGACGGCATAGGCCAGCGTCAGATCCTTGAAATTCGCGGCGAGGAACTCCTGGGCCGCGGCAGGCAGTTTGTCGAGCGTGATGGGGCGCTCGCGATCTCCGGCGAACGAGGCGGTGATTCCGGCAAAGAGGAGGGCTGCAGAAACAAAAATCTTTTTCATCATGGTCATTTTTTACAGGTTGAACGAATTTAGTTTTCTTTTACGATACAAAGATCGCGCTCGATTCTGAACGGAATCTAAAATCGACAGACAACCCCTCGTTTTTCTGCAAATTTTCCTCCAAAACCCCGATCCCCGCAATTATTCGTCAGGCAGAAGAGCCTCGAGCTGCTCCACGGTCAGCTCCGGATTCCAGATACACCGCCCGCCGTAGGTCTCCTCCACCGCCTGCAGATACTCGCCGATAGGGATCAAACCCATCGCTGCCCGCAGCGAATCGAGACTCGCAGGATGCTCGACGGGCCAGACATAGCACACACGCTGGCCGCACACCGAATCACCCTCGACGATTCGCGTAAAGGAGCGCGTCTGCGTTCCGTAGCGCTGTGGACGGTTTTCCCGCATCAGCATCCGGTCCAGAAGCGTGGCATAACTCGATTTCGCGAGACGCCCGGCCTTCACCTGCTCCTCGACGAGGGGCATGAAGCGCCGCTGCATCTCGAGGTCGGCATGGTCGATAACGAGCCAGAGGGCCTCGCCCGCCTCGTCGGAGATCTCCTCGGGCCAGCCCTCCTCAAGCAACCCGGCGACCATGCGCTGATTCCCGGCATCGACCTCCTGCATCCGGGCATAGGCCGACAGCAGCGAATCGACCGGCGACGGGGATTGCTGCGAGAGGCGGAGCACCTCCCGGCGCACCGCCTGGTCCCGGTCGCGGAGCGCGAGCAACAGCGAGTCGAGGTTGCGCGTCTGCGACGCATCGGCCGCAAAAATGCAGCCCGTCCACACCAGCCCGAGGAGCAGTAGGGCCCCTATCTTGACAACTCTTCCCATACGGTATCGTTTTCAGGTTTTCGAAAAAGAAAAAGCCCCCGGAGGTCTGTCCTGCGACACACCCTCCGGAGACTTTCGGTTCGGGATACCGGACCTCGGGTCCGGCCCGCATTACATCTTCTTGCCCACGTTCGTCTTCTTGGCAGCCTTCGGAGCAGCGGTCTTGGCCGATGCAGCCTTGGGAGCCTTCGGGGCCTTCGGAGCAGCCTTCTTGGCCTCGCCCTCGACTACGGCGGTAGCGTCCTCGACGGCGTCGGTCTTCTTGGCGGCCGACTTGCGCGAACGGCGCGTTTTGGGTTTCGCCTCGGCGGCAGCGGCCGGCGTGATGCCCAGCGTGTAGGCCTCGTTGAAATCAACGAACTCGATGATGCACATCTCGGCAGCATCGCCCAGACGGAAGCCGGTCTTCAGGATGCGGGTATAGCCGCCCGGACGCTCGGCGATCTTCGGGGCGATCGTGCGGAAGAGCTCCGTCACGGCCTCCTTCTGTTTCAGGTACGAGAATACGACGCGGCGCGAGTGGGTCGTGTCCTCCTTCGACTTGGTGACCAGAGGCTCCACGAACATGCGTACGGCCTTGGCCTTGGCGAGCGTCGTCTCGATGCGCTTGTGCAGAATCAGCGACGACGCCATGTTCGACAGCATCGCCTTGCGGTGTCCCGCCTGACGGCCGAGGTGGTTGAAATTCTTATTGTGTCTCATAAATTAGTCTTTGTCAAGTTTGTAGATTGATACGTCCATTCCGAACTTCAGGTTCAGGGAAGCCAGCAGCTCGTCCAGCTCCGTGAGCGACTTCTTGCCGAAGTTGCGGAACTTCAGCAGGTCGTTGCGGTTCAGCTTCACCAGGTCACCCACCGTATCCACGTCGGCAGCCTTCAGGCAGTTCAGGGCGCGAACGCTCAGATCCTGATCCGAGAGCTTCGTCTTGAGCAGCTGACGCATGTGGAGAACGTCCTCGTCGAACTCCTCCGTGCCGTTCGTGTCTTCCATGTTGACCGTGATCTTCTCGTCGGAGAAGAGCATGAAGTGCTGAATGAGAATCTTGGCGGCCTCCTTCAGAGCCTCCTTGGGGTGAATCGACCCATCGGTGGTAATTTCCAAATTCAACTTCTCGTAGTCGGTCTTCTGCTCGACACGGTAGTTCTCGATCGAGTACTTCACGTTTTTGATCGGCGTGAAGATCGAGTCGATAGGCAGCGTTCCGAACTCGCAGTCGGCAGGCGTATTCTCCTCGGCCGGGACATAACCGCGGCCTTTGCCGATCGTGAGCGTCATCTGCATCTTCGTGCCCGGAGCCAGGTGGCAAATCACCAGCTCGGGGTTGAGCACCTTGAAGAACGACAGGTAATTCGAGATATATCCGGCAGTCAGCTCCGTCACACCCGCAACGTTAATGGACACTTTTTCGGCATCCTGATTATCGACTGTGCGGATAAAACGAACCTGCTTCAGCTTGAGGATGATGTTCAACATATCCTCCATCACACCGGGGATAGCGGCAAACTCGTGATCGACACCGGCGACCTTGACAGTCGTGATTGCGTAACCCTCCAGCGAAGAGAGCAGAATACGACGCAAAGCGTTACCGACAGTCAT
>ULQY01030443.1_pt1 | contig 10953 bp, 7 predicted proteins | sample 1954671 | NCBI WGS metagenome assembly ULQY01 (sample SAMEA4835660, study PRJEB28245) | human gut metagenome | biome: gut microbiome; material: fecal sample | place: Denmark | collected 2008 | reverse complement strand
GTCTGAACGAGCAGGTAAAGCGAAATATCGAACGTTTTCCTGATGATTTCATGTTTCAACTTACCAAAGAAGAGTTTGAAGAATGGAAGTCGCAATTTGCGACATCCAAATCCATCACTATGGGAGCGAGAAAATTACCATACGCATTTACCGAAAATGGTGTCGCCATGCTTAGTACTTCGTTCCCAAACAGCCATTGAAGCCAATATTCGCATTATGAGAGCCTTTGTGTCCATGCGCCGCTTTATTGCGACCAATGCCCAATTATTCCAAAGGCTTGAGACTATAGAGTATCACCAACTGGAAATGAAACAGCATCAGGAAGTGACCGACAGACGCATCGACGAGGTTTTCAAGCGTTTGGATGCCGACGTTCCTCCTGTGCAGGGCATCTTCTATGACGGGCAGGTGTTTGACGCTTACCGTTTCGTGTCTGATTTAATTCGGAAGGCTGAACAGTCCGTTGTGCTGATTGACAATTATGCGGATGATACCGTGCTGACTTTGCTTGATAAAAGAAAGGAAGGAGTACCAGCCACTATCTACACGCAGCGTGTCAGCAACCAGTTCCAACTTGATGTTGACCGCCACAACGCCCAATATCCGCTTATCGAGGTAAAGCGATTCAACAAGGCACACGACCGGTTTCTGCTCATAGACAATGAAGTGTACCACATAGGGGCTTCAATCAAGGATTTGGGCAGAAAATGGTTCGGGTTCACCCTCATGCGTGACATTACGGCAATAGAACTCATCAACAGGATTCAACTTTAGTCCGGTTTGGCTCCCAAAGAACGTATCAGCATAGTGTGAACTTAATCAGTCTTTTTCGTCTGTTGCACCAGTTTTTGGTGTTGTTCATGCAGTTCGGGGAAATGTCTTCTGATGAACTGGCCGAAGGAGCAGTCGTTGAACCCGAATCGTCTTGCCAGCGATTTCACGCTTTCGGTTGTCGTAGCATAAAGGTGCAAAGCCTCCTTGTATTTTCCCATGCTATGGTTTGCCATAGAACGACCGCTTTCTGTTTTGACCATATCTTGCCGGGCATAGAGTTCCGGCTCATGCTCTTTCAGGTATTGCCTGAAACATTCAGGATGCAGCCCGAACTCCGCCGCAACCTTTGCCGTAGTGAGTCCTCCCTCTTTCAGCCGGGTAATAGCATCCGCATATTTGGCGGCGGTGGCAGGGTTGTATCTTCGCACGGATGACCAGTCCACCGGCTTGCCTTCCTCGTAAGGGATGCCTTTCCGCCCGCAAACCAAATCCTTGTGCCAGGTTTGCAGGTATTCGTAAAAGCCTTTAATCGATACCCCCGTCTGTTTGGCTGTTTTCCGGGCGGACATAGGTGTAGTGCGGTACAAGTGTAGTGCCTCCGCATATTTCCCAACGATTTCCGGAGTAGGAGCATGAAGTGTCCCACATCCCGTTATCTTGCCTTTACATTGCTGTTTCAGTGCCTGCTTACGTATCTTGATGCGGTTTTCCACTAATTCCTTGTGATAGAATATCAGGTGCTGTTCCAATCCGGAATAGGAGACATTGCACCTCTCGGCTGCATCTTGTACGGTGATGTAACGGTCGGCTTGCAGCATCTCCACCGCTTCGGCATACTGTTCCTTGCACCACAGGCGCGTGCCGCGCGGCAGACCGTCGTCCAGTCCCAACCGTTGGCGTGCCCTCTCGCGGAACTCCAGCACTTCGGGATAATGCGTCCTCAACTGACGGCCGAGGTTCGTGCCGCTCAATCCGAACTCACGGGCTATCTGCGATACGTTGTAGTCTATATAGTCCATGCTGTCGCACGCCGCGATAGCCTCCTTGTATTTGGCATGGGTTTCAGGACGCTGCCCCTGCCGCTGGTTCATCTTTATATCAGCGGCTTCCTCCGGACTGCACCTGATGCCGTTGCGTTTCAGCATCAAATGACGATGGTAGGTTTTGACATAACAGGAAAATCCGTTAAGAGAAACCCCACACCGCCGGCATATCTCGACAATGGAGAGGCCGGACGTGGCATATAGTTCCAAGGCAGGGCGGTATTTGGCTTCAGTTTCAGGCTTGCAGCCTCTTTGCCGGTTGCATTTATGTTCTTTTAAGGCCATATTGAAAATAAGAATTTTCTCTCATAATCATGGATCTACCACACAACGAACGAAACAAGCATCCGAGCCACCGCTTTTGATCAGGTTGCCCTTGCTGATAAAATTGAAATCAAATGAGAAATAGTTGATATCCCATCCCAGGCTGACACCGTCCGTCGGCGTAAAGTGGTCTTGAGAAATTTCCGCATTTAACCAATATATGGCTCCCGGTCGTTTGTACAAATCGTAAAACAACGGACGTTCCACGGGACTGGGATATAATTGTGTTCGGCCGGCAGCATATCTCAATACTCCATTGAGAGTTTCGGGATCTCCCCAAGTGGCATCATAGCTTTGTTTTCTGTGCCCGTAGCCGGAGGCACCAATGGGAAAGAACAGATTCTTACCCGTATTGCTGTTGTACGCAAAACAACCTCTCATTCCACGTCCTGACTTATTATGCTCATAGTCATAGCCGTAAACCTCTACGATGTCATCAGCCGTCTCCGTGGCATCATCTCCATACAATACACCGTATCCCTGCTCTATATAACTATATTTCCTCAATTCCCAGAAGTCTGCGCCCGTAGCCACCCTGGCATTCGCCATTTGAGGATTACCGAACCCATTGGTCGTATTACTTTGAATAATGGCTGTCCACCCCATTTTACCTCCGGTTGCTGCATTGGTCAAGCCATCTTCAGGATATACTTTGAAATCTCCCGGTGTAACATTTATCCACGGCTCAAACGGATTTTTATTACTCAACGCGTCTATCGGCTGACTCCAATTTCCGAATTTGAACAGCGATCCTTCGTCCAACGGATTGGAAGCCAATTCGCTTGTAGTCTTCATATTCATGGCATACCACTTCACACCACCTGTAACCAAATCGTCAGGTTTGTCACCTTGCCGCACGAAAATCAGATGCTGGCAGGTATAATTGTGATATTCCACGCGGATAATAGCATAACGGTTATCTGACGGGTTATCTGACGACTGCTCAAAATTCACATTGAAATCAATTACGCTGCCGGTTTTACCATATATGGCTTTCCCATATTCCGGATCGTCCTTCAACTCCGTTGTCATAGGGTCAGTTACCGATAAAGTAATCCCTTTTCCATTCGTTTCCTTGACGACATAGGCTTTCCACATTCCTTCAGATTGGAATGTTTTGAACATTTGGTCATTCTCTCTCGGCAATCGTTTCAACACGACATGAAACGACTTGTTATTTTTGAGAGATCTATATATCCCCTTCGGATTCACAACACGACGTACCTGATATATCGGGACTTCATTTTCGAAGATTTTATCCAGCCCTTCCAGCTTGGTTGTAATCTTGACTCTCGCCTTTCTCTGATATGCCACGTAGGGATTATTCCCCGTGTATCCGGTCGTTGATATCATCTGCTTGGCGCGCGTGTACATAGGAATATAGATGTTGTATGTATTTGCTTCCGTGGGGTGTTTTTCTACACGGTATTTATCGTCCGGATGTGAACCATCCGTTGTGAATTCCTCGGAAGTTTTGTTGATAGGCAGAATAAAGTATTTATATTCTCGTTCACCACGTTTAGGATCTTTTTTGTAATATGTTTCATTATCCGTAATTTCATCTGGATATAAAACCGTTTCCGTTGTTTTATGTAATGACAGGAAACCGTTCCACGGTGCTGCAACACCATTCGGAGCACCCGTGTAATAAATATCACTGCTGGCATTATAAGGTGCCCAGTTGTTTTCCAAGATTTCCGCTTTTATGTATTCTATCTTTCGGCCTCCCGTGTTCACCTTGATGGGATACATCATGGAATGGTTATACAAGTATGAGATATAATAAGGTTCGGGAGTCATCACGCCCGGCTCCGGCTCTTCGTACTCGATATGCCAATCTGCTTCATTGGCGAAGTTTTTGAATTTCAATGTCAGCTTGTAGTGGCAGTTACGCTTGGCGTTATAGTCATTTGTCTCGTTCTGTCCCAGCATGAAACGATAGATGATGTGCCCGTTGCCCAATCTCTCGGAATTGTTGGATATGTAGTGCGCATGTACTTCGATGTATGTACCGTAAGGTACGTCGTCTTTGAGCCTGTAAGTAGCGTCGTCTGGCAATCCCGGATGGTCAAGGGAACCGTTGTCGTCAGCATCCTGACGTTTGTCCGGCATATGGTCGCCGCTCCCCTGCATATTCTCGTAAAAATACAGCGCGGGAGCTGTTTCTTCGTGAGAACCGAGATAGGGACTACCCACCGTAATACGATGCGATGCGCAACCCTCTCCATATTCAAAGTTTTGTAAATCGTGTTCTCCTTCATGATAGGTGATGGTTTCTCCGTCGGACATATCCGGTCCACTTCCCGGCATGTCCAAGGTATATCCTTCTCTCCCCACGTTATTATCCTTTCCCAAATAACATTGTGAAGGAATATCTTTAATCTGTACGGATTGGATATAGATAAATACACCCTCTTTCAAGTTGCTACCATCGAATGCAACCGTCACTTTCGATGCCGCACGGCGCAACCACGCATGGAGTTTTACGCTTTTTTCATTCACTATAAGAGACTCGTCATCCGCAGATAGAGCCGGTGCGGAGCTTTTTGTAAAGAAGCCTATCATCTGACCATTTTTTGCCACGTTTTCAGAATCCCATGTGAGGGGAATACCCTTGAGTCCGTCCACTGTCTTTATGGCTTCGGAATAAGCCGAATCTGTAAGCAGGTCGGGAATATTTGCCACGGCATACATATAATACTTGCCGAATCCGATTTCTTCCGGCAGCTTGAAAGTGGCACGTTTGGTGGTTGTTTCCGCTGTATGGTGTTCGCCATTTGGATTTGCTTCCGCATCTTTATCCGTACGGTTTTCATCGGACTCGGAATATCCTTCTATCTTCCATTTATCTATGAGAGTCTTGTCTTTATTATACAACAAAACATGCAGGCTGCTGATATCCTTCAGTGCGTCTCCGGCAGCCCGTGTCCGGCTCAGTGCCGAGGACATGGGTTTGAAGTCAAGAGTGGCGGATATGCTTGCCTTGCCTTCGCCTATGAATTCTTGCTTCATAAATTCGTCATAGCAACTTGTGACGGTTGCTATCATCAGGAAGAGAATGATATGTCGTACAAAATGCTTCATATACACTTATTTATTGTTTTACAATCCGAATTCCGGTTCAAGGTTTACCTCACTATATGGAATCACATCCACTACGATTTCGTTGCTGTTATACATGGTTATGTTCACCACAAGATGGGTGTTGCGGAAGAGTGCCTTCAACTTATCGAGTTTGCAGACGAAAGGTTCAGCCCTTCCGGCTATATTGATTCTCAGGGTGTATTTCTGCTCTGTTGCTCCCGCTTTGAGATTTTTGCTTTCAGGCAGGTAGAAAACGGGAACAACACTTGCCACGCCCGGTTTTGAATTGTCCGGGTTATCTATATCAACTGTCGGTTTCCCAATTTTAAGCCCTTCATGGGTATAGACTTTTGCCGTAGTTTGTTCCGGCAGTCTGTAGTCTGTCAGCCAACCGAACTCTTCAGTGGCTGCATCGCTATCCACGTTTGAGGCATCGGAAACCGCTTTCAGCCAATCTATCCAAGTGGGGTATTTTTGGTTGGTTTCAGGGTTTTGAGTATCAGGGTAGCTGTTGACATGCGCCATCAGGAAGTTTTTATCCGCATGGCTCTCTATGGAGAAGTTTTCCACTGTTACTTCCTCTCCACGCCAGTTCATGAAGTTCATCGTAAACTTGGTGGCGGCACGCACCAAGTAGAAAGTCTCTTCGACGACTCCTTTTTCCGGAATATCTATCTCGTACATGGAGGACATCGGTATGGGTTTTCCGCCCGAATAGTCAGGAGCGAAATAGAGTTTGTTCACCTCGTTTTCAAATCCGGGCTTTCCTTCTGTATAACTGTTTAAGAAAGCGGTCAGAGTTTTATTTTCACCCTCTACAGTTACCCCCTCTACCGATGACACACTCTTTTCGTTGGCGAAGAGGAATATTTTCTTCTTTTCGTTAGGGCTTACTTTGAGTAAGATTGTTCCCTCAGCCAGCGCGTTTTCCAGAGAAAAATGCCGGTTATGCTCCACCTTTCCGTCATTATGCAGTACGATGACGCGCACGCTGTGCATCTTCTCGTTGTCCGGCAGTCCTGCAGTACCAGCCCTCGTCTGTCCTATCGGCCCGATGTTCAGATAGAGGGTAACCTCCGCATCGTTGTCCGGCAAGGATTCTTCCCGACGGCACGCCACCATAAACGGCAGTGTGAATGCCGCCAGGCAGACTACAATGCTATGTATAATGTTCGGTTTCATCAGTTAAATCCTTCTATCTAATTATTCAATATCAACATTACTCAGCACCACACGCCATGACAGAATCTGGATGACGCTGCTTACCCATCTGCGGTTCTCGTCAAGAAAAAGAGTCATCACGCACTCGTCCAGACGGTCGAGGTACTCCCTCTCGTCCATAGGGTAACGGTATTCATTCTCGTAGTACTCTTTCCCCATCAAGGCATAGTCTATCACGGGGATGCGCGCCACTTCCTTGCCGTCCTTGGTATCAATGGCAAGTATCATTTTCTTGCGGTGCGTCTCTATCAGGCGGCCCACGGTGAAGTCGGCAACGAGTCCTTTCACATTACTGATAGCACGTGTGCCGTCCTTGCCGATACCTGCCTCGACATTCTGTATATCCCAGGGGCGGTAGTTGATGTTCTCGTCCGGCATCAGCTCGTTATCGTGTGCCATAAGGCCGTTCTCGTCATCTATCCGGAAGATGAAGTCTTCCTTATTCACATCCTCTCCCGAAAGATGCTGCAGGATGACGCGGACATGGTTGGTGTTCTTTATCAAAGGTATGGTGTATTCGTAGCTGCCACCATCTTCATTAACAGGCAACGATACATCTTTCGTGCCGTGAAAAAGACGGTACAAGTGTTCCTCACTGTATGCGCCCGACTCGTCGTGCTGACGGTTCAACGCACACTGCAACTGCTCCATACGGGTCTCGCCCACACGGGCTTCGGGTACGGAGAAAGACTCTTTGCGCTCGCCGTCGTTCTGTAGCCCGCACCACGCAAGCAGCTTGTAGTCGCCGGCGGGCAGGTCGAGCAGCATCGAGTAGTTTTCCGCTGTCGCCGGGTCTATCTGTTCCGCTTTTTGCCATACCAGTACGCCCGAGGGGTCGAACGCGTACAGATGGACCGATGAAACCTCGTTGGCGAAAGCGTCCGCCCACTTCAGGTTCATGTCGTAACGGAATTTGAGCCGGTAGTACACCGAACAGTCGCCCTCTTCCTCGTAGAGCCAGCTGTCGCAGGATGAAAAAGCGATAAACGGCAATACTGCCATCGCCGTCACCCATGCACGCAATGCCTTTCTCTTTATATAAGCCTTTATTTTCATGCCGTTTATATTTCTATATTTTTTTATATATGTCGGTTGCGGGTTTTATCCCGCAAAGAATTTCCTTAACAAGTGGGAGTGTTTCCTTATGGAACTCCATGATTGCGCACCTCTCCTTGCACCGATACGCAAGTGCTTCAGTTTTTATCCGAGGGGAGAAAATATTTAAAAGGTGGGGAGATATATCATCCCCTCCGGTCTCTCCCCCACCTTTTTCCTATTTATTGTATTTTCTGTATTACCATTTCAAATCGATGTCCTGATTTACAAGACGCCATGAGAGAATCCTGATTTGGGCAGCGATAAAGGTTTCGTCTTCTTCAGGCTTTTCAGGATAGATAATTTCATCCGGATTATAAACCGGAGTTCCCAAACCGGCAAGGCTATTGATCTTTGCTGCATAAATGTGGTTGCGTACCACACCTATTTTACCTTTTACGTCCTCTGTTGAAGTACCGTTCAGGTGACGTATATCAAAGTAATAATAGGTTTTACCATCTTTCCAGACTTTGGCGCCGCCAAGACCTTTTAACACATTGTTGGCAACTACTGGACTTGCATCTGCTTCATTGGATTTGTACCATGTCTTTGCAGCAGCAGTTTCGGTCAATTGAGCATATACCTTGTAGCGACCCGGTGTTTCTTGATTTGCCACTCCGATTTCTGTAGCTGTTTTAAGTTCGATATCACCGACTTCAATTCCAATCCTACCGCTTCCGTCTTCGTTGTCTTTCCAGAGGCTTGAAGCTGCCGCATATTTCGCAATCAAACGGGCAGTGGTCGTTCTTTCACCTGCATATTCTGCAAACTCTATCGGGGTGGTACCGTCTGATTTAACAAGCTGGGCGGCGATAATCACCTGTGATGGTTTGGTAGGGTCTGAACCATCGTTATAGCTATTTGAAGCGTTCTCCTGCAGATATGTGTAATTTGTTTTTGGGGTTTCAGTTGTGCCGGCATCAAAAGCTGGGATAGCATTGGCAGCGTTATCTCCTGTGCTGAACGCGCCATAGTTGTATTCCATAGTCTTCGGATTTACAGCCCAGAAAGAACGATAGTAATCTGCTGTATTCCAAAGTGTTGAACCGAACAGATCCGAAGGCCACGAAGGATTGATTTCCTTCATCAGGCGTGAAGTTTTGGCAGTTGCGGTTACGTTCCATCCCAAGAATTTAACGTATATTTCCTCGTCACCGAACTCCTGTGATCCGTCGGAAGATGTCTTGTAAACACCATTTGTGTTAGCTGTAAGACCGACAGTCAGACGGGCCTTTGCCAACACGCGCTCCACATGGATAATCACAGGGTCTGCTTTGGCAGCATCTGCTGTGGGGTACAAGTGTCCGGCTACATTCACGGCCTCCATCTTTGTGGTTCCATTGGCATAAACGGAACTGCTCATGATGAATGAAGTTGTGCTGCTGTGGTCGGCTATCACCTCGTTAAGTTTGGCGATGCTTCCTACTTCTCCAAGATCTGATTTCGGATTGACCACAGCCACGATAGAAGCAGGGACCTTGTCCTTCGCCGGAGTCTGAATCACCAGAGTAGCCGTGAGGATTTTCTCCACATTTAGCATGTCCTTGTCAGTACCTGACATTGCTACATCATAGTATGTTTCTCCGTTTTCCCCTTTTACTTGTGCCGCTTTGCCATCTGCGTCAAAAAAATAGAAACGCACATTTGTCACTTCGTTTTCATTACCCACACCTTCTTCGTAATCCCCTTCTAAGGAGTTAGCGCGTGTCAAAGTGCTTGTGGCATTGACACTTACTGTCAGGTACTGAGGTTCCCCATTGTTACCGGAAGTCATATCTTCCTCATTGGAACAGCCAACGAACGCCAGTCCGGCGACCATTGACATAAATAAAGTTCTGATTCTCATGTTGTTAAAAAAAATAAAAGTTATTACTAAAATCTATTATTCCTTTCGTCTTTCCTCCAGTTCTTTCAGTGTGGCGGCCGCCTTTTCCAGCCCCATGTCACGTGCTGTCTCCAGGTAACGGTGTGCCGTGTCATAATCTTTCTCGCGGACGGCCAACGCTCCCCGTGCATAGACGGCCTCGGCAGAGTCGCCTGCCTTGTCGAGATACCTGCGTGCCGTAGCGAAATCATCGCGGCGGATGGCGGCATTGGCGGCATTGAGGTTCGCCACTTCATCGTTCGGGAACATGCGCACGGCTGTTTCAAACACATCGGTAAACTCGTCCGTGCCGGGTTCATACTTTCCGGCTACGAGGTAGAACTCGTTCTGACTCAGCTTCTGAGGCTGCTCGGCCATGATGCGCTTTATCTCTTCCACATCGCTGAACGTGCGGATGTTATAGTCTATGCGGTAGTCCGTATGGCGCAACGCCGGGTAGAAGTGCTGTAGCATGAAGCGGTACTCTTTAGGATAAGTCCGTTTGATTTTCGCTTCCTTGGCATCCGGTTCCATGTCGCTGTCTATCAGAGACAGTATCTCCTTGCGGTGATTGATGTTCGACTGTTCAACATAGCGGCGCAAGCCCTCCCAGTCTTCCGGCTCGTAATCAGTCCGGATGATACTGTCCGCAAAGTGGTATAATTGTCCGATGTGTTTCTTGAGCGCGGCTGTACGCCCTATGGCAAGCTCCGTGTTATGCTTGTACGGACTTTCCGGCGAAGCGAAACCTTTCAGCCACACAGACATGATGGTGACATCCCTGTCGTTGCGCACGGAGTCTATGGTTGCCTGAATCTTGCCCAGCTCTACAGTGTTGCGGCGGTAATCGGGATAAATCACCGTCCGGTCCACCGGAAAGTCGATGTAGGCAGAGCCTGACAATGAACGGCTTTTCATTATTTCGGCTTTTGGCTGTACGAATACCAGTTCCGGAAAGAAAGCCTCACGGTGTCGTCCCAACAATCCTTCGTATTCCGCCAGTATCTCCTGACAACATCCCCAGTCGCTGCGGTGGAACTTGAGCGTGGCGCCGTCCATCCATTCTTCGTAGGGAGTATGGTTGTCATACTCTAATTGTCCCGGTTTGTCCGATGCCTTGAATGATTTTTCCGTCTTACCCGAAATGGTGCTGATGCCATTCCTTATATAATAGTAATATCTGCGGTGTCCGTAGATGCCTATCGACGGCAAGTCGAGCGAATCCGTTCCATTGGCCAATCGCGGAGTGAGCAATACGGCACGGTTGGAGTTCACATCAAGCTCCGACAAATCTATATCCATCGTAACGGTCAGATACTTGCCATTGCGGTTCATGTTGAAGTTCTCAACAGATACACCGGGCAGAATGTCCTTCGTGTCCTGAGCCACCGCTTCAGACATACCTGTCATGCCAAGCAGGGTTGCCAGTATGAATATCGTCCTTTTCATTTCACTGTAATTTAGAATAGATAAACCAAGTTAATGGCCGCTTTCGTGGGACCCACGTAGTGATGCGGCTTGTCCGTTTCAACCTTCTTTCCGCATCCG
>ULQY01044842.1_pt1 | contig 11015 bp, 9 predicted proteins | sample 1954671 | NCBI WGS metagenome assembly ULQY01 (sample SAMEA4835660, study PRJEB28245) | human gut metagenome | biome: gut microbiome; material: fecal sample | place: Denmark | collected 2008 | reverse complement strand
GCTTAACTATCTTTTTAATGCAGATGTATATGATGTTCTGTTTTATGGACAGTCTCCATTGTGCATTGTCGGAAAAGAAAAAAGGCTTCTCTGTGAAGAAATAATTGAGAAGATTGGAAGTTTAATCGGGGCTGAATGTGGTGAGAGCTTTGATAATGTAAATTTGAAAGTAAAGCAGTATACAGAAGGCTATGAAAACAGACATCAACGCCGCAGTTACAGCAAAAAGTACAACAAGAACAGGAATTATAATAAATTTCACGGAGTATAAGCATGAATGGATTACCGAAAAAACTTAAAGTTAATGGTATATCGTACAGGATAAGAACCGATTATAGGGATATATTGAAAATTATACAGGCTTTAAATGATACCGGCCTTACTGGACAGGAAAAATGCTATATATGTCTTAAAATAATATATTATGATTTTGAAGATATACCTGTAACAGATTACGAAGAGGCATACAGACAGGCGGCATGGTTTATAGACTGTGGAAACAGATATACGGAAAAAAAGACTGAACAGGTCCGAATGATGGACTGGGAACATGATGAAAGTGTATTAATTCCAGCTATAAACAGAGTTGCCGGAAAAGAAGTACGTTCGGTTAAATATATTCATTGGTGGACTTTTATCGGGTTTTATATGGAAATTGGAGAGTGTGTTTTTTCGGAGGTTATATACATACGTCAGAAACTTAGAAAAAAACAGAAACTTGAAAAGTATGAGAGGGATTTTTACCGTGACAATAAAGAGCTTATTGAACTCCCTGTTATAAAGGCAAAGGAAGACGAGGAAGAGGACAGAATAATAGAATCAATATTTGGATAGAGAGCTTAGGCTCTCTATTTTTTATGGAGGGTCAAAGTGGCAAAAGACGATAAAGGTAAAATCAGCTTTGATACAGGAATAAATCTTGATGGATTTGATGAAGACGCAAAAGATTTGAAATCAATGGCGGAGGATATCGCAAAATCCATTGAAGACATGGGAAAAAACGTAGAAAAAAGCGTAGGAAATGTAAATACAAAGGGTACAAAGAAGGAGATAGATTCATTAAGTCAGGAATCACTGCGAGCCGCAGAGTCGATTATAAAGGTTCAGACAGCGATGGATAAAATGGATGATGTCAATGGTCCCAAAGCAATAACCGCAGCAATAAAAGAGTATGAGAAAGAGCTGGATGCTTTAAAAGAAAAAATGGAAGATTATTCACGTCTTGATATTTATGAGAGGTCTGACGCTTATAAAAAAGATAAAGAGAGCATGGATGAGCTGATAAATTCAATTAAAGCGGCAAAGGCTGACCTGAGAAATTACTATATGGAACAGGAAGCAATGAAAACGGCGGTTGCTGATTTAAAACAGGCACGAAAAGATGCGGCTGCACAGGCAAGACAGGACGAAAAAGAAGCGGCGGCAGCAGAAAAGCAGTCTATTGCACGAAAGAAAAAGCTGGGAACTGTTATAAAAATGGTTGGCGGACAGCTTGGGCGGATGGCATTCAAGGCTACAGGAGTAAGCGGAGCTTACAATAAGATGAATAACAAAGCTGAAGCATTGCAAAAAGGCTTTAATAAGCTGACAAGAATGGCAAAGACAGTATTTCTTTTTGGAATAATAAAAAAGGGGCTTACAGCACTAAGGACACAGCTTGGAAGCATGTTGTCGGCTAATAAAGAGTTCAGCAGTTCGCTGTCCTCAATAAAGGGAAATCTTCTTGTTGCATTTCAGCCTGTTTACGAAGCAGCACTTCCATATATCAATCTTTTGATGAGTGCGTTAAAACAGCTTACAAATCAGATTGCGGCATTTACAAATACATTATTCGGAAAGTCTGTGAGTGCCAGCAATGCGGCGGCTGCGGCTCTGAATAAACAGGCAGCGGCGGCAAAGAATGTAAATAAACAGACGAAGCTGGCATCTGCAAGCATAGACCAGTTTAATATATTGTCATCAGATACAGACAGTTCTTCCGGCGTGACATTTAATGCTGACACGGATGCAGGAGCGTCTTCTTTTGCTGAAAAGGTAAAAAGTTCATGGGAGAATCAGGATTTTACAGAAGTTGGTCAGATTATTGGTCAGAAGATTACAGATACGCTTGATAGTATCAAGTGGGATGGAATACAGGCAAAAGCGGCAGCAGTCGGAAAATCGTTTGCAACACTTTTTAATGGAATGGCTGATGGGATAGATTGGAATACTGTAGGCTCTACAATATCAAATGGCCTTAATACGGCACTTATTACTGTACATAATTTCGTTTATAATTTTGATTTTCTTTCATTTGGTCAGGACATAGGAAATCTGTTAAATTCATCAATAAATGATTTTGACTGGTCGCTGCTTGGAATTACGTTATCAGAGCAGTTAAATGGTGCATTTGATTGGATATTTGGTTTTTTGTCCACATTTGACTGGTCAAAACTTGGAATATCAATTGCGACAAGTATAAATGATTTTGTTCATAATACTAATTGGGCAGAGCTGGGTATGGACTTTTCTATGCTCGTAATTGGAATAGTCACATCGATTACAGATCTATTAAAAGAGACTGATTGGGCGGCAGTTGTAAATTCTGTGTTTGATGTTATCAAAGGCATAGACTGGGGCGGAATCATAAGATCACTTATAGAGTTTATAGTTACGTGGTTTTTAACGAGTCTCGAACTTATATGGGAAGCCGGAAAAAATATAGGTGAAATGCTTATTGATGGCTTAAAAGGCGGAATAACCAATGTAATTGATAATATAGGTAACTGGATAAAGGAGAATCTTATTGACCCTGTTGTTAATACGGTAAAGGAATTCTTTGGAATACACAGTCCATCAACAGTGTTTGCTGAAATCGGAACTTATCTCATGCAGGGACTTATTAATGGTATATCTCAAATGGGTGCAAATGTAAGAGCTAAGATTGGCGGTGTAAAAGATGACATATTGAGGCCGTTTAATAATCTTGGACTTTCATTAAAGAATACTTTTCATGATGCTTGGCAGAAAGTTTTAGGTGTGTTTACTACAACAAGTTTTGGAAAGATAGCATCCAATATAGAAGGTACATTTAAAAATGTAATAAACAGGCTTATATCAGGAATAAATAATGTTGTTGCAAAACCATTTAATACGCTTGGGAATATCTTTTCAAGAATGAGAAATATTAATATTCTTGGTGGACACCCATTTGGATTTCTTCCGGATATAGAAGCTCCTCAGATTCCGTTTCTTGCCAAAGGTGCGGTTATCCCGGCAAATAGTCCGTTTGTTGCTGTACTTGGCGACCAGAAGAAAGGAAAGAATATTGAAGCACCAGAGAGCCTTATACGTCAGATTATGCGTGAGGAGCTTGCAGGTCTCACAAATCAGCAGAAAGTTGAAGTCCTTGTAAATCTTAAAGGTGAAATGGCAGCATTTTTCAAAGCTTTTATCGAAGAATATCACAAGGAAAAAGACAGAACGGGAATAGACCCGCTTCTTGGTATATAGGAGAGTGGCAATGGCGAAATTTAAACCGGTTTTAATTCTGGCAGGGGTAGAGCTTCCCCTGCCTGATGAATATTCACAGACAATATCTGATTTAAGCACACAGCAGACAGGGCGAACGCTTGACGGACGGGCACATAAAGATGTAATCGCCGTAAAAGATTCAATTCCTCTTAAATGGAGCAAACTTGAATGGAAAAAGGCAGCAGAAATAGCAAATGCAGTTGACGGTATAGAATACGCAGAAATGCAGTATATGGATGTTAGGAATCCGTATGAAATGTGTAAGACAGATATTTATGTTGGAGACAGAAAGGCAGCATTTGTTAGTGCTGACACTGACGGCAAAGTGTATTGGAGTTTGGAATTCAGCAGAATTGAGGTGTAAAGATGTTAAATGTTCAAAGAAAAGGACTTGATAGTGCAAGAGCTGTAATACAGCTTGCGGATGGAACTGTTATCAATGTAGATGAATCAAGGATAATGAGTGATGGCTTGACAATAGAAGATGTTTCAAGCGAAAGCGAATCGTTTAGTATCGGATTTACATCAGCAAAAGTTCTTACGTTAAGTCTTCTGAATTATGACGAGCATTATTCTACATATAATTTTAATGGTGCAGTTGTAATTCCGTACATTATAAATAATAACGCGGAATATAAAAGAGGACTATATACAGTGCAGACACCGAAATATGCAGGTGGTATGTTAAGTCTTACATGTTATGACAATGTATATAAACTTGAAAAGGACATGGATGCTGATTGCCTAAAGCTGCCATGTACTTATGCAGAAGCGTTAAAAGCCGCAACAGATAATTGTGGGATTACACTAGGTACGCTTGAGTTTGATAATTCAGATATGCTTATAAATGAATTGGATAAAAGCATAACAACATACAGGCAGCTTGCAGGTTACATAATGCAGTGTGCCGGAAGTGTTTTAAAAGCAAATGATGAGGGAATCCTCATAATTTGCGACTATAAAAGGGTATTTCAAAAAGATGACAATCTTGACGGAGGGCATCTTGATAATTATATGACCGGAGATAATGCTGACGGAGGTAATTTTACAGATTACAATTCGGGATGTACATTTGACGGCGGAACTTTTGGAGACAGAAAAGATATAACAATTAAGTACGATATAAGTGATTTAACAGCAGCAACAGATGACACTGTAATAACAGGAATTGCCGTGAAGATAGATGATGTAACTTATATGACAGGTGAGAGCGGTTATGTACTTGATATAAGTGGTAATCCGCTGATAACAGAAGATAATGTAAAAACAGTTCTTGATGTGCTTGTAAGGAAATACGCAGGTTTAAGATTCAGAAAACTGTCGGGTAAAATACGGTCGGATTTTCGTCTTGAATCAATGGATCCTGTATGTGTTGAAGATTATAAGGGGAATTCGTATGATTGCTATATGACACGAATAACATACACAATCAGGGATAAAACAAGTATAAGCTGTGATTGTAAAAGTGATGAATCGAATAAAAACACAGGAAATTCTACGGTTACGAAACTTTTAAAGATGGCAGACAGCAGTGCAGATAGAAAAGTTCAGATTGAGAGAGGGTTAAGAGAAAAATTACAAAAAGAATTGTCAGAAAAGATAGCAAAAAGTTCAGGGTTTTATACTACACAGCAGAAATCAGAGACAGGCGGATATGTGTATTATACACACGATAAGCCTACGCTTGAGGAAAGCACATTTATAACGAAATGGACAGCGGAAGCAATTGCATTAAGTATGGACGGAGGTAAGACGTATCCGTATGGCTTTACCATGACAGCGAAAATGATAATGGACGCAATAGCTGCAAATAAGATAGCAGCTGACTATATCGGCGGTGGAACGCTTGTACTTGGTGGCGAAGATAATACACAGGGAGTTTTACAAATTCTCGATTCTTTAGGCAATGTAATTGGTTCATGGAACGAAGCCGGACTTAATGCGAAAAAAGGCAAAATAGGAAATCTTGAGATTACGGAAGACGGATTTAAGGCAGATGATGGTGAAAGAATATTTTTGCAGATAATTGACGGAGGAGTAAAGATTTATGCAGCACCGAGAGAAGGAGAGCTGTCGAAAGGCTCGTTTATCAGAATAACAAAATATGGAGTGCAGATAGAATCTTACGGAGAAATTGATTTTACATGTATAGGAGCTGGAACGATGAATCTTACCGGCGATATATATGTGAATGGAAAGGAGTTAAAGGTTTAATGGGAATATATGTAAGACGTGGAATGGAAGCTGATTTTGACCCTGAGAAAATGAAACCGGGAGAGTGGGCGGTAAGCATAAATACAGACAGACGGAAACAGAAGATTTGGATGTGCTTTGCTCCGGGTGTTGTAAAAAGAATGGGAACATATGAAGATTTTGCTGATCAGATAGAAGATGCAACTGATGAAATAAAAAATAAATACCTTGAGACATTTAATGAAATTCTCAAAGATATGAAAACTAATAAAGATTTAGTTGAAACTGATTATAATTTTGTAAAAGAGTTCAAAGAGCAACTTGAAAATACATATATGCAGGAGATAGCTGCAAGTGTAAAGGCAGCATCATCTTCAGCCGCCTCTGCTTCAACTTCGGCTTCATCCGCTTCTGATAGTGCAACTGCGGCAGCAGGCAGTGCAGACGAATCAAGAAAATATTCTGAATCATGGAAAGGTTCACTGCTTCCCAAAGGCGTAGTATCATTTTCACAGCTGCCAGCATCGGGAATGGTAGCCGGTCATCTATATGGGGTAAAAGAGCCGTTTTTGACAGACAGCAGGTTTGAAGAGGGCGTTGGACACCATTATCCTCAATGGACATGTGTTTACTGGACACAGAATAATAAATGGAAAGTGCTGTCCGGAGTGTTAAGCCTTGAAATCACAGAAGCAGAATATAATGCTTTATCTGAAGCAGAACAGAAAAACGGAACAATTTATTATGTGAAAGATGCAGATAACACTATAGAGGCAGACGAAATAAATGGACTGGCAGACTGGGCGAAAGCAAAGACAAAGCCTACCTATTCCGCTGATGAAGTGGGTCTTGGAAATGTAGGAAATTTTAAAGCGGTTAGTACGGTTGCTTCACAAGGATTGACCGATACAGAGAAATCTAATGCTCGTGCTAACATTGGAGCACAGGCATCAGGAAATTATGCCCCGTCAATACATAACCATGATGACAGATATTACACTGAATCGGAGATCGATGCGAAGTTAAAAGAAAAAGTTAATAATAACGCAGATGGTGCTGATTCACTGCTTTCTAAAATAACAGAGGAATGGACAGCCGCACCAACAGATAACACAAATTTTATCAGACAGGACACTGGCGGCAAAAATGAATTTGGAAGAGTCAAGTTTTCTACGTTATGGACATATATCAAAGGCAAGGCTGATAAAGTGTACTCTGCTATTGGTCATAAGCATATTAAAGCGGATATTACAGACTTCCCAACAAGTATGGCGGCTAATGGTGGTAATTCTACTACTGTCAATGGTCATACAGTAAATAGTGATGTGCCTGCAAATGCTAAGTTTACTGACACAAATACATGGCGACCACAGCCAGACTGGAACGTGACGAGTGGTGACGCTGCTATTAAGAATAAGCCATCGTTAGGTACAGCTGCTTCAAAAAATATAGAAGATTTTGCAGTAGTGAAGATACTTGAAGAGGCAAAATATAACGCTTTATCTGAAGCAGAACAGAAAAATGGAACAATTTATTTTACATATTAATTCACTTGTAAAAAAGAAAGGAAGATGAAATATGGGTAAAATTTATTACATGGGAACAGACTATTCAGCACCTACATCATCAGGCGTTGCCGGAGTAAAAGGAAGTGCGGAATCCGCATACAGGACAGGCAATGTAAATATAACCCCGGCAAATATCGGGCTGGGTAATGTGGATAATACGGCAGACGCCGATAAAGAAGTAAGGTATGCCGAGGGTGCAAACAATGCGGGATATGCGGACTGTCTTAATAATGTGGACGGCGGACATGAGGTTGAGATAGGATATAAGAATCCGGTGACAGATTACACAAAAATTAATTTTTTTGCTGCATTTACATCAGATAGTGATGAATTAATAATAAGACCTGTAGATGATGCTCTTGTAAGAGAATATTTTTCAATGGTAACGACACAGGATGTTATAGATGGCGTACTTACATTTGGCAAAGATGATAATTACGGACTTAGGGCATATGCGGATAATTATGGCAGAATCGGTGATAGTTCAAAACAGTTTTATGAAGTATATGCAAATAAAATTTATGAAAATAAAACATTGTTATCAGATAAGTATGCTCCTAAAGCGGTTGAATTATATAATTCGACAAGCACCGCATACAATGCAAATATAACTTTAAGTCAGAATGTCAGCAATTTTAAGACTATAGAGATATTTTTTGTCGATAACGACGGCGATGATAACAGCATAAGAATAAGAGCAGCGGCGGGAAAATTCAAAATGAATTCGCACGCATACGTGGGTGGTACGTGGTACGACAAGTTTACGTATTATGCCGTAAGCGGTACAAAGCTGAACTTCAGTTCTTCATATCAGAAAAATCAGGGTGGAGTTGTTGAAAGCGGCAATTATCATAAGATTTATAGGGTAGTCGGATATAAATATTAACAAAAAATCAAGAGTGTTTTAGCCAGAGGTTAAGGCATTCTTTTTTTATTGCAGAGGGCGATTCACTTATAGGAGCTGGCGAGTCATCAGCGGTTATATATATGTTATATACAAAACAGAACAATATAGTAAAAAGGCTAAAAGAAGTATTAGACAATATGAAACCGACAGTTTAATATCGATATTAAGGACGTTCAGAAATGGACGTCCTTTTATATTATAAAAAATACAGGAGGTAATGCCAATGTATAATGATTCATCATAGACGCGAAAGCGTCTTTTTTTAATACAAAAATTTTAAAGTTGCACCGGTGCAACAGAAAGGATTTTAAGATGGAAAAAATAAAAGTTATTGTAACAACAGTGTGGAGCATTATTTTAAGTGCTTTGGGAATATTGGCAATTCCGGTACTGTTATTGGTTACATGCAATATAATTGACTATGCGACAGGGCTTGTAGCTTCTAAGTTTAGAAACCAGGAGATTGATAGTTACAAGGGGATAAAAGGAATTACAAAAAAGATATGTATGTGGCTTTTAGTTGGAGTTGGTGTGATAGTGGACCAGCTCCTTTCTTATTCTGCAGGTGTTATTGGAATAACATTGCCATTTACATTTTTAGTGGCTTGTGTTGTGGCAATATGGCTGATCTGTAACGAAATTATAAGTATATTGGAAAACATCAATGATATCGGTGTAGCACTTCCACCATTCTTGCAGCCTATTGTTAAGAATTTAAAGAGTCAGGTAGAACAGAAAACAACAATTGATAATCAGGAGGATAAATAATATGAGTATTAGAGGAGTTGACATTAGCGATAACAACGGAACACTTAACTGGGACATTATCAAGGAGCAAATTGATTTTGCAATTGTTAGAGTAGGATATGGCTCTAATTATGAATCACAGGACGATAAGCAGGCTGTAAGAAATATGCAGGAGCTTGAAAGAATTGGTAAACCATATGCTGTATATCTTTATAGTTATGCGCTCAACGAAGACGAGGCACATAGTGAAGCTGCACATATCTTAAGAATGATTGCTGGCTATAATCCAGCATTAGGTATTTATCTGGATATGGAAGATGCAGATGGATACAAAGTAAGAAACAACAAAGATCCTCGCACTAATGGAGAAGCATACACTAGATATTGCCAGATCGTTATGGATGATTTAAAGGCGGCTGGCTTTGAGGTTGTAGGCACATATGCTAACCTTGACTGGTTCTCTAATATCTTAGATAGGGAAGCACTTACAGATAAGAAGTGGCTTGCTATCTGGGGACCTGATAATTGTCCGGTAGATTGGGCTGAAATCTGGCAGGATAGTTCGGATGGTTGCATAGATGGTTCGTCTGCAAGGACAGACACAGACATCTATGTGAATGAAGAGACATTTAATGCTTATGCAAAGGCTAATACACCGGAATATGAGCCAGAAGAACCTATCCCAGAAAGAGATATAGAAGATGTGGGTACAATGTACCATGAAGGAGATCACGTTTGTTACAATAGAATCTATTATACAGCCGGCGACTGGACAGATGGAGCAACACCGTATTATACAGATGGAGTTATAACACATGTATATAAAGGAACTAGACACCCTTACCTTATCGGTGATGGAACAGGATTCGTAGATGATAATTGTATTACAGGCCATTATGATGATGAACCTAATGACACACCACCAGAAGAACAGGAAGATGAGACAGAAGATGTAACATATACTACAGTGGAAGCTGGAGAAGGATTCTGGCAGGTAGCAGGAAGAGCGTTAGGAGACCCATATAGATATGTTGAGTTAGCAGAATATAATGGAATGAGTATAGATACACCGCTTTATGCAGGTATGGAGTTAAAACTTCCCATCTAATTACTCACTTATACAACAGTGTATATCATACTGAATTGCACATATAACAGCATTGTGATAACATATATATAAATAGATAGAAAGACAGTCAAAATGTGTACAATGAAACAGTGTACACATTTTGTACACAATATGGATTAAATAATGTTGATTTAGAATAAATCAGAATAATCTAATATAAATATGTAAAGCCCTTAAACCCGCATAAATGCTGATAAAAACAGCATGATAATAAACACAAATAAATTGTAAAAATTTGATTTCAAAGTTGGGTAATAACCCAATGGTTGGTGCTACAGTAGCAGTTGCAGTTGCGATTCAGGAAGCAGCTGACAACGGCAAGTTCTAATTGTAAAAGTTTAAAAACATGCATAAAAGCCGCAGTTCCGAGGAATTGCGGCTTTTTTACGTGTATAGGATGATACGCAATGTCAAAAAAATAAAAGGTTCGAAGACCACATGGTTTGTCAGAGTGGCAACGTACATGAAAGGGGGCAATGCATATATTATGCTGTTTAAATTAGGAATATATTTTATTGCAATAGGAATTGTAAAATTTATCATATATTTTATTAAAAAGATGGGAATAAAAAATGCCGAAAGGTAATCGGTCAGTACAGACAAGGCAAGTGAAAAGTACAAGTAAGTCAGACTGCTGCAATTTCTGAATTGATGAGAGAATTCATAGAAAAACATAAATAATTTTAAGTCCGTTACTTTTTGAGTAGCGGATTTTTTAATAAAGACTATTGATATATTGTGAATTGTATGCAGGTAAAGTGGATTATGGTATACATGTAGATTATATAGTTGATATAAAGATTGTTAAATTATAGTAAAAGTTATAATAAAGGAAAAATAAAAGATTAAGTTGGTTTCTATAAATTTAAAGGGAGATATTAATAATGACGGGGTTAAAAACACAAGAATCGAAAGAGTTTGTTGCATTTTTTAAAATTGTTCAGGCGGAGGCATTGAA
>ULQY01061252.1_pt1 | contig 11105 bp, 11 predicted proteins | sample 1954671 | NCBI WGS metagenome assembly ULQY01 (sample SAMEA4835660, study PRJEB28245) | human gut metagenome | biome: gut microbiome; material: fecal sample | place: Denmark | collected 2008 | reverse complement strand
AGCATCTCGGGCATCTCCTCGTGGATCTTGCGGATGCACTCTTCAGCACAGGCAGTGCGGAAGGTGACCTCAGCTGCGGGCAGACCGCCCTCAGACAGAGCCTTGCACAGGGGCAGGGCCTCATCAACGCTGTTGAAAGCGATAACAGGGATAATGCCGATCTGATAGACCTTTTCTACGATGGGATTCATAACGCATTTCTCCTTTTATATTTGAACTCTCTTGGTGCGTCGGGTTTGCTCCTGTGGGCGCAATACCCCCATACGCGCTTATGATACTAGTATAAACGAACAGCCCGTCTTTGGTAATGCTCAACAAGCACAATGTTTGGCATAATAGCTTGTATACATTGCACAAAAATGACGAATGACCCGAAAAATTGGGGCAGAAGCCGGTAAAAATGCTGGAAAATTGCTGCAAAAACTGGATCAGATACCAAGGGCTTCCAGTATCTCCGCTACGCCGTCATGGTCGCAGTCGGCCTTGCTGACAAGGTGCGCCAGCGCCCGGATCTCCGGCATACCGTTGGCCATCACAGCGGCCACACCGGCCTTTTGCAGCATGGCGCGGTCGTTCTCGCTGTCGCCCACCGCAAGGGTGCATTCGTGGGGGATGCCCAGCCGGTCGGCCAGTGCGCGCAGCGCCTCGCCCTTGTCCACACCGGCGGCGGTCACCTCCACGTTTTTCGGCGACCCCTGTACGATCTCTACGCCCGGGACGGCGCGGAAGCGGGGCAGCGCAGCCGCAGCCCGCTGCGGGTTTTCAAAAAACACGCAGAGCTTTTCAATGGCAAAGGCGTTGCGGCTCATCCACTCGGCTGCGTCCCGCAGAATGGTAAAGCGGCCATCGTTGGGCTGGTGCGCTTCGGTGCCGTCCTTCTTTGCTGCCCGGGCAGCGGCCAGCGCAATGCTGCGGGCATCGGTGCAGGCGTATCCGTCCGAGAAAATGCGCAGGTCGGCGTGGCAGCTCTCGCAGACCGCAAAGGCTTCGCGGGCAGTCTCCACCGGCATCAGGCTGTGCAGCAGGCAGACCGGGGTGCTGGTGCGGTGCTCTTTTGCGTTGGAATAGCGGCTGTACACTGCGCCCACGGGGTCGCTGCCCAAATCCCACACGGCGGCACCGTTGCAGGTGATAACGTAGCGGATGCCGGGCAGCTGCGCCACCTCCGGCGGCAGACTGGCCAGCGGACGGCCGGTGGCGGGCACGATGTACACGCCTTTGTCTACGGCAGCTTGCAGGGCGGCGCGGGTGCGGGGGGTGACGTGCCCCTCGCGGTTCAGCAGGGTGCCGTCCAGATCCAGCGCGACCAGACGGATGGCGGGAAATTCTTGTGGCATGACGTACTCCTTTTATAAATAAGATACAGTTTATTTTTATTGTAGCGCAGGGGCGGCATTTGCGCAAGTGGACGGAATATGCTATAATAACACGTCAATTCACATAAAAAATAGGAGAAACGACATGAAGTTTGACCAACTGCGCAGCCGGTGCCGCCCGCACCTGTGGTACCAGCTGTATTGGGTGGTGTACCTGATCTGGTTCTTTTGGCTGGATCTCACCATCACTGCCCCCAAATATATCCTGCACAGCCCGCTGGACGATCTGATCCCCTTCAACGAGTGGTTCGTGATCCCCTATTGCAGCTGGTTTTTGCTGTTGGCGGGGGTAACGGCGGCACTGTGGTGGTGCGATACCGCCACCTACGATAAGCTTTGCCTGACCATGTTTTCCGGCATGACCTTCTGCCTGATCGTGTACATGATCCTGCCCAACGGGCTGGAGCTGCGCCCCGCCGTGGAGACCCTTGGCCGGGATAACCCGGCGCTGCGGATCATGCAGCTGCTGTGGAAGGCAGACGCCGCCGTGAACGTCTGCCCCTCCATCCACTGCCAGAGCTCCGCCTGCATGGCAATGGCTTTCAGCCACAGCAAGCTGGCAGAGGGCAAGCCCCTGCGCAAGGTGCTGGCGTGGGTGTGGGCGGCGCTGATCTGCCTTTCCACCGTGTTCACCAAGCAGCACTCGGTCATTGATGTGGCCTGCGGCTTGGCGGTGGCTTTTGTGTGGCTGCCGGTGGTGTACCGCCCGGCGCGGGCACTTCATTGAACAAAATAGCAAAAAAATGCCCTTGATTTTCGGTCGCTCCTGCTATTGACAGTTGCCCGGCAGTTGGGTAATATGGTCATATACTAGTATATCACCAACTGACCCCGAAGGGAGAACACTGCAATGGCATCTTTGAGTGCGAGGGAACAGGCGTATCAGACCATCCGCAGCCGGATCATCACCATGGAGCTGAAGCCCGGCGACCCCCTGAACGACAGGGAACTTGCGGAGCAGATGGGCATCAGCCGCACCCCCATGCGGGAGGCGCTGATCATGCTCAACATTGCCCACATGGTGGACATCAAGCCGCAAAGCGGTACCCATGTGGCTCCCATCGACCTGAAGCGGATGGAGCTGGAGCAGTTTGCCCGCTTTACGCTGGAAAAAGAGATCTTGAACCGGGTGCGCGGCCGCTTGACAGACCAGCAGGAGCAGGAGTACCGGCAGGTCATTGAGAACTACCGCCTGCTGGAAGCCGACCTGACCCAGCCGAACCGGGAGACCCGCCTGCTGGAACTGGACAACCAGTTCCACCGCAAGGCCTTTGAAATCACCGGCATGGAGGCGCATTTTGACCACATGCTGGGTGAGCTGCAACATGTGGAACGTATCCGCAAGTTCAGCTTGCAGACCAACGAGAACAAATCCGTCTGTGCTGCGCACACCCGCATTCTGGAAATGGTGCTGCACGGCACCGCCGATGAACTGGGCGAAGCGCTGGAAAGCCACCTGAACCGCTATAAGCTCTCGGTGGAGCAGGCCCGCAGCGTCCACCCGGAGTATTTCACCGAGGAGTGAAAAGAAACTATTTAAATGTGGAGCCACATTTATTTATACAATATAAAAAGCCCGCCGGCAGAGCAGTGCATCGCTGTCTGTCGGCGGGTTTTCTGTTAAGCAGCAGGGAAAAAGGTTAGTTCTGCTTGCCGGCCTCGGCCTTCATGGCGTTGTAGCCGATGAACACGGTCCAGACGTAGGCGCAGGTCTTGGGGATCATCAGCATACCGATCATGGGGTTCACGTCTGCCCACAGGACAACGGGGATATAGAAGCCGAAGCTCAGCACGATGGTCAGCCACATCCAGCGGAAAGCCTTATCGTTGTTCTGCTTGGCGCTGCGGTAGAACAGCACGATGATCAGCAGACCCAGCAGGGCAAAGGGCACATTGCGCAGGATGCCCCATGCCAGCGGGGTGTGGTTGGTGAGCCACTGGTTCTGCGGCATCATGCACAGCACAATGCGCACAGCGGACAGGGCGTACACGGCGGCGGTCACGTTCTTCTGACCCTCGATCTGGTAGCGCTTGCGCCAGACGTAGTACAGCAGCACATAGAACACGGTCATGGTCACAGAGGTGATCCACTTGCCCAGACCCAGCGGCACAGCGTAGTTTTCCAGACCGGTGGTGCACAGCGCCAGTGCGCGGGGCACCAGATGGAAGGAGTCGCCCGCGCCCAGCACAACGGCCATCAGGCCGAACAGGCGGAACTGGGTGCCAGCCTTGCTGCCGCGGATCATGCGGATGCCCACCGTGAGCACGGTGACCAGATAGAAGATGTCGAAAACGGTCTCAATGATTGCTCTCATGCGTTTTTCTCCTTTATTTGTTTTGATTGAAGTTTTTTGATTTTATAGTGAACCGGCGCGGCAGAGCCGTACCGGAGGCATCGTAGGGAAAAAGGCTGGTGATAGTATGTTTCGAGGGGCGCAAAAACCAAATTGAACCATGTTCACATTCGGGCTTAAAAAACTCCCACAAGGCTTGTGGGATGTTTTTTGCTTAATAAATGGTTCTGCGCACGACCTCCAGCACCGCAGAGGGGTCGAAGCTCTGCTGCACCACCGCAGACAGCATCAGGGAGAACAGGATGCCCGCGAACTGCTCCGGGGTGAACTGCTCGGTAAAGGCGTCAGGACGGACTTTGGCATCGTGGCGCAGCACGTTGCACAAAGCATCCAGAATGTGCTGCCATGTCTGCCGCATCTGCTGCTTGCCGTTGTCCGTACCCTGCTGCACAAAACCCAGCGCATGGTGTGTGAAGAAGCCGGGATACTGCTGGCAGCCGTATTCCATCTGCCGGTACATCCAGCGGATGCAGGACAGGGTGTCCTGAAACACGGCTTCGTCCTCCGGGTGGTGGAAGATGTCGTTCCAGATGCTTTCCACGGCCGCACTCACCAGCTCGGTCTTGGAGCCGAAGTAGTTATAGATGCAGCCTATGGAGACCCCGCAGGCGGCCGCGACCGCACGGATGTTGACCGCCGCCCAGCCGTTTTGCTGGATCAGCTCTCGGCTGGTTTTCAGGATGTCCGCTTTGGATGTTGCCATTGGATTCATACACTCACCCTCCAACATGAACAACGTTCACGATGCACAGTATACAGCGGCGGTGGGCTGCTGTCAAGGGGAAAATAAAATTTTTTGCAGCGCTATTTCGCCGTCTGCACAGCGGCAGGAAACGAAAGCTGCATATATGCAACCTGCTTCATGTTTCTTCCACCTAAAATGTACCAAATTCATGTCAAAATGGTAACAGTTCTTGCTTTATCGTTGATTTTCAACGAAAAAAGCTTGCTTTTTTTGTCAATGTGCGTATAATAAGAGAACATCAGCCCAACCAAGGCAGTTGGTATGCTGCCTGGGGGTCTGAAACCAGAAAAAAGAAGAAAAAGGAGATAATCCCTATGAAGCTCAAGACTGTTGCAATTGCCGCTGCCGCTCTGGCACTGGCTGTTGGCATGACCGCCTGCGGCGGCTCTGCCTCTACCGCTGCATCCTCCACCGCATCCTCCACCGCATCCTCTGCTGCTGCCTCTTCCGAGGCTGCTTCTTCCGAGGCTGCTTCCTCTGAGGCCGAGGCTACTTCTGCCGAGTACACCGTGTATAACACCACCGGCAGCAAGGTGACTGAGCTGTACCTGTACGATGCAGGCTCTGAGGACAAGGGCGAGAACCTGGCAGGCGAGGGTCTGGCTGACGGCGAGAGCGTCGTCATCACCCGCGATGTCGAGGCTGACAAGCAGGCTGACGTTGTCTACGTTCTGGAGTTCACCACCGAGGACGGCAACACCCAGAGCTTTGACACCCTGCACTATGAGGTGGCTCCCATCTCTCTGAAGAGCGTGGACGCCGCTGCCGGTGCTACCGCTATTGCTTTCGAGGCTCCCCAGAAGTAAGAGCAAACCCTTACATCAGCAAACAGAAAAAGGCTGCTGCACCGTGCGTGCAGCAGCCTTTTTTGGCAGAGTGGACGATTTGAAATGGCTTCCGCTGCGCTCTAGCCATTTTCAGCGGAAAAATTATTTTAAATTTCGGGATATCGGAACGCCTGCGGGCGTTCCGATATCCCATTTTCACAGAAGGGGTCGTGGAGGAAAACTGCCTGTCAACCGTTGCGCTCTTCCCCATGAAAAAGGGCGAGGACACTACCCGTAGCGCCGCGCTTTCGCAGAAAGCGGCGCTGCAAATGCTGTTTGCCGCCACGACCCCTCCTGTGAAAAAGTAAATCGGGAAAATCCGCAGATTTTCCCGATTTACAAATAAAAACATTCTTTCCGCTAATTATGCGCAGAGCATCGCGGAGCGCATTCAAATCGTTCTATCACATACGGAACCCACGGAAGCCCCAGCCGCCGCAGCAGCAGTTGCACAGCAGGTTCAGCAAAATCATGCTCCAGCACCAGCGCAAAAGCCCGCCGGGCTGGGCGTAGGTGGTCTGGGTGCGGTAGGTCTGACCGGGGTTCTGCATCCGGCGCAGATGCATCTGGTACTCGGTGTTGTTCGGGTCCAGCTGCACGGCGCGGCGGGCGTCCTGCAAAGCGTCCACACTTTTGCCAAGCCCCTGATTGGCCAGCGAGGAGAGATAATACCACCGCGCATTGCGGCCGGTCATGCCGTCCAGCACCCGGCGCGCTTCGGCGTAGCGGCCGCTGGCCACAAAGTTGCGGGCGGCCTGCATCTCCGGGGTGTCGGTGCCGGAGGCGCTGGGTCCGGCCTGCTGGTAGCCGCCAAAGTCAAAGCCGAAGCCAAAGGGGTCGAAGCCCTCAAACCCGTCAAAGCCGTCAAAACCGGTGTAGCCGTAGTTCTGCTGCCCATAGCCTTGCCGGTTATAGCTCTGCTGCTGGTAGCCGCCGTAGGGGTTGCCGCCCATCTGGGGGCCGGTATCGCCCTTGGTAATGGCGTCGTAGGCGGCCTGCACCTCCTTGAAGTGCTCCTCAGCCGTGGGGTCATTGGGGTTCAAATCCGGGTGCCAGCGCTTGCACTTGGCGCGGTATGCTTTTTTGATCTCGTCGTCGCTTGCGCCGCGCTGAACGCCCAGCACCTCATAGGGATCTCTCATGCTCGGTATACTTCCTCACTCATTATACTGACGGTACAGCATCGCTGCACCGCATCCGTTTTATTTTACCGGAACATCGGCACAAAATCAAGACGCATCGGGCTTTCCGGTGCGTTTTGCGTTTTTGCAGTTGTATTTCAGCCACACGCCGGAATACAGGATGTTGCGCAGCAGATCTGCGTCTTCCACGCAGGGCAGACGCTCAAAGTTCTGCGCGCAGCGTGCCAGCAGCAGCTCAAAGATGTCCAGCATCTCTTCCTCGTAGTCCGGGTGGGTGCTCAGCTCCCGCAGGGGGTTGTACGCGCCCCGGCGCTTGTCGCGGGGCAGGTCATCGTAGGCGTCCAGCAGGTAGATGAACTTGCCCAGATGGAAGCCGATGCTGCGCAGCTCCGGTGCCCAGCGGTCCTGCCGGTAGTCGAACAGCTCCGCCATCAGCGCACCAAAGCAGCCGGACACCGCGTCAAGGTCGGTACTACCGGCGGCCTCGTACTCGGCAAGCTTTGCGAGACAAGCGCGGATGGCATTGCACTGCCGCGGCCAGCGCAGAGCGGCTTCGGCGGTGCTGTTGTCCAGCAGGGCGCTGTACCCCAGCGCCAGCAGGTTGTGGTCATCCTGCCATTTGTCCTGTGCGTTATAGTAGTGCAGCGCCACGCTCAGGTCGGCGCAGTAGTCGGTGGGGTCGGCACTGCGCCAAAGTACACCGTGTACCGGGTGGATGGGGCAGCGGTCGATGCCGCTGTCTGCGGGCGTTTCGCCCTCGTACAGGCTGCACAGCAGGATATTTAAAAAGGTCAGGTCATAGCTCAGGCTGAACCGTCCCCGCAGCCCGTGCAAGGCGTCGATGCGGCGGCACAGCCCGCAGTAGGCCGAGCGGTAGCGGCTCTGCGCCTCGGGGCTGAGGCTGGCCCGATCCGGGATCACATATCCAAACATGGCGGCTCAGCTCTTTTTGATGAACTGGGTGCCGCAGCGCGGGCAGGAGATCTGGATGCGTCCGCGTCCCCGGGGCACCCGCAGCTTCTGGCGGCACTGGGGGCAGCGGTAGTAGTGGTACAGCTTGCGGTTGGCCCACTGCTCTTTCAGGCTGCGGAACTTGTTATTGAACCGATCCTTCAGGCTGTAAAAGCGGTAGTTCTCCTCGGTGCGCTTGGAGATATTGCGGCTCAGGCTGCGGTAGTAGCACAAAATCAGCAGTGCTGCGCCCAGCCATGTGAACAGGGAAACGCGGGTGAGCAGCGATACCAGCAGCATTACGATGGAGCTCATGCTCAAAAACTGGTTCAGGCCATCGGTGCCGTAGCGCCCGATCATAAATTGACGGAATTTTTCTCTCATGGGTTTTCGCATCCTCTTCTCTGGGGCTTTACACACGGAAACGCAGGGCAGCAGCGCCGCCCTGCGGAATACTTTGTACCTCTAGAATATCAGCCAACCATGATAAAATTTTGAACAGACTGCAAATCTATCATGAAAGGACGGACTTTAAGTGAGTCTACCCTTCCCGGCTGCGCACAGTGAGCACGGCCTCCGTGTCCAGTGCGCCTTCCATGCGGCAGTGCAGCACGGCGCGTCCGGCCTCGCCAGTAGTGGCAAGGTAGGTGCCCGCCATGCCGCCCCGCAGGGGCACCACGCTGGGACCCAGAATTTTCAGCGGCCCTTCCACAGACAGGCAGACGGCCTCGCCGCAGTAGGGCAACAGGTTGCCGTTCTGGTCGATGGCGCGCAGGCTGACGGCGGCACAGTCCCATGTGGGGCCATCGGTCAGCAGGGGGTTGTGCACAGTGCACTCCAGCCGGACGCTCTGCACCGGCTCCCGCACCACAGTGCGCACGGCGCGGCCATGCCACACCGCCTCGAACCGGTACACCGGCGCAGAGCTGCCCAGCACACCGATGTACTTGTAGTACATCCGCAGCAGCTCGTTCCAGCTCAGCCGCAGCGAGAGCATCCGCGCCTTGGAAAGGGGCGAAAGCGCCATGGCGTCCCGCCGCAGCTCGTTGAGGATGGCGGCGACCTGTGCGCCAGTGGCGTGATCCATGCCCTCGTACTTTTCCAGCAGGGAGCCCACAAAATCATTGATCTCAATGGGTGGGTGGGGCAGGGCGGCAAAGCGTCCCCGGCGGTCGGGGCCAAACTCGGCCACAAAGTCATTGCCGCGGTACAGGCGCACGCTCTCGGCGTTGGTGAACACCCAGCAGGCGGCGGCTGCGCCGCCGGGCAGGTCGCCCAGCGTCATGGCAGAGGAGACCTCCAGCACGATATCGGAGGGTGCGCGGGGCGTTTTCTGGCTGGCGTAGACGGCGGCAGAGAGCTTCGGGTTGCGGAACAGATCCATCACACCATGGTAGCAGATGCGGTCGCCGCTGCCGAATTCCCGGTGGGTGTTGTAGTCGGTCATGCACCAGCCAAAGCTGCCCGCCACGCCCGGCTGGGCAATGCTGTCGTTCAGCACGGCGGCGTGGTGCAGCGCCTGCACCAGACGGTGAGGTTCATCGTCAAAGGGCTTGGCGGGGAAGTTCTGTCCGCCGAACTCGCTGATGAGGTAGCCCTTGCGGGTGTCGGGGGTCACGGCGGCGCGATTCTCGCAGCCTGTACCGCGCCCGGCGTAGGAATAATCGTTGTAGGCGTACACGTCCTCCAGCAGCTGGCTCTTGCGGGCGCTGCGGGTGCCCGCCGTGGGGCGGGTGGGGTCCAGCCGGTGGATGGCTTCGTTGGTGCGCTTATAAAAGGCTTCGTTGTCGGGGCTGCCGCTGATGCGGGCACCCCACAAAAAGATGCTGGGATGGTTGCGGTACTGGCACACCATCTCCCGGCAGTTTTGCAGCGCCTGCGCCTGCCACACTTCGTCACCGATGTGCTGCCAGCCGGGCATTTCGGGGAACACCAGCAGACCCAGTTCATCGCAGGCGTCCAGAAACGCCGGGCTGGGGGGCGCATAGCAGGTGCGCACGGCGTTGCAGCCCAGTTCCTTTTTCAGCAGTTGGGCGTCCAGCCGCTGGATGCTGTCCGGCATGGCGTAGCCCTGATACGGGTAGCTCTGGTGCCGGTCAAGGCCGCGCAGCTCCACCCGCTGACCGTTCAGGTACAGCCCGCCCGCCACGAACTGCACGGTGCGGAAGCCGAACCGCACCGTTTTTTCGTCCAGCACCCGGTCGGGCAGACCGCCGGTGCCGGGGCGGATGAGCCGCACGGTCAGGGTGTACAGGGTGGGGTGCTCCAGACTCCACGGGTGCACGTTGTTCAGCGTGCCGGTGATGGGCAGGGAAAGCTCGCCGCTGTACACCGCCCGGCTCCCGGCGGGGCTGCGGATCTCGGCCTGCAGGGTGCAGCCGACCGTCTCGCCCACGGTGGCGGTGTAGATGCGGAAATCGCCCTCCGCCTTTGCTTCAATGAACACGTCCCGCAGGTAGGCGGGCTCCTTGATATCCAGACTGACGGCGCGGTAGATGCCGCCGTAGGTCAGCGCATCCAGCTGCCCGCCGAAGGGCGGGATGTTCAGATCCTCCCGGCTGTCGCAGCGCACAGCCACCACGTTTTTTTGTCCCAGACGCAGCGCGTCGGTCAGGTCCACCGTAAAGGCGGTATAGCCGCAGCCGTGGTGGAACACCCGCCGCCCGTTGCAGAACACGGTGGCGTCGTGCGCCACCGCCCCGAAGGTAAGCAGCACGGTGCGGCCCAGCCACTCCTTGGGCGCAAAAAACTCCCGCCGGTAGCCGCACAGGCGCTGGTAGTCGTTCTCATTGCAATAATTATAGGGCAGAGGCTTGACCGTGTGCGGCAGCCGCACCGGGGTAAGGGAAAGCTCCGGGCACTCCGGGCGCACCAGCGCCGGGTCGAATGTGGGGGCGAACAGCCAGCCCTCGTTCCAATCGTAGTGTTCCATAGCAGGATCTCCGTCTGAGTGATAAGCTTATAGAGGTATGGTATCACAAAGTTATGAACGAAAAAAGCATTCACGCCCCTTTTGTGCCGGAACAGCAGAAATTTTGCTGCGCTGCGAAAGCTGCCGGTGGCAGGTTGCCCAAGAAATACTTGGAAAAATTGTATAAAATCGCCCATAGAAATGGAGCCCCGGAACGCCAGCGGCGTTCCGGGGCTCTGAAATCATTTTCACGAGAGGGGCTGTATGTGAAAAAATGGATTGGGAAACTCTGTGGATTTTCCCAATCCATAAATTTAAAATAATTCTTCCGCTGAAGATGCGCAGAGCAACGCGGAGCGCATAACAAATCTTTTGTCTCAGCGGATAAAGTTGGTCATGGGGCGGGGCGGGTTCTGCGGGTGGTCGATACCGGCGGCCTTACCGGCCTCGATGCAGCGCAGCAGCCATGCCATGTTGCGGCCCAGTTCCTGCATCACGGCGCAGCCCTCGGCGTCCTGCAGTACCTGCTCGGGGTTGGAGCCATGTACCATCGCCCAGTAGGAGCCGTTGACCAGCGGCATGTGGAAGAACTGGGGGTACTTGACCAGCTGGTCAAGAGTGGAGGTGGTACCGGCACGGCGGGCAGAGCAGCAGATGGCGGCGGGCTTGTAGGCCAGATACTTGCCGCCCGCATAGGCCAGACGGTCCATAAAGCTGGCCATGTTGCCCGCAGCGGAGGCGTAGTGCACCGGGCTGCCGAACACGAAGGCGTCGGCGGTCTTTGCCTTCTCAATGGCTT
>ULQY01007831.1_pt1 | contig 11155 bp, 19 predicted proteins | sample 1954671 | NCBI WGS metagenome assembly ULQY01 (sample SAMEA4835660, study PRJEB28245) | human gut metagenome | biome: gut microbiome; material: fecal sample | place: Denmark | collected 2008 | reverse complement strand
CTGGATTAACAAAGGGCGAACTATGGGGTTGCAATAAAAACATTGGAGGATATAGTCTATCAGAATTACGGAGAAATATGCTTTTTTGTCAAAAAGTAGAAGCTGGTATAAAGATGGGAAAAGTGGATGAAGATATAGCTTTGGATTATTTAGTATTGACCTGCTTGAAATAAAAGCAGGTTTTTTACATAAAAATACTTGACAAAATAAGTTTTATGTATTACAATATACATATAGTAAAACAAAGAAATAAAAAAGAAAGGATGATTGTTATGAGAAACTATAAAGGCTATTACATTGACGGAGTACACTTCAAATGCGAGAGTGATATTGATTCTTTTATCCGTGACAGAGCGGTTAAAAGTTTTAAGCAGGCTATGCTTATCTTTTATAAAGATAGCACTCTGGAAGCATTTATATACTGTGATAAAAGAGCGGATGTGTTGCGTGGTTTAGGTTTCACACCAGAGCAGATTGAAGATATTGAGTTAGATGTTCTCTACTCAATGGAAAGTTAGGAGGTGAGTATATGCTTACACCGAAACAAAAGAAAATAGTTGAGGATAATCACAATCTCATCTATTTTTACATAAACAAAAACAACTTGGATGAGAATGAATATTATGACCTATTAGCTTTATCTTTATGTAAAGCAGCAAAAAAGTTTGACCCAAGCAAAGGTAAATTTTCCACTTTTGCAATGCATTGTTTTAAGATGGATCATTTGATTGAGATAAGAGATAAGAAAGCGGCAAAAAGAGACGCACTTGTGATAAGCTTGTCCAGTGAGACTTGTCCGGACAGTGAAAATAGAAGAACGGAACTGTATGACATTATACCAGGTGACAGAGATGTGTTTGATAAAATGATACTTCTTGACATACCAAAGCTATTGGATGATAGACTTGCTCATATATGCAAACTGTCTTATCTTGGGTATGATCAACAGGAAATAGCAGACATGATTGGATTCAGCCAAAGTTTAGTTTCAAGACAGTTAAAAATTGCAAAAAAGATATTGAAGGAAGAGGCTATATATGATTAAACGAGGAGAAGTATATTGGGTTGATTTTTCAGAAGTATTTCCAACTGGGAATCACTACCAAAGAGGGATAAGACCGGCTATCATTATTAGCAATGAGTATAATAATACATATTGTGAAAATGTAAATATTATCCCATTAACCACAAGAGTTAAAAAATTGCCGGTTCATGCGGACATTGTTTTCAAAGGAAAAATCAATAATGCGTTGTGTGAACAGATAACAACGATAGACAAGAGATACCTGAATGGTCGGTGTGGAAATGTTTCAAAAGAAGAACTCAAAAAAAATAGAAAGCTGTATTTTATGTCAGCTAGGAATGAGGAAATAATATGGAGAATAATCGAAAACAAACAGTGTGCAAAAGATGTGGCAGAAAATTAAAGAATTCTCAAGCAATAGAATTGGGAATGGGAGCGGTGTGTTGGAGGAAGTACACAGAGGAAAACAATCATAAAAAGTTATGGAAGGAGAAGTAGTGTATGAAAATACCCTGCGTTAGAGATTGCAAGAATAGGAGTGTAGACTGTCATTGCACTTGTGAAAAGTATAAAGCGTATAAGGAGGAGATTGAAAAAGCAAATAAGAAAAAGAGTTTGGATAGGCAAATCAATAAATACTTCATGCAAACATATTATAGCCAAAAGTAGGTAGGTATTCTACCTACTTTTTTATTGTTTACATTTGATTAAAAATATTGTATAATTGTACAAAAAACAATAAAATAAAAAAAAGGAGGAGGGACAATAGTGGCAGATATGTCTAAACTAATGTTTAAATTACAAACAGCATTAAAACAAAAAGGAGTAATAGTATGCATAAATACAAATCAATTTTATTCTAAAGAACAAGATAGATTTATTAAAATGTATATAGTAAAACATAATAATAAGGAGGTTATAAAGACAGCATCACAAATCAAAGTAATAAATACATTAAATGAATTTTGGCAGGAGGTAAAAAATAATGAGTAAAGAAACAAGTAAAGAAAAAGAAGCAAAGAAGTATTTGAACCAAAGACAAGCAAGATTTGTACAAGAGTATATGAAAACAAATAACATCACACAGTCTGCAATCAAAGCAGGATATAGTCCTAAAACAGCTCATGTACAAGGTTGTAACCTACTAAAAAACATTAAAATCGTCAATTATATAGACGCAATAAACGAAAGACTGGAGTCGGAAAAGATTGCAGACATTCAGGAAGTGATGGAGTATCTTACTTCCGTGATGAGAGGTGAAAAGAAAGATCAGTTCGATATTGATGCTTCATTAAGTGATAGAACAAGGGCGGCAGGAGAACTTGCGAGGCGTTTGGATGTAAGAGCCAAAAGTATTCAAGTGGAATGTGCTGTCAATATAATAGACGATATTCCTGATTCCGATGATATTGAGATAGAGGATGATTTAGATGAAGAAAGTAATTAAAGGTAGACCACTTTCCAAATGTATTGGAAAAGCATTTTATAGTGTGCATAAGGATATACAATCCGGAAGACATACCTATTATGATTTGACTGGTGGTCGTGGTTCTTTAAAATCTTCTTTTGTATCTATAGAGATAATCTATAGTATGATGAAAAAGGAAAATAAGAATAAGCACGCAGTAATATATAGAAAAGTTGGGGATACACTTGAAACCTCAGTATTCTCACAAATTGAATGGGCTGTTGATATTTTAGGTGTTAGTCATTTATGGAAATTGACTAAATCCCCAATGAGGGCAGAATATCTTCCAACTGGGCAAAAAATAATATTCAAAGGATTAGACAAAGCGGCAAAATCAAAGTCAATCAAAGTACCGTTTGGATATATAGGCTACTTATGGTTCGAGGAATTTGACGAATTTGCTGGAGAAGAAGAAATCCGTAAAGTACAGCAATCTGTCATTCGTGGTGGTAATGATTTCGTTGTATTCAAATCAATGAACCCGCCGAAGTCAAGACAAAACTGGGCAAATGATTATATAGAGAAAGAGAAGTTGCGAGAAGATACACTTGTATCTCAAACAACCTATCTAACATCCCCTATAGAGTGGCTGGGTCAGCAGTTTATAGATGACGCAGAATGGCTTAAAATGGTAAACCCAAAAGCCTATGAACATGAATATCTTGGAATACCCGTTGGCAATGGTACAGAAGTATTTGACAATTTAGAGATAAGACAAATAACAGATGAGGAAATATCAAGCTTTGATAGATTGTATAGAGGTGTAGACTGGGGATGGTTTCCAGATCCATTTCATTATGGCTGTATGCATTATGATTCAGCAAGAATGACTTTGTATATCTTCGAAGAATTTCGGACAAACAAAATGAGAAATAGTGAAACCGGGAAGATACTCAAAGATAAATTCAAGCTTGGAAGATATGATGTAGTAACTTGCGACAGTGCTGAGAATAAGTCCATAGCAGATTATAGATCCTATGGAATAAATGCAAGAGGAGCAGAAAAGGGTCCGGATAGTGTTCGTTACGGCATGAAGTGGTTACAGTCTCTTATCAAAATTGTTATAGACCCAGTCAGATGTCCGGAAACAGCTAAAGAATTTAAGAAGTATGAATATGAATTGGATAAAGAAGGCAATCCTACTTCGGTGTATCCGGATGCTGATAACCACAGCATTGATATGACAAGATACGCAATGGAAAAGGTTTGGAAGAGAAGAGGAGCATAAAAGAAAGGAGATTATAAATGATAAAAAAACTGTTAAACCTCATTTACGAAGCAATAGAAAAGATGATTGGATATAAGTCAATCACGGATGCATTTGAACTAAACGATAACACCATATCCGATGAAATGTCGGATGCTTTTGAACTTTGGAAATCAATATACAAGGATGAAAGTCCTTGGCTGGATGAGGACAAGGGTATATATTCACTAGGATTAGGAAAGCAGATCTGCCAGTCATTACAGCAACAGACACTTTCCGAGATGGAAACATCAATTACAGAACCGGGCGTGGATGATGAAATATCACAGGATCAGTTAGAGAAGGCAAACACAAGAGCTACATTTTTGAACGAGATATATCAAAAAAGACTTATCAAGAAATTGCCAAGAGCATTTGAGAAAGCTCTTGCACTTGGTGGAATGATTATAAAGCCGTATATGAGCAATGGACAGCTTTATCTTGATTTTAATTATCAAGGAGAATTCTACCCAATTACTTTTGATGATGAAGAAAACATTATTGACATTGCTTTTTTCGATCAGTTTACAGCCGGAAAATATGTGTACACAAAAGTAGAACGGCAGACATTTTCTCAGCAAAAAAATATGATCGTGATCGAAAACAAAGCTTTTAAGGCTCAGATCAATAACGACAATAGTGATGACACAGAACAAGATTTAGGAAAAGAGATACCTTTATCCTCTATTGAGAGGTGGTCAGGAATCAGTGAAGAGCCCGTAGTTTTGGAAGATGTAGAAAAGCCTTTGTATGGTTTTTTCAAAGTTCCTCTTGCAAACAACATTGATATGAAAAGCCCATTGGGTATATCTATTTTTAGCCCTGCCTGCACTTTGATAAAAAAGGCAGATGAACAGTTCAGTCGCCTTGACTGGGAATATAAGGGAGGACAGCTTGCTATAGATGTAGACCCTACTGCCTTGACTTATACGGATGGCTACTTTGGAACAAAAGCAGTAATGGACGATTTGCAAGATAGATTATATCGCCGGCTTGATATGGGTCAAGATGATACTTATAAGGCTTGGGCTCCTGGGTTAAGAGACACCAATTATATTCAAGGTTTGAACATCTACACGAATAAAATAGAGGATATGATTGGACTTGCAAGAGGAACATTATCTCAAGTGGAGGCGGAAGCAAGAACAGCAACAGAGATCAAGCTGGTTAAGCAAAGAACCTATATCACAGTTTCTGAATTACAATCAGCGTTAGAACAGTGCCTTTTGGATGTGGTGTATGCGTTAAATGTGTTTGCGGAGCTGTATAATCTTGCTCCTGCCGGGGAGTACGATACTAACATTGATTGGAAAGACAGTATTTTGACCGATACGGATACTGAAATGGAACATAAGCTGACTTTGCAAAGTGCAGGAATAATAAGTAAAGCCGAGGTTCGTGCCTGGTACACAGGAGAATCTATAGAATCAGCACAGCTGGAGATTGATAAGATGCAAGAAGAGGCTCAAAAAAATATGATGGATGATCTGTTTTCATCACCAGCTACTACAGACAATTCTTTAGAATCAAATCTGGATCAAAATGAGGAGTGATGTGAATGGCTATAGCAGATGATGAATTAACTAACATTGCTTTTAGAATAGCGGACAGGTTTGAGAAAGTAAATATTTTCTATCTTTCAAAAATGGCTCAGCAAATAAAAGAAATCGGTAAATTAGATCAGGACAATATGCACAGGTTACAGCAAATGGCTAAAATGGGTAACAACATTGAGGAGATCAATCTGTATCTTTCAAAGCAAACTGGACTAGCCTTACAAGAGATATATAAGCTTTATGATCGTAGTGCAGAAGAAATCTATAAAGATGTGGCATATATGTATAAGCATAAAGGAATCAATCAGCCTGAATTTTCTAAAAATATAGCAATACAGAATTATATATCTTCTGTCAAAAATTTAACTGCAGGAACTTTCGCTAATATGTCAAACACCTCAAATATATCCAACGATTACAGAGATGCTATTGACTTGGCAATAGACACAGTGGCTACCGGAATGGACAGTTATCAAGAAGTATTGCAAAAAATAGTAGCCGATAAATCTGCCAAAGGTGCCAGGGTGAAGTATTCCAGCGGATTAACTAGGAGATTAGATAGTGCGGCTAGGATGAACATTTTAGAAGGAGTTCGTCAAGTCAACTACGGTGTCCGTTTAGAAGCAGGAAGACAATATGGTGCTGATGGTGTTGAAATTGATGCTCATGGATTATGTGCAGAAGATCATTTACCCTATCAAGGTCTTCAATATAGTCTTTCTAAATATCATAGCATCAACGATTCTTTGAAACGACACTTCGGCACTTGCAACTGTAAGCATGGAATATCCTATATAGTTCTAGGAATATCCCCTCCAGCATACACACAGAAAGAACTAAAGAGTATGCAAGATTTTTCCAAAGAAAAAATTGAACTTAATGGCACTAAAATAACACGATATGAAGCCAGCCAGACCATGAGAAATCTGGAAACTAAAATGAGATATGCACAGGAGAAGATCATGGCTTTGAATAAAGCTGGGTTTGATACAGAAAAGCAAGAAAAACAGCTGAAAAAGTTAAAACAAGCTTATTTTTATACAGCAAAACAAGCAAATCTACGAAAACAATGGGATAGAGCAAGTGTTCCTGGGTATAAGCTGTAGTTATTAACATTTTATCAACAAAGTTATCAACAATTATAGTTGGTAACTTTGTTTTTTGTTGTTAGTTATCAACAATTTGTGTATAATTTGTGTGTAAGTTAAGTTATCAACAAGTTATACACAAATTACTAACATTTTTACAAAAAACTACTTTACAAATGTTGATAGTTTGTGTATAATATGTTTATAAGTAATCCACAACCCGGAAAGCGGGTTAAATAAATCATTTTAGATTATAGGAGGAAAGGTAAATGACTAACATTTATGAGATTTTCAAAAAATTTGGCATAACACTGCCAGAGGACAAAAAAGAAGAGTTTGACAAAGTGTTGGTGGAGAATTATAAGACAGTAAATGAAGTCAATAATTTGAAAACAATTCTTGAGCAAGCCAAGCAGGACGCCGAGACTTACAAAAATAAGTATGATACCGATATACAGCAGAGGGATGCGGATATAAAAGATTTGCAAACCAAGCTGAATGCGGCAGGCACAGATTCGGAAAAGTTGAAGAGTTTACAAAAAGACTTTGAAACATTGCAGTCCACTTATGACACAGCTAAAACAGATTATGAAAAGCAGTTGGCTAAACAAGCCTATGAGTTTGCTGTACAGAGGAAAGTTTCTGACATAAAGTTTTCATCGAATTCCGCAAAAAAAGCATTTATTGCGGACGCATTGAAAGAGGAAATGAAGCTCAAAGATGGTGAATTGCAAGGATTTGACGAATTTTTGGAATCTTATAAAAAGTCAGATGCTGGTGCCTTTGTAACAGAGAATAAAGATGATCCTAAACCTGATGATACACCGAAGCCACAGTTTGCATCAAAATCAACAGGAAAGGATCCGGAACCACAGCAGAAACCAGAGAAACAGGAAAGACCAAGGATTTGGTAAGTATTAAGTAAAGGAGATTAGAAATGGCAAGAATAACATCTTTAAGCGTTCTTTTAGACCCAGACGGCAAAATGCTATTAAGCGAAGCCTATGATGGTGTCATAGAGAATGTTCAGAAATCAACAATTTCAGGACAGATCAAAAATACTGATCTTTCCGGAGACCCAGATGCAGGTACTGTAGAAGCAAAGAGATTTGCAAACGCTACATCAAAGAAATACGGTACTGCCAGAACAAATGGAAAAGGCGATAATATCGAAGGTAAGCCGGTAACAGTTGCTATTGATCAGGATCGAGAGTTTATAGAGGAAATATCCCAGAAAGATATTTCTTTATTAGGTGTAGATGGTTTGATCGCTAAACGATCCGCAAATCACGCTATGAGAATGGCGGCAGAATTAGATTCTGAATTTTTCAAAGAAGGCGTAAAAGAAGGAACACAGTTCACACCGTCCTCCGGAACAACAGCAATCCAAGATATTCTGGAAGAGGCTATTGTTACAATGGAAACATTGCAAAATGATTATATCGACGGTGTTGATCGCTCACTGATGTCTATACAGTGTACTCCGCAGGTTTACAGCAAGATCAGAAAGTATCTTGATGAAGAAACAAACAATGCAAATGTAGATACAGCGGCTGAAACATTCCAGACTTATCACGGTGTAAGAATCATATCAACTGTAAGACTTCCACAAGGATGTAGCTTTATCCTTCAGGTTGATGGATCTATTGCACAGCCGGTTAAAAGTACACCGTATTCAGCAGAAAAAATCCCTCTGTCAGAGGATATGGCAGTGGAGCTTTTCTTCTACTATGGTACAAAGGTTGTTACCCCAGAAACAATCTTGTACTATGCACCAGGTGGAGTAATGACAGTTACATCCGAAGCAGGAACATCCTCAGGTAAAACAAAGATTTCTGTAGCTCCAGGTAAACTGAACAGCTCAAACACTTATTCTTACAAGGTAGATGATTCCGTTGATATTCCTTCTTTGCAATCTACAGTTAGCGGATATACTACCTGGGATGGTACATCAGAAATTACAGCCGCTAGCAATAAAGAAATCGTTGTTGTAGAACTGGATTCTTCCAGCAAAGTTGTCCGAGTAGGTAAAACGAAAGTAACATCCGCATAAGGAGTGACAAGTCATGGAAATACAGTTACCAACTGGCGTCATTTTAACGGTGCATAACAAATCCGTAGCACAGCAGTATTTGAAACACGGTGCTACGGAAGTAGTTACAACACCAGTTAAAAAGACTCCTAAAAAAAGATCAGCTAATAAGTCAGCGACTAAGGTTGCCTCCGCCTCAGAAGCTGAGTAATGGAAGGGGATGTGTTCTTTGAGTTATTTGACATTTGACGAATATCAGAAGTTGGATGGGAAGTGTACAGAGGATGCATTCCCATTATTACAGTTTGAGGTAGAATCTAAGATGGATTATATCACTTCTGGTAATTTGTCAAAATTTGTAAAAAATATGACAGAAATTCCAAAATCCATTAAAATGACAGAGGCAAAACTTTTAGATATACAGTTTGAGGTTAACAATTTAAGCAATTCAGGAGTTGGAATCACTTCCTATAGCAATGGCATAGAAACATTTGGATATGATACATCTAAAGACTTGGAAAAGTCTGTTTCTGAACGCTTTTGCACGATCATGATGGAGTATCTATACCCGAAATACCCAGAACTATTCTATAGAGGGAGGTTGGTAAGATTTGAGAGGAAAAATAACGCTTCTGAATAAGCTTAAAAGAAAAGATTCAGCCACAAATAGAGATGTATGGTACAAGACAATTATAAACGATTGTGAATATACAGTAACAAGCATCTCAAATGTTTCAGGTACCACCGTATCAATGGGACAGCAGTTCACAGTCTTAATCCCATTTACAGGTAGATATATTCCTTATAATGCTTGGAAAGATTTAGCTGATAAATCCGGAGTTTACACTTTGAGCTCTTCTGATACAATCATATTAGGAGAAGTGAAAGAAGAAGTAACTGATGGTAATATAGTTACAATAAAAAACCAGTATGAGCCATTTACTTGCGACATTAGAAGTATTCAGCAGGTTGATCGTAAGCTATCAGCAAATTTTGAATTCCGCGTAATGGGGGTTTGATATTATGGGTGTTACTATCGTAATAGCACCTGCACCAAAAATAGTAAGCCATATACTTGATGATAAGGTTGGCAGATTTTCCGCAGAAACTTGGGGAAATGTTTTTAAGAAATATGTTCCAATGGATTCAGGTCTGTTAAGTTCAAGCTACACGACAGAACCTTGGAAAGTCAAATATGTCCAACCTTACTCACATTATCAGTGGCAAGGCATAAGCAAGACAGATCGCCTATTAAATTATAGCAAGGAACAGCACCCTTTGGCTACAAGTCACTGGGAAGAAAAAGCATTTGCTGAAAACAAAGAAATGGTTGCTAAAGCCATAACAGAGTATATCAGGAGGAAATAAAATGAATGATATTTATGAAAAGATAGCAGAGTGGTTGCTAAACTGCGAAAATATTGGATCTTATGTCTATTTTAATGTGATCCCATTGGATGCAGGCTCCGCTTCTATCAATTCTAATTCCTCCAGCATCACGATAAACACTTATAATGACGGATCAAAAGAAGTCAGATTATTGTTTTATGTGAATATCGTGAAAGACTATGACGAAGCTGGCACCAGTGACCTAAACTTTGAGGCAATGTCAATTTTTGATAAAATAATCAAATATGTTGAGGATCAAAATGAATCTGGATCATATCCAGAATTAGGGGATAATACCACAGTCAGTGATATTGGTTGTGTGTATAAAGCCCCGGAAGTGTATGTGACAGATGATAATCCTAACATTGCAAGATATGAGGGACAATTTTATATTGAATATTTAGAAAGGAAGTAATGATATGTCAGATGCTATGACTAAGTTGACCAGAAATCAGTTTATTCCATTTTTGGATGTGGATAAAGATTTGACCCTGGCCGCTTGTACATGGAAAAGAATAGACTTTTCCACAATTTTTGAACTTACGATAAACGAGCAGGAAGAAGATATGGATTATATCTGCTATGCAAATGCAGTAACAGAGATTAACTCCAACAAGCCGGAACTCCCACAGGAGATTGCTTGCTATGAAGGAAATGCCGTGTATGATTTCTTGGCAAAAGAACTCTATGACCTGCCTACTGGATCAGCAACAAAAGTTCCGTTTTTGATGTGTTTTGGTGGAACGGATAAGAGAGCTTGGAGAGGAATTGCTACACTTACATCAAAAGTATTAAATACTGTAGATGGTAAGATTACATTTTCTCTTAAAATCGGTGGAGATATTGAAAAAGGTACTTACACTATTGAGGATGGTTCTCCGTCATTTACAAAGTCGCCTGCCGCCTGACCTAACACCTTCTAACAAATCTTTGAGAATGTATTTTAGTATAAAATAAAAGGAGGCAAAATACAATGAAAGATTATACTTATTACACACAGGAAGGAGATGCAGTTTCTCTACCCGCATATACAATGGGTATTGCGGAAGAGATTGAGCAAGTAACACTCTTCTCAGATTCGGATGCAAGATTCCGAGATAAGCTAAAGAGAATGTATACTTTTCTCAGTTCTTTGCTTGGAGAATCAGAACTAGTGGATCTTATCGGGGAATTTAAGGATGTTGATCCTAATGATGTGAATATCATGTTTTTAGGAATCGTGGATACTTACAATTCTCCTCTGACAAATTACAGCAATGACAAGATTGCTTCCAAAATTGATGAAAGTCAATTAAATAAAGTAGCTCAGCTTGTCGAATCCACAGAAAAGCTGAAGGCTTATAAATAATGAT
>ULQY01053993.1_pt1 | contig 11184 bp, 10 predicted proteins | sample 1954671 | NCBI WGS metagenome assembly ULQY01 (sample SAMEA4835660, study PRJEB28245) | human gut metagenome | biome: gut microbiome; material: fecal sample | place: Denmark | collected 2008 | reverse complement strand
GTGATCAGGTTGTCCAGACCGCTGGCCTCGATGCCCATCTCGGCAAGGAACGCCTTCTTTTCCTCGGGGCTGTAATCCGCGATATCCTCCTCGGTCTTGGCGCAGATGGGGATGTAGCGGGCACCCTCCTCCTTGGCGCGGGCAGCCACCAGCGGGACGTACTTGTTGTTCTCGATGCCCTCCATCAGGTCGTCCTCGCCCACGTTGCAGGCGTACAGCACCGGCTTTGCGCTCAGCAGACCCATCTCGTGCAGAACGGCCTGCTGCTCGGTGTCGGCGGGGTCAAAATCGAAGCTGCGGGCGGGCTTGCCGGCGCTCAGATGGTCGGCCAGCTGCTGCAGCCATGCGGCCTCGGCGGCAGCGCCTTTGTTGTTGCCGCTCTTGGCAGCTTTTGCCATGCGGCCAGCGCGGTTCTGCACCACCTCAAGGTCGGAGAGGATCAGCTCGTAGTCGATGGCGTCAATATCGGCAATGGGGTCCACGGCCTCGGCCTTGGTCACGTCCTCCACCACATGGATGATGTTGTCATCGTCAAAGCAGCGTACAACGTGCACGATGGCGTCGCACTCGCGGATATGGCCAAGGAACTTGTTGCCAAGGCCTGCGCCCTGACTTGCACCCTTCACAAGACCGGCAATGTCCACGAACTCCACGATGGCGGGGGTCTTTTTGTTGGTCTGCCAGATCTCAGCCAGCTTGTCCAGCCGCTTGTCCGGCACCGCCACGATGCCGGAGTTCGGCTCAATGGTGCAGAAGGGATAGTTTTCAGCCTCCGCATTCTTGGTGGAGGTGATGGCGTTGAACAGAGTGGACTTGCCCACGTTGGGCAGGCCGACGATACCTAACTTCATATAAAATACGCTCCTTACACGTTTTTTGGCATAACGATACATCTATCATTATACGCGATGAACCCCGCCAGCGCAAGGGGGCAGGGCTATCTTGAATAAGGAATCCTGAAATAATCCATGACGGCTTTGAACTGATCCTGCGCGGTCAGGCAGGTGTCCAGCAGATACCCGCGTTCGGTTTTCCACTCGTGCAGACCCCGATAGTAGAACAGTTTGAGGTCATCCGTGATAATAAACGGCACGATGTTGTTCCGCAGGCACTCCTTGAAGAGCAAAAGCCGCCCGACACGTCCATTTCCATCCTGAAACGGATGAATGGATTCAAAGGCGTAGTGAAATTCCAGCAGGTCTTCCAGCGACTTGGCAGAATTTTGATTGTACGCAGATAAGAGCTCTTTCATCTGTGGGGCAACCAGTTCCGGTGCGGTGGTGCTTCTGCCGCCGACTTCGTTCGGAAGTTTTTTATATTCACCGACCGCAAACCAGTCTTTGCGGGAATCGCTGGTGCCGCTTTTCAGGGTAAGGTGCAGCTTTTTAATAAGCGCTTCGCTGATGGGTTTCTTTGCATCCCGGATGACAAGGTCAATGCACTTGAAGTGATTGGCCGTTTCGACTACATCATCTACATTGACAACACCGTTCTCCATGCCAATGGTATTGGTCTCGTAGATATACCGTGTCTGGTCGTGGGTCAGGCGGCTGCCCTCAATATGGTTGGAGTTATAGGTCAGGTCGATCTGGATTTTGTGGTAGATGCCGCCCTTGACCTGCCCGGTCATCTCGTTCTGCAAAACATCCAGCAGGGTACGGGGTGCTTCCGGCTTTTTGTTGGTGCGCGCCGGGCGCTTGGCATCCTGCGGAATGTTCCACGTCTTGCCGGTAAGCACGGCCCCCGGGATCTTGCCGGTAGCACAGTAGTTACGGACAGTTCGTTCTGAAATATTCCATAATTTTGCCGTATCAGCGACAGAATAGTACTTCATGATAACACCTCCCAGTAAAACAATTATACCATTTTATCGGCAAGAAATCAAATTTCGGAGGTTTCATTGTGAGCGTTTCTTGCCGATAGCGCGGCTGCGCGGGCAGAAATGTGAAAAAAACTACACTTCCTTCTTTATTTTGTCATAACTGTCCCGTATAATAGAAAGGAAAGAGCCTGTCAAAACGCCCGGAAGGGCTGAAGATACAGCAAAAACCTGCATAAAAGGGGAGGAAAACTTATGGCAAACGAAAAGATCCTTGTGGTGGACGACGACGCCAACATCTGCGAGCTGCTGCGGCTGTACCTGACCAAGGAGGGCTATCAGGTCACGGTGGCAAACGATGGCGAAGAGGGACTGGAAAAGTTCAACGCGGTCAAGCCTGATATGGTGCTGCTGGACGTGATGATGCCCCGCATGGACGGCCTTGAGGTCTGCCGCCGCATCCGCAAGGCAGGCAACACCCCGGTGATGATGCTTACCGCCAAGGGCGAAACCTTTGACAAGGTGCTGGGGCTGGAGCTTGGCGCAGACGATTACATGGTAAAGCCCTTTGACGCCAAGGAAGTGGTGGCCCGCATCAAGGCGGTGCTGCGCCGCTGCCAGACTACCTCCGCTGCCGCCGAGAGCACCGAGGGCGTCATCGAGTTCGACAACCTCCGTCTGGATATGAACAGCTACGAGCTGCGGGTCAAGGGCAAGGTGGTGGAAGCTCCCCCCAAGGAGCTGGAACTGCTGAACTGTCTGGCGTCTCATCCCAACCGCGTGTACACCCGCGACCAGCTGCTGGACGAGGTGTGGGGCTTTGAGTACTACGGCGACAGCCGCACCATTGATGTCCACGTCAAGCGCCTGCGCGAAAAGCTGGCCGGGGCTTCTGATAAGTGGGAGCTGAAAACCGTCTGGGGCGTGGGCTATAAGTTCGAGGTGCGTCAGTAATGCGTAAAAGTATCTCCACAGCCTTTTTCTCCATGGTGTCCACCCTGATGGTGCTGGGCATCGTGCTGATGGGCTGCTCGGAGTGGGTACTGTTCAAAAATTATTTTGCGAAGGATCGCTACGAAACGCTGGATCAGGTGGTAAACGTTGCCAAGCGCACCGCAGAGTATCTGGTAAACAGCGAGACCATGCCGCAGGGCGCAGAGCTGGACGCTTTGAACACCAAGCTGGAGATCATCGGCGAGAGTGCCGAGGCGTATCTGTTTTTCACCGACCGGCAGGGCAATGTGCTCATTGCCTCCGACCCGGACAAGCTTACCACCGGCACCGTGCCGCTGGATATCTGCCAGCGCGCCAATGCAGTGGCTGACCCGGACGCCCGGCACTACCACGCTTTCGGCGATTTGGGCGGTGCCCTGACCGAAAAAAGCTATATCGCGGCGGTGGAGACCATCGATGACCAGAGCCTGTTCAGCGGCTGGCTGTTTTTGTGCTCCTCCGGTGCGCAGCTCACCGATTTCAAGCAGCAGTTCTGGTCGAACTTCCTCATGTCTGCCTGCGTGATGCTGCTGTGCGCCAGCGTGCTGACCCGCCTGCTGATGCGTCAGCTCACCGACCCGCTGCAAAAAGTCACCGATGCTGCCCAGCGCTTTGGCGGCGGCGACCTCTCCGTCCGCGTGGAGGGCGTGGAGGGCGATGGCGAGGTGGCAGACCTTGCCCGCACCTTCAACCAGATGGCGGAGAATATCCAGTCCAATGATAACTCCCGCGGGCAGTTCATGGGCAATATCGCCCATGAGCTGCGCACCCCCATGACCACCATCAAGGGCTTTGTGGACGGCATTCTGGACGGCACCATCCCGCCCGAGCTGCAGAACCACTATCTGCAGCTGGTCAGCGAGGAGACCGGGCGTCTGGCGCGGCTCATCCAGAATATGCTGGATCTCTCCAAGCTGGAAAGCGGAGAGTATCAGGTGAACGCCCGGATGTTCAATATCTGGGAGACCCTGACCGGCGTGGCACTGGCGGCAGAGCAGCGCATCAACGACGGCATGATCGAGCTGGAAGGCCTGACCATGGACGAAAAGGTGCTGGTCTACGCCGACCCCGACCTGATCCATCAGGTGGCGTATAACCTGCTGGACAACGCCATCAAGTTCACCCCGGCGGGCGGCACCATCCGCTTCAGCGTGGAAAAGCTTGGCCCCGAGGCCGAGATCTCCATCTGGAACTCCGGGCAGGGCATCAGCCCGGAGGCGCTGCCCTATGTGTTCGAGCGGTTCTACAAGGAGGATCGCTCCCGCGGTCTGCACGCCCGCGGCTCCGGCCTTGGGCTGAACATCTGCAAGGTGCTGGTCAATCTGTCCGGCGGGCAGATCCGCGTGGAGAGCCAGCAGGGCGAGTGGTGCCGCTTTGTGTTCACCCTGCCCACCTGTTCCCCCAACCCCGGCGGCATGAAGCGCCTGCCGGACGCCGCCGGTCAGCCCGGCGCGGTGGAGGACCCCGCCAGCATGAAGCCGGTAGAATAAGACCCTGCAGCCAGACTGCCCCGCCCGGGCGGTCTGGCTGCTTTGGCGTTGTTGGAATAAAAATTCTGCTTACCGCTGTGACCCCCTCTTGTGAAAATGCGTTTGGAGCACTCCGCAGAGTGCGACAAACGCGGAATTAAAAATCTATTTTCCGCTGAATATGGCCAGAGCAACGCGGAGGCCATTCCAAATCGTCCTGCTTCAAAGAAAGCTGCTGCAAAATGGCAAGCCTTCGGCGGCAGCTGCGCGGCACATGGAGATGCTGCCGCGCAATGGACTTTTTGCGCCATTTACGACTTTTCGGTGAAAAAAACGGCTGCGGGTTTGATTTTTTGGCCGTTTTCATGTAAACTAAAAGATAACCATGCCCGCGTATTTTTTGCCCGGCAGAACCCTGCAAAACGCGCAACGCATGGGATAAAAAATGCTAAAAATAACGGAGCGTAATGAAATATTATGGCCATCGTAAGTCCTTCGATTCTTTCTGCTGATTTTGGCAAGCTGGGTGCAGACTGCCGCATGGTGCTGGACGCCGGCGCACAGATGCTGCACTACGACGTGATGGACGGGCATTTTGTGCCCAACATCAGCTTTGGCGTGCCGGTGCTCAAAAGCCTGCACAAGGCGCTGCCGGATGCCTTTTATGACGTGCACCTGATGATCAGCCACCCGCTGCAATACGCCGAGCCCTTCATCAAGGCCGGTGCGACCCTGTATAATTTCCATCTGGAGTGCGAAGATGATATTCAGGCCACCATTGACGCCGTGCGCGCGCTGGGCTGCAAGGTGGGTCTGACCATCAAGCCCGGCACCCCGGTCGAGGTGCTGGCACCGTGGCTGGAGCAGCTGGATCTGGTGCTGGTGATGAGCGTGGAGCCCGGCTTCGGCGGGCAGAAGTTCATGCCCTCGGCGCTGGATAAGCTGCGCTGGCTCAAGGCAGAGCGGGAAGCACGCGGCCTTTCCTACCTGCTGGAGGTGGACGGCGGCGTGGATGCCGCCACCGCACCCCTGTGCGTAGAAGCCGGTGCCGACGTGCTGGTGGCGGGCAGTGCCGTGTTCGGCGCTGCCGACCCCGCTGCGGCTGTGGGCGCACTGGCCAGCCTGTAAGGAGGGCTGTATATGGATGAAGCTTTGATCCAAGAGCAGGAACGACAGCTGCAAAAGACCGGCCGGTACTACGAGCACGTTTTCTGGCTGTGTGTGCCGCTGCTGTGCATGGCCTGCTATTTCTACGGCGCACGTCCGCTGCTGCTGTGTGGCATCGCCCTGCTTACCGGCAACCTGTGCGACCGTCTGGTGGCGCTGCTGCGTCATCGGGTGTACACCAATAAAGATCTCTCCAACGAGAGTTTCAGCCTGATCATCGCCCTGCTCATGCCCGCCACCGTGGACATCTATGTGCTGGTGGTGGCAGTGCTGGCGGGCGTGCTCATCGGCAAGGAGGTCTTTGGCGGCTACGGCAGCTACCCCTTTAACCCCGCTGCCGTGGGCTACGCCGTGGCGGCGGTATCGTGGCCGGAGCAGGTGGTGCGCTACCCGCAGCCCTATACGCCGCTGCCCCTGTGGAACGCCTCCGCCGTGCCGGTGAGCAGCACCATCGAGGATACCCTGCGCAGCGGCGGTATCCTGAACCTGAACTCCCTCGCCATCGCGCTGGGCGAGTTTGCCGCCCCCATGGGCACCGGCGCAGCGCTGGTCATTCTGGCCTGCGGCCTTGTGCTGTGGACCCAGAAGGACGTGCACATCGGCGCATCAGCGAGCTTTCTCATCACCTGCGGGCTCATCGCTTTCTTCTTCCCGCGGCAGGTAGGTCTGGCAGACAGCACCCTCTTCAGCAGCCTGCTGCCCCGCTTGCAGGGCGTCCGGGACGAGCTGCACACCGGTGCAATGCTGTTCTGCGCGGTGTTCCTGCTCAACGAGCCATACACCTGTGCCCATCACCGGCTTGGGCGCATCCTGTACGGCGCACTGGTGGGCATCGCCACCATGGGCTTCCGCTATTTTGGCGTGTACGAGACCGGCGTCTGCTTTGCACTGCTGGCAGTCAACAGTGTGTCCGCGCTCATTGACCGCACCGAGGAGCGGCTGTACCGTCTGCTGCACCGCCTGCCGTCCGAACGAAAGGAGGCTGCGGAATGAAAAAGCGTACTGCGGAACTGATCCTACAGGACCCCGAAAAGTTTGCCCATCACGACCGCGTGTTCCTGAATAACCCGGTGGTCATGCAGGGCATGGGTCTGGCACCGCTGGTGGTCGTGGCTACCACCGGCCAGAACAGTCTGACGCTGGCGGCGGCGGTGGCGCTGCTGCTGGTGCCCTCCCGCGTGCTGGCCTGCCTGCTCAGCCGCCTTGTGCCCCTGCGGGACGAGGAGCCCACCCCGGAGCAGCTGCAAAAAAAGCTGTTGCCCCGTGCACTTTTGTACGCAGCCAGCGCCGCTGTGGTATATCTGGCGGCGTATCCCATTTTGAACTTTGTGTTCGGCACCGGTCTTTTGAACCTTGGCATCTATCTGCCCATGCTGGTGGTGGAGCCGCTTTTGACCTACCGCTTCGGCCGCGTGCAGGAGACGGTGCACAAGGCCGTTTCCAAGGGTGTGCGCATCACCGTGGGCTACGCGCTGCTGCTGCTGGTGGTGGGCATCGTGCGCGAGTGGCTCAGCCTTGGCACCGTGTTTGGTGCCCCGGTGGGACGCTGGGCGCTGCTGCCGCTGGCTAAGATGCCGGCGGGCGGCTTTATTGTGCTGGGCATCCTGTGCGCCATCTGGCGCGCTGCGGCTGCAAAGCGCAAGGAATATCTGAAAAAGGAAGCACGGGATACCCTGACCGTGCACTACCAGAAGGAGGCGGACCGCGAACCGTGAAGGAAGTTGTAAGCACTTCGGCGGTGTTTTTCAGCTATGCACTGCTGGCTATTTTTGCACAGAACGCTGTCTTTACCCGTGCACTGGGCGTGTCCCGCATGGTGCAGCTGGTGGGGGACGACCGCACCAGCAGCGCGTTGTTCGGCATGATGCTGTGCATCACGCAGGTGCTGGTGGCGCCGGTGGCTTTCCTTGCCGGGCGTTTCATCGCCCCGCTGGATAACCGCGCCCAGCTGCGCCCGCTGGTGTATATCGCCAGCATTGCCGTGGTGTGTCTGGCAGAGCATCTGGTGCTGTGGCTGCTGCGCAGCCTGCCCCGCCGCGCCCAGCTGCTGCGCATCGTGCCGCTGGCCGCGCTGAACAGCGGCGTGCTGGGCACGGTGCTGGTGGAGCGCACCCAGAGCTTTACCCTTGGCGAAAGCCTTGGCTTTGGCCTTGGCAGCGGCCTTGGCTATGTGCTGGCGGTGCTGCTGGTCACCGAGGCGCGTCACCGCCTGCGCAGCAAAGCGATCCCCAAGGCATTCCGCGGCCTGCCCATCACGCTGGTGTATATCGGCGTGCTGGCGCTGGCAATCTATGGCTTTACCGGACATTCCGTCATCCTGTAATGCAGACAGGGAGGAAAGAATACCATGGCTAAGTATAAACGTCAGAAGGTCAAGCATTATCACCGCAGCTTTTACAGCCGGGAAATGCGCGTCAAGCGCGGCATCGGCATTGCGGTGCTGGTAGTGGCAGTGCTGGCAGCAGCATGGTTTGCCGCACCCCATGTGCTGGATTGGGCCACCCACACATGGTATACCGTGGTCAAGGACCGGGACCTCGAGGCCGAAAGCGCTTCCCGCGCCGAGGCAGCAGCCTCCTCTGCGGCGGCAAGCAGCGCTGCCGCCTCGCAGGCAGCGTCGTCTGAACCGGAGCCGGAGGAGGAAAAGCCGCTGGACGGCAAGGCCATTACCGGCGGCAGCTGGGCAGAGCTGGATGTGACCGCCCTGACCGATGATGCCGCCATCCGCGCCGCCGCCCGGCAGCTGAAGCAGCAGGGCGCAGACTACGCCCTTGTCACCCTGAAGGACGCCGCTGGCACGGTGTACTACGCTTCCGGCGTGGCAGCTGCTGCGCAAAGCATCACGGAAAACCCGGTGGATGCGGCCAATATCGCCGCCATCCTGCGGGAGGAGGGCATCATCCCGGCGGCGCAGCTTGCCGCCTTTACCGACCCGGTGTCGGTGTACACCGACCGCAGCATGGGCGTGCACTACGACGGCAACAGCCTCTGGCTGGACAACGTCAGCGCAGCCAAGGGCGGCAAGGCGTGGATGAACCCCTTTGCCGCAAGCGCGGTGCAGTATGTCGGCGACCTCATTGAGGAGGTGCAGGGCATGGGCTACGAGCAGGTGGTGCTTACCGGGGTGCAGTTCCCCAACATCATCACCCGCAAGCAGGACTTCGGCGCTTCCGGCGGCAAGAGCCGGGAGGGACGCGCCGCCCAGCTGACCGCTGATATCGCCGCATGGCAGACCCGCTTTGCAGGCAGCGTGACCCTGTGGGTCAGCTACCCTGACGCACTGTGCACCGCTGCCACCGATGCCCTTGGCACCACCGGCACGTCCCTTGGCATGGAAAATCTGCTGGTCACCAGCAGTACCGAACTGGATGCGGACAGCCGCGCTGCGCTGGAGCAGGCCGCTGCCGACGCCGGTGTGCAGCATCTTGTGGTGCACGACACCGCAGCGTTCCGCTGAGAAGCGGCTTTTATAAAGAGGGGAGGAAACGACTATGAAACCGACTACCTGTTTTGCACCCGCACACATCCTGCTGCCTTCGGAGCAGGTGCCGCTGGAGCAGTGGGGCTGTATCGCCTGTGACCAGTTTACCAGTGACCGCAGCTACTGGCAGCGGGCAGAAGAGACCGCTGCGGGTGCGCCCAGCACCCTGAACCTGATCCTGCCGGAGGTGTATCTGGAGGACGGAGACGCCGACGCGCGGGTGGAAAAGATCCACGCCACCATGCAGGATTACGCCAAAAATGTGCTCACCCGGGCGGTGGATGGCTTTATCTATGTAGAGCGCACCGAGCAGAGCGGCCGGGTGCGGCAGGGTCTTGTAGGGCGTGTGGACCTGGAGGCTTACAGCTACCGCCGGGGCGAAAAATGTGCCGTGCGCCCCAGCGAGTGCACGGTGGAAAGCCGCATCCCGCCCCGCATGAAGGTGCGCACCGGCGCTGCGCTGGAAACGCCCCATATCATGATGCTGGCGGACGACCCGGGCTGCACCCTCATCGAGCCGATTGCCGCCCACAAAGACAGCCTGCCCAAGGTGTACGAGGGTGAGCTGATGCTGGGCGGCGGCCATGTGGCAGGCTGGGCGGTGGAGGACCCCGCCCTCATCGCACAGATCGAAAATGCGCTGACCGTGCTGGGCAGTCAGGAAGCATTTGACAAGAAATACCCCGATGCCACCCGCCGCGACCCGCTGACGCTGGCCGTGGGCGACGGCAACCACTCGCTGGCCACCGCAAAGGCTTGCTGGGAGGAGCTGAAAAAGACCCTGACCCCGGAGCAGGCAGAAAATCACCCCGCCCGCTGGTGTCTGGCAGAGGTGTGCAACGTGCACTCCCCGGCCATCGAGATCGAGCCCATCCACCGGGTACTGTTCAACGTGGACTGCGCCACCGTGCTGCTGAGCCTCATTACATGGAGCGATGCCAACATGGCCGGCTGCTGCTTTGGCGGCAGCAAAAAGCAGCCCTTTACGCTGGCAGGCCCCCACATGGCCAATGTGCTCAGCTTTGAGGACCCCACCGAGCCGCTGACCGTGGGCACCATCGACGATTTTATTTCGGATTATATCGAGCGCCACCCGGAAGCAAAGGTGGACTATGTGCATGACGAGCCGGCTGTGCGTGCGCTGTGCAAGCAGGGCGCAGTGGCGTTTTTGATGCCGCCCTTCGCCAAGAGCGACCTGTTCCGCGGCGTTGTGATGGGCGGCGTGCTGCCCCGCAAGACCTTCAGCATGGGACACGCGGAGGAAAAGCGCTACTACATCGAGTGCCGGAAGATCACAGAATAATAGGAGAACCATGACATTTAAAGAACTGAATCTGTCCGCCCCGCTGCTGCGCGCTGTGCAGGAAGCGGGCTACGAGACCCCCTCGCCCATTCAGGCAGCGGCCATCCCGCCGGTGCTGGCAGGCCGGGATCTGATGGGCTGCGCCCAGACCGGCACCGGCAAGACGGCGGCTTTTGCGCTGCCCATGCTGGACCGGCTCACCGCCAATGCGCCCCGCCGCAAGGGAGCTGTCCGCGCCCTGATCCTGACCCCCACCCGGGAGCTGGCTTTGCAGATCGGCGAAAGCTTTGAAGCCTACGGCAAGTACCTGAAGCTGCGCAGCACCGTCATCTTTGGCGGTGTGGGACAGGCACCGCAGGTGGAAGCGCTGAAAAAGGGCGTGGACATCCTCATCGCCTGCCCGGGACGGCTGAACGACCTGATCGGGCAGGGCTTTATCGACCTGTCCGCTTTGGAAATTTTTGTGCTGGACGAGGCCGACCGGATGCTGGACATGGGCTTTGTCCATGACGTGAAAAAGGTCATTGCAAAGCTGCCCGCCCAGCGCCAGAATCTGATGTTCAGTGCCACCATGCCCGCCGAGATCGAGCAGCTGGCTTCCGGCATCCTGCATGACCCCGCCTTTGTCAAGGTGGACCCGGTGTCCAGCACTGTGGACCGCATCCAGCAGAGCCTGTACTATGTGGAAAAGGGCAACAAAAAGCTGCTGCTGCCGTGGCTCATCAAAAACTTGCAGCCGCCGGTGGTCAACGCACTGGTGTTCAGCCGCACCAAGCACGGCGCGGATAAGATCGCAAAAGACCTGACAAAGCAGGGCATCCCCGCCGCCGCCATCCACGGCAACAAGAGCCAGACCGCCCGCGTGACCGCGCTGGAGGATTTCAAGTCCGGCAAGACCCGGGTGCTGGTGGCGACCGATATCGCTGCCCGCGGCATTGATATCAGCGAGCTT
>ULQY01058035.1_pt1 | contig 11212 bp, 10 predicted proteins | sample 1954671 | NCBI WGS metagenome assembly ULQY01 (sample SAMEA4835660, study PRJEB28245) | human gut metagenome | biome: gut microbiome; material: fecal sample | place: Denmark | collected 2008 | reverse complement strand
ACTATTTTAACATAGATGAGTCTTATTATATTGCCAATGATGAGAGAATATATAAAACCAATCCATCCGCTTAGACCACCACCTACACCGAAAAGGAACATAATAAAATAAATTTGAACTAATCCAATTATAGATATAATAGAACCATTTTTTTTCTTGTAGGTGAGGGAATCTAGTATATAAAAAAGTAGTTTTGATATAATAAAAGCGAAAATAAAATACCAATAATGGAAACATGAAATACCAAGTCCAACGTCACCTCCAACTTTGAATCCTTGAGCTAATGTATTTGTGCATAGTGAATATAAAATATCCATTGGAGAAGACATGATTGATTTCTTTTGAAATCCGAGAGCATTACAAATGGGACCAGGCAGAATACTTGTAACTCTGTCAGAAAAGTCTTTTAGCATTGTTTTATCACCTAATCCTCTTTTATATGCATATTTAATGGATGAATCTACTACTTTATAGTTGCATAGTCTTTGGAAAAAAACATTGGAACAGTAATATTCATCCCATAAGTTTGCAGATCTTCTATCTTTAGTTGAAATATCTATATTTTTTTTAATTGCATCAAGTTTATTTTTGTCTGTCAGTATGTTTATGGTAGTAGAAAATACATTATTAATTGATCCTCCATAACGTACACTTCTTGCGCCTAACATTGCTATACCTAGATTTGATAGAAAAGAAAAAGATATAAGTATTATTATGCTCCATATGATTGTTTTACTAGAACATTTGATTTGTTTTTTGTTTTTTACAAAAAAAAGAAAGAAGTAGATTGCTAATACTATAAATATTGATATGATTGCATTTCGTGAATTGGATGTAATGTTTACCAATGTTGTGGCGATGATATATAAAATGATAGGTGTGTCGAATTGGGGAGTTTTGTATTTGGATTTGATATCATATAAGTTTTTAAATGGAATTATTAAGGGTGCATAAATAAAAGTTGCGAAAAATGATAATGTACCAGCACCTGCGATTTCATTAGTTCCATCTTCTCCATATCTATTTGTTATTAGGTATAGTCTAATAGCCCATGCTCCAATTGCTAATAACCAAAGATGCTTATTTGAAATGGAATTAAAGAAGCCGAAACTTTTCCAAATTCCAGTTAACTTGTTGTTTTGATAATTATTGAACAGACAAAATGATAAAATTAAAATGGAAAAATATATTAATTGAAGTGGAAATGTTATTAATGGTAAATGCATATTGTTATATATAGGGTTAAAATCTATTAATGTAACAATTGGTGCAAAATACATAAATAAGAAAAGAAACGATATAGCAATGAATGAAAAAGGACGTAAAATAACATTTGATCGCTTCAATATAAATCTTAAGTATAATTCGGTGCTAATCCATGTAACACTGATACCTAATATGGTTTCAATATTGAAAAATACAGATAGATGAATAATGGAAATAATAGCTAGTATTTTTCGTATAAAATTTTTTATCGTATCAAAATAATTGGCATTATTTATATACATATTTTTTTAGAATTTTATATATTGTGTCTATATTTGAATAACCTGATTGAATGCATCTTTTATGACCATTTTCAATTATTTGTTTTCTTTCTGGGTCGTTTTTTAGATAGAATTTGCACTTTTCGAGAAGTTCTTTGTTAGAAGAAAAGTAAACAGCTTCTTTATTTTCTTCAAATAATGATAAATGTTCACTAGTCCTTTCTGCCATTAAAAAACCTCCACATGCAGGTATTTCAACAGAACGAGTTGTTTGTTGATCAAAATTCATTTTTCTTAAGAAACATAGAGAAATCTTGAATGATTGTAGTGCTTTGACATAGTTGTCAGAATACAATCCTCCAATTCTTATATCTAAGGTTGGATACATATTAATATATTTTTCCCATGATTTGTCTCCATAAACACGTACATTGATATTGTTTTTAGCTAGGAAAAGAATACTTTCACACCTTTCTTTTTCCCATGCTCCAATAAATCCAACATCACAAATAAATTCTTTTTTTTCTGTCAGAGATAATTTGCGAGGATAATGAAATAAATCATCAAAAGTGTTATTGACAAATATTACATTTTGGGCTCCTAATCTTTTTAAATCTTCTTTAATGTATGATTTATTTGTAATTACTAAATCGTAATATGGAAGGGATTTTAAATAATCTTGACTTTGATTATGGCGCATTGCCATATTGTCAGGAGAATAACTTATTAGTAATGTATTGGCACTAATGGATTTTATTTTTTTTAATGTGCTTGCATGAATTGTTAGTCCTTTATCTATCCATATAACATTATAATGTAATTTTTGTATATTGTATAATATTTTACGGTTTATAGACTCTTCATCAGGAAGAGGTATAGGTAATCCAATACGGAATAATTTGTTAGCAATTTTATATAGTAAGCTTGTTTGTGAAGGACGAGCTTCTATTTTGTGTACAATTGTACCGATTCTTTCGAGAGCATTATGTCGTTGAAGACAAGTATTACTTTTTACTCTAAAATTTCCTATTGATAATATGGTTATAGGTAACTTTTTATTAAATTCAAAACTCATTGCTTATTTCTTTATCGCTATTAATATCAAATATCCCTTCATAATAAGCTGCTTGAGGATTTTTATGGAAAAAATCTAAAAGTAATGCCTCATGTTTATGTGAAAATAAGCGTCGTAGCCCATGAGTAAGTTGTTTTGCAGGACTTCCTCCTAAAGTAGGATAATCTCCTTCTTCTTTTGTGTAGTCTTTATTTAGGAGAGAAGATGACGCTACAATTGTATGCGGTTTAGTTTTTACTCCTTTCATGATTGAAGTTTTATTTCCAATCCAATTATATTCTCCTATTATAATTTCTTTATAAAAGGGGGCTGTTTGATGTTTAATTGAATTATAAACGAAGTGGAAATTTGAATCTACTAATTGAGAATCATATGCTATTCTAGAATAATCACCTATTTTAATATTAGTAGTACTAATTATACGTATATTACCGCCAAAAAAAGTATATGCACCAATGTTTAATTGAGCATTGTTGCCAAGTCTTATATGATAGTCGTTTGCGAATTTGCAGGGGCCATTAAAAGTTAATACAGAATCTTTTCCTAAAAGAATAAATGCAGAATGAGAAAAACCAGTCATAAACTCATTGTTTTGTCCTAATTTGATCATTTTCTTAGTAATAGGACCATTTATTCTAATTTTACCTTTTAACCAGTAAAAGTCACATTTGCCATAAATTGCAATAGGAAGTTTTCTTGCAATATTAAATGGTAAGCAGCGGAAATTAATATATAAACTTTTGAATATGTTGTAGTGGGGTTGACTCCAATGATATTCAATATTTTCTAAAATGGTTCGTAATTTTGTCATTTTCTTTTTATTAAATTAATAATTGAAATTAGTTGATGTTTTTCACCTATTAAGCATATTGCAATTAAATAAATTACAATAAACATAGTGATTCCTGCAAATAATTGATAAATATATGAATTACTGATACTCATAATGTAATAGCATATGATATAGTCAATAATGCATATTATAATATATTTGTAAATATCATATATTTGTTGTTTTATTCCATATCCTAATATTTTTTTAGAATAACAGTTTGTTATGAAATATTGAATGATATTGTATAGGGCTTCTGCTATTACTACCCAAAATAAGCCAAAAAACATACAAGAAAATAACATTATAGTTTTTATCCCTAACTTATAGAATTGCTGTTTCATAGACAAGTCAGTTCTTCCACATGCATTTAGAGCTTGTATTGTTACTGTTGATATTAAACATAGTATTCTACCGAAGCATAAAATTTGTAGGTAAATGATAGTTTCTTGCCATTTTTCTGTTAACACAGTCATAATCATGGGCTTTGCTATTAAAGATAACGTGAAATATATTGGAATTGATATTATTGCTAATTTAATGATAAACTCTTTGAATGTATGACTGAATGCTTCTAGGTTGTTTTTTAATCCAGAAAGTGTTGGAAATATGACAACATTTACTGCACTTCCAATGCCAGTATTAGGTATCATTGCAAATTGAGAACTTCTAGAATATATTCCTAAATCATATGCATTATAAACTTTACCAATGAAAAATGTGGTAAATTCTTCTACTATTTTTGTTATGCTACTTGCTGTAAAAATATTAATCGAATAAGAAAATAAAGCTTTAAAAGAACTTATTTTAAATCCAAACTTAGGTTTAACAGAATTGGTTGTTAAAATTAGTAGATTTATGCAACTCTTGGTTATTGATTGAATAACTAATGCCCAAATACCTAATCCTATATAAGCAAAAAATATGCCAACAATACCACTTATTGTAGTGGAAGAAAAGTTAGCGATTGCAAGTTTGGTATATTTACCCTGTACTTTTAAAATAGCTGTTGAGACGATATATAAAGAATCTATAAATATAATAATAGAACATACTTTTAAATAAATATTGAGTGACGGAATTTCGAAAAAAGAGGAGATAAATGGTGCAGTAAAAAATATGATGATATAAAACAATGAACTTAAGCAAACGTTAAATGTAAATACAGTATTTATATCATTTTGGTTAAGATTATGCTTGTAAATAAGTGCACTTCCTAGTCCATTGTCTATAAAAACAGTTGAGATATGGACTAATACCATTATGATTCCCAAAATTCCATAATCAGATGGTGAAACCAGTCTAGCTATTATAATAGATAATAGAATTTGAGCTCCTTGAGTGAAAATCCGTTCAAATCCAGTTATAAAAAATCCAGATGCTATGTTTTTTTTGTTCATTATTTGCCTATAATATAATTACTATATTTGATTTTAGATAAATATGCTTTTAGGATTGTAGGTGATAAAATGCAAAATATAATAATGAGTATATGATTGACATTGTAGCCTTTCATGATATTAATGCACGCTGTGTGGGTGAAAAAAATAAACATTGAGGCACTGCCTATTTGCGTTAGGAATAGAGATATAGCGCTTTGGGTTAATAATTTGCTAAAATAATTGAGTAGAATAAAAATTGCTGTTGGTAATAATAAATCAATGATAGGATTGGTAACACAACCAAGTCCTTTTAAACTGAATCTATAATCAGTGAAATAGTCATAAATAATAGTGAAAATAATGATTGTGAAAATAGTAAATAGTTTATAGTGATTTATTTGAATATCTTTCAGCTTTAGGCCTATAAACATATAAACAATAATAAGAGGAACTGTTTGGCATTCCCATGGGTAAAATGTGAGTAACTTGGTGTTTGAAAGTAAATATGTTATGGTTATCATGATTATTAATAAGCTATTCTTTATAATATTATTTTCTATCTTTTGAAAGAAATAAAATATTATAGAAGCAAGACATAATGCATTAATGAACCAAAATTGATATGAATATTGTAGAGAATTAAGTGAACCTCCCCAGATAACCCTTATTATATTTTTAGGAATAGGTTCTGGTATGAATATTAAATAAAAAAATATACTCCAAAATAGATATGGTATTGTATAATTTTGTATTTTAGTAATTATGATATTTTTTGTCTTTTTCTTTTTAGCTTGAAAAAGATAACCTGAAATCATAAAAAAACAAGGCATATGAAACCAATATATATATTTATGTAATGTTGGAATGCCTCCAATATGACCTATTACTACTAATATGATTAGTAATCCTTTTAGTATGTCGATATGTTCAAGTCTATTGCTTTTTGGTTGCATATCTAGTTGTTCAAGAAAGTGCTGCAAAAAATCAAAAATTTTATTTATATTAGTCTATATTTTGTATAAACATTTTTTTTGTGCGAATATTGAATATATAAATTGACGAGAGAAGTAGTATATAAAATGTGTGTTGTTTAGTCTCTTCTGAATATATCTCTTGTATAAACTTTGTCTTTTACATCATCTAAACTAATATCATATCGGTTGGCAATAATTGCGTTACATCGTGTTTTAAATTGGGATAAATTGTTGACTATACGACTCCCAAAAAATGTACTTCCATCTTGTAAAGTTGGTTCGTATATTATAATTTCTGCTCCTTTAGCTTTAATGCGCTTCATTACACCTTGAATAGAACTTTGTCGGAAATTGTCAGAGTTGCTTTTCATTGTTAGACGAAATACTCCTATTGTACATTGCTTTTCTTCATTTGGGTTAAAGTCACCATGATTATAATAATCATAGTAACCTGCTTGTTTTAAGACTCTATCAGCAATAAAATCTTTACGTGTACGATTACTTTCTACAATTGCTTGAATTAGATTTTCGGGAACATCAGCATAATTAGCTAAAAGTTGTTTTGTATCTTTAGGTAAGCAATAGCCACCATAGCCAAAAGAGGGATTATTGTATTGGCTTCCAATACGAGGATCAAGGCATACACCATTAATAATGTCTGCTGTGTTGAGATTTTTGATTTCGGCATATGTGTCAAGCTCATTAAAGTAACTAACACGTAATGCTAGATAAGTATTTGCAAAAAGTTTTACAGCTTCTGCTTCTGTGAACCCCATGAATAAAGTATCTATATTTTGTTTGATAGCTCCTTCTTGTAATAATGAAGCAAAAAGATGGGCTGCTTGAACTAATTTATTGTCATTCAGATCTGTACCGACAATAATGCGACTAGGGTATAGATTGTCATAAAGTGCACGACTTTCACGTAAAAATTCTGGTGAAAACAGAATTTTTTTTGTATTGAATTTTGCACGTATTGCTTCAGTATATCCAACAGGTATAGTACTTTTTATGACCATGATGGCATTAGGGTTATATTGCAAAACAAGTTTTATAACAGTTTCAACAGCAGATGTGTCGAAAAAATTTTTCTGAGGATCATAATTTGTGGGAGTGGCGATAATTACAAAGTCTGCATTTTGATAGGCCTCTTGGGCGTTAATAGTTGCATATAAGTTTAGTTCTTTTGTTGCTAAGAACTCTTCTATTTCCTTGTCTGCAATTGGAGACTTTTTATTATTTATAAGTTCTACTTTTTCTGGGATAATATCCGTTGCAACAACTTGGTGATGTTGTGATAGTAGGGTTGCTATAGATAGACCAACGTAGCCAGTGCCAGCTACAGCTATTTTTATGTCATTTTTCATCGTAGTAAAATGTTTTGTGTACGTTATGTTGTTTTGAGTTTTATTCTTAAAGAGTAGTAATACTTGTTTTATCTATTGCTATACATTTCTTGATAATACTTCAGATACCCTCCAGAGGTTACATTTTCCATCCACTCTTGATTATCCAAATACCATTTTACAGTCTTTTCAATGCCTTCTTCAAATTGTAAACTAGGTTCCCAACCAAGTTCTTTCTTCAGTTTATTGGAATCAATAGCATATCTTAAATCATGTCCTTTCCTGTCTGTCACATAAGTAATCAGTCTTAAAGAGTGTCCTTCAGGGTTACCTAATAGACGGTCTACGGTTTTGATTATAACTTTAATTAAATCAATATTTTTCCATTCATTAAAACCGCCTATATTATATGTGTCTGCAATTTTTCCTTTATGGAAAATGATATCAATGGCACGAGCATGGTCTTCTACATATAGCCAGTCACGTACATTTTCCCCTTTACCGTATACAGGTAATTCCTTGCCTTGACGAATGTTGTTGATGAATAGGGGGATTAACTTTTCTGGGAATTGGTATGGACCATAATTGTTAGAACAGTTAGTTACAATGGTAGGCATACCGTATGTATCGTGAAAAGCACGAACGAAATGGTCACTGCTGGCTTTGCTGGCAGAATATGGGCTGTGAGGTTGATATTTTGTTTCTTCTGTAAATAGAGTGCCGTCAAATTTCAATGCTCCATATACTTCGTCTGTTGAAATATGATAAAACCGCTTGTTCTCAAATTTTTCAGGAAGAGATTCCCAAGTTAATTTGGCTGCTTGTAATAGGGAAAGAGTTCCCATTATGTTTGTTTGAGCAAATGTAAATGGATCTTTAATGCTGCGGTCTACATGACTTTCTGCTGCTAAATGAATAACCCCGTCAATCTGGTATTGTTTAAAGATATCCATTATTTTATTAAAATCACAGATGTCAGCTTTAATAAACGTATAATTGGCTGCGTTTTCTATGTCTTTTAGATTGGCTAAATTTCCGGCATAGGTTAATTTATCCAAGTTGATAATGTGGTATTCGGGATATTGGTTGACGAATAACCTTACTACATGTGAACCTATAAAGCCAGCTCCACCAGTTATTAAAATATTTCTTTTAAATTTCATAATTGCATTTCTTTTAGTTCATTGATACATTTTTTTAAAGAATCTTTCCAATAAGGAACAGGAATACCGAAAGTTTCTTTGAACTTTGTTTTGTCTAAAACTGAATAATGCGGACGTGTTACTTTACTTGGGTATTCTTGGCTATGTATGGGAGTTATATTGCAGTTATGTCCACTTAACTCACATATTTCTTTTGCAAAATCAAACCATGAGCATACTCCTTCATTGCTATAATGGTAGATCCCTTGTTGATTTAACATGTTGCGCTCAATGATTAATGAGATGGCATGAGCTAGATCTTTTGCGTAAGTCGGGCTGCCTATTTGATCGAAAATAACAGGTAGGCTATCTTTCTCCAGGGTAAGTTTCTGCATTGTTTTTACAAAATTATTCCCCCATTTAGAATAAAGCCATGCGGTTCGTAATATGATATAATTACATCCCACTTTTTTTATTGTTTCTTCACCGGCTAATTTAGTCTTTCCATATACTCCGATAGGATCTGTTATATCATCCTCTGTATAAGGGATATGATTATTCCCGTTAAATACATAGTCCGTAGAGATATGAATGAGAGTTGCGTTTTGAGCTTTTGCGGCATTGGCTAATCGTCCTACGGCTATATTGTTTAGGGCATTAGCTATATCAAAATCATTTTCTGCCTTGTCTACGTTTGTATAGGCGGCACAGTTTACAATGATTTGAATCTCTTTTTCTTTAACAGTTTGTAGAATAGCATTGAAATCTGTAATGTCTAATTCTTCTACATCTGTGAATATGTAATGATGAGAACTGTTTTGTGCCATTAGGCGCATCTCATTGCCAAGTTGTCCGTTGGCTCCGGTAACTAAAACGTTCATATTCTGTTAGTATAGATTTGTGTTGTAATCGAATAGCCATGAAGCATCCTTTAATTTTTCATGATGCTTGTCTTTTTCAGAAAGAATGATTTGATTGGTCGGTATTCTCCAATTTATATTTAAATCAGAATCATCCCATGCTAATGCTCCTTCACTTTGTGGTGCATAGAAGTTGTCACATTTGTATTGAAAGATAACTTCTTGTGACAGTACACTGAAACCATGCGCAAACCCACGAGGTATGAAAAGCTGAAGATGGTTTTCTTCTGTTAATTCTACTGCAACATGTTTTCCAAAAGTGGGAGAGCCTTTGCGGATATCAACGGCAACATCAAGTACAGCACCTTTAATGACACGAACAAGCTTGCTTTGTGCATATGGTGGTTTCTGAAAATGGAGTCCGCGTAATACTCCATAAGAAGATTTACTCTCATTGTCTTGTACAAAAGATATTTTACGAATTTTTTCTTCAAACTCTCTTTGTGAGAAAGATTCGAAAAAATAACCTCTTTCATCCTTAAAAAGACGAGGCTCAATTATTACTACGCCTTCTATTGCTGTTTCGATAATTTTCATTGCTTTAATCCTAATTCTTTGATGACTTTTAATAGATACTGTCCGTATTGGTTTTTCATCATAGGTTGGGCTAATTCATACATTTTATTTGCGTCTATCCATCCTTTCCGAAGAGCAATCCCCTCTAAACAAGCAACTTTTAATCCTTGTCGTTTTTCTATTACTTCGATGAAAGTTGAAGCCTCTGAAAGTGAGTCGTGTGTACCTGTATCCAGCCATGCGAATCCACGACCTAGTAATTGAACTTTGAGTTCTTTTTTGAATAAAAAGTATTGGTTTACAGTCGTGATTTCTAATTCTCCACGTGCGGATGGCTTGATATTCTTTGCTATATTTACGACTTTGTTGGGATAAAAGTAAAGTCCGACTACTGCATAATTGGATTTAGGCTGTGCAGGTTTTTCCTCGATACTGAGCACATTGCCTTGATTGTCAAATTCTGCAACACCATATCGTTCTGGATCATTTACCCAATATCCAAATACAGTAGCTTTGTTTTCTTCTTCGGCAGCACGAACAGCTTCTTTCAACATTCGAGTGAAACTTTGTCCGTAAAAAATGTTATCTCCTAAAATTAAGCAAACAGAGTCATTGCCAATGAACTTTTCTCCGATAATGAATGCTTGGGCCAAACCGTCAGGAGATGGTTGCTCAGCATATTCAAAATGGACCCCGTAGTCTGAACCGTCTCCCAACAAGCGTTTGAAACTTGGTAGGTCGAAAGGAGTTGAGATGATAAGAATTTCACGAATCCCTGCTAACATTAAAACAGAGATTGGATAATAAATCATTGGTTTATCAAAGATGGGAAGCAGTTGTTTACTGACTCCTTTGGTTATAGGATAGAGGCGTGTGCCTGATCCACCTGCTAGGACAATTCCTTTCATATAATTATGTATTTTATTTCTTCGACAAGTTTGTTAACATGTATGTTTGTTTAATATGGTAAGCACTCAATTTAAGGCATCCCCCTTTGAAAGGGCACTTTTCAGTGCCCTAAATCGAGTTTCGTTAATTAATTAGTCTTGAATTTAACATTGGCCGATAGCCTAAGTGATTTTGTCAGGAACCATGTTGACATAATCCCATATCTTTTTGAGCATAACCAACCGAATCCGTGCGAAGCGTATCATCGGTTCCATCATAATCATCTTTCTCCCTGTTACGGTCTGAATCGCCCGTTTTCAACAAGTATATAATTGATTTAATCATCTGATTAACACAAAAACGATTGGAGGGATTCTCCATGAGGCAAAGCCTCGGTCTGGTATTGAAAGTAAAACCTTTCAAGATCTTCATCTTCACTGCTATACATAAATCCTAAATTTTTTGTTCGCGGTGAAGATAGAGGTTTCAATCAATAGCCATTTTTTGACTGCTTACAGAGTAGCCTGTATTACGGTTTAAGCGTGTCTGTTATTATTGAAGACACTTTTCAATTTACTGTAAATGCTAAATATAATATCTGTTTTGGAAAACAGTTCATTCAAAATGGCGGCAACATCTGTTTCAAGCAA
>ULQY01014189.1_pt1 | contig 11229 bp, 6 predicted proteins | sample 1954671 | NCBI WGS metagenome assembly ULQY01 (sample SAMEA4835660, study PRJEB28245) | human gut metagenome | biome: gut microbiome; material: fecal sample | place: Denmark | collected 2008 | reverse complement strand
TCGGCATCGGCCGCTACGCCCCCGCCACGGAGTATGTCTACCACCTCGGCCGGCTTGTCCGGCGGGGCGACACCTGCATCGACATCGGTGCCAACCTCGGCTACTACGCCCGGACGATCTCCCGCCTCACGGGTCCCGAAGGGCGGGTCTACGCCGTGGAGCCCGTAGAGCCGATCCGCTGCGTGCTGGAGCGCAACCTGCGCCGCTGCCGCAACGTCGAGATCCTCCCCTACGCGCTCGGCACCGAATCCAGGAAGGTAACCATGGGCAACGACTCGGCACGCGAGACGGGCTACTTCGGCACGGGGCAGAACTTCGTGAACGACAGCGGCCGACAGACCGACACGGCCTTCACTGCCGAAATGCGCCGCGGCAGCGAACTTTTCGCCCGGCTCGAAAGGCTCGACTTCATCAAGTGCGACATCGAGGGGTACGAGGTGGTGGTTATGCATGAGATGCAGCCCCTGCTCGAACGTTTCCGCCCCACGGTGCTCATCGAGACGGGCGGTGCGAACCGCCCCGAGATCATCCGGCTGTTCACCGGTCTGGGATACGCAGGATACACGCTCGAACACGGACGCGAAGTGCCGCTCACCGAAGATTCAACGAAAGACATCATATTCCGCCATGCGCATTGACATCATATCCTCGGTTCCCGAACTGATGACCTCGCCCCTGAACGAGTCGATCCTCAAGCGGGCGCAGGAGAAGGGATTCGTGCAGATCGTCGTACACAACCTCCACGACTACGCACACGACCGCCGCAAGACCACCGACGACTACCCGTTCGGCGGCGAAGCGGGCATGGTCATGAAGTGCGAGCCGGTCTTCGAACTCGTCGAGAAACTCCAGAGCGAGCGAACCTACGACGAGATCATCTACACCTCGCCCGACGGCATCCGCTACGACCAGCACGAGGCCAACCGGCTCTCGACGCTCGGCAACATCATCATCCTCTGCGGCCACTACAAGGGCATCGACCACCGCATCCGCGAGCACCTCATCACACGCGAGATCTCAATCGGAGACTACGTGCTCACAGGGGGCGAACTGGCCGCCTGCATCATCGCCGACTCGGTCGTGCGGCTCATTCCGGGAGCGATCGGCGACGAGGCCTCAGCCCTGACCGACTCGTTCCAGGACAACCTGCTGGCCCCGCCCGTCTACACGCGGCCCGCGGAGTTCCGCGGCTGGCGGGTCCCCGACGTGCTGCTCTCGGGCAACTTCGCCCAGATCGAGAAGTGGCAGGACGAGCAGGCCTGGGAGCGCACCAAACGCCTGCGGCCCGACCTGCTCGGGGAGGAGTGACCCGACACGGACCTGCCGCAGACGGTCTTCACGCGAGCCGGCGACACCGGAAAAGCAGAAAACCGAACCAAAGAGCGAAGAGATGAAATACTACCTCATAGCCGGGGAGCCTTCGGGCGACCTGCACGGCGCCAACCTGATCGAAGGGCTCAGGAAGGCCGATCCCGAGGCGGAGTTCCGCTTCTGGGGCGGCGACCGCATGGCCGAGGCGGGCGGCAGGCAGAACCTCCGCAAGCACTACCGCGAGACCTCGTTCTTCGGCATCGTGCAGGTGCTGAAGAACCTCCGCACGATCCGCCGCCAGATGCGCGAGTGCCGCGAGGATGTGGCCGCATGGCGACCCGATGCGCTGATCCTGATCGACTACCCGGGATTCAACATGAAGATGGCCCGCTGGGCCAGCGGGCACGGCATCCGCACGTTCTACTACATCGCCCCCAAGGTGTGGGCCTGGCGGGAGTGGCGCGTGAAGTCGATCCGGCGCTACGTGGACCGGCTCTACATCATCTTCCCCTTCGAGCGGGACTACTTCCCCCGCCACGGCATCGACCCCGTCTTCGAGGGCAACCCGCTCGTCGATGCCATCGAGGCGCGGCGTCCGACGCTGCCCGACGGCGATGCATTCCGCCGCCGCAACGGGCTCGACAACCGTCCGATCATCGCCCTGGTGGCAGGCAGCCGCCGCGGCGAGATCCGCGACAACCTCCCGCTCATGGCCCGGCTGGCCGAGCGGTTCCCCGACCGGCAGTTCGTCGTAACGGGCGTACCCTGGCTCGAACGCGCACTATACGATCGCTACATGGCCGGAACGGGCCTGCGCTATGTCTGCGACCAGACCTACGAGACCATCGCCGCGGCCGAGGCGGCCGTCGTCACCTCGGGGACGGCAACGCTCGAGACCGCCCTGCTCGGCACGCCCGAAGTGGTCGTCTACCGCACGCTGTGGTTCCAGGTCAAGCTGCAGCCCTACGTGCTGAAGGTGCCCTGGGTTTCGCTCGTCAATCTCAACCTCGGACGCGAGGCCGTGGCCGAGATCATCCAGTCGGACCTCGACGTCGCACGCGCCGAGCGCGAGTTGCGCGCCATCCTCCCGGGCGGCGCGAAGCGCGGGCGGATGGAGGCCGACTTCGAGGAGCTGCGCACCGTCATCGGCGGTCCGGGAGCCAGCGAACGATTCGCCCGCCGCATGGTCGGGGAACTCAAAAAGAACCGCACATGAAGATCATCTGTATCGGACGCAACTACCGGGCCCATGCCGAGGAACTGCACCACGCGACAGGGCTGGCCGAGGAGGGGGCCGAACCGATCTGGTTCCTCAAGCCCGACACGGCCATGCTGCGCAACAACGACCCATTCTACATCCCGCGTTTCTCGCAGGAGGTACACTACGAGTGTGAACTCATCGTGCGGATCAACCGTGTCGGGAAGGCCATTTCCGAGCGTTTCGCACACCGCTACTACGACGAGGTGGGAGTCGGCATCGACTTCACGGCCCGCGACCTGCAGCGGCAGGCCATCGCCGAGGGGCTTCCGTGGGAGCGGGCCAAAGCCTTCGACTACTCGGCGGCCCTGCCCCCGAAGTTCCTCCGACTCGCCGACCTGGGCGGCGACGTGCAGCGCCTTCGGTTCGCCCTCGACGTGAACGGCGAACGCCGCCAGACGGGCGACACCTCTCAGATGCTTTTCACGGTGGACCGGCTCATCGCCAGCGTGTCGCAGTACATGACCCTGCGCATGGGCGACCTGCTCTTCACGGGCACTCCGGCCGGTGTGGGACCCGTCCGCCCGGGCGACGAGCTTCGCGCCACGCTCGAGGGGCACGAACTGCTCCGCTTCGATATCCGATAACCGACGCACGCCATACAACCATGTTACTCCACGAGAAACTCAAGAACTACCGCCTGTTGCTGGCATCGCAGTCGCCGCGGCGGCGCGAACTGATCGCCGGGTGCGGGCTTCCCTACGAACTCGCCCCGCGCTTCGAGTGCGAGGAGCGTTACCCGGACGGGCTTCCGGCCGAGGAGGTACCGCTCTACCTCGCGCAGCTCAAGAGCCGGGCCTACCCCGAACCCCTCGGCGAACGGGACCTCCTGCTGACGGCCGACACGGTAGTGGTGCTCGACGGCGAGGTGCTCGGCAAACCCCGCGACCGCCAGGAAGCCGCGGAGATGCTCCGCCGTCTCTCGGGCCGCCGACACACGGTCGTCACGGGCGTGGCCTTCCGCACCACCTCGCGGCAGCACGCCTTCGAGGCCCGCACCGACGTCTGGTTCCGCACCCTCGATCAGGAGGAGATCGACTACTACGTCGATACGTTCCGCCCCTTCGACAAGGCCGGATCGTACGGTATCCAGGAGTGGATCGGGTATGCCGCCATCGAACGCATCGAGGGATCGTTCTACAACGTCATGGGGCTGCCCATACAGAAAGTCTATGTCGAACTGAACCAATTCATAAACCCATGAAACGCACGCTGCTGACCCTGCTTGCCGCCCTCACGATGCTGCCCGCACTGGCAGACGAGGGCATGTGGCTCCCGAGCCTCATCTCCGAGCGCATCGACGACATGCGCTCGAAAGGATTCCGCCTGACGGCCGAAGACATCTACTCGATCAACCAAGCCTCGATGAAGGACGCCGTGGTGCTCTTCGACGGCGGCTGTACAGGCGAACTCGTCTCGCCCGAAGGCCTGCTGCTCACCAACCACCACTGCGGCTACGACGCCATCCAGCGCCACTCGACCGTCGAGCACGACTACCTCACCCACGGCTTCTGGGCCATGTCCCGGGCCGAGGAGCTGCCCAACGAAGGACTCAACGTCCGTTTCCTGGTACGCATGGAGGAGGTGACGGAGCGACTGGCGGCCGGCGAAACCGCCGAGGAGCTGATCCGCAAGGCCGAAGCCGAGGGCGAAGGCTACAAGGCCTCCGTCGAGCAGATGTACTACGGCAACCAGCAGTTCCTGTTCGTCTACGAACAGTTCGATGACGTCCGTCTGGTGGCCGCACCGCCCTCATCGATCGGCAAGTTCGGCGGCGATACCGACAACTGGATCTGGCCCCGCCACACGGGCGACTTCTCCGTATTCCGCATCTATGCATCGAAGGAGAACAAGCCGGCGGCCTACTCGCCCGACAACGTCCCCTACCGCCCGAAGAAGTTCTTCACCATCTCGACCCGGGGCATCGCGGAGGGCGACTTCACGATGATCTACGGATTCCCGGGCAACACGCAGGAGTACATCCTCTCGGATGCCGTGGGCTACATCGCCGAGCGCTCGGACCCGGCCAAGATCGCCATCCGCGACGGCCGACTCGGGATCATCGCCGAGGCCCAGGCCTCGGACCCCGCGCTGCGGATCCACTACGCCGCCAAGCATGCGACGATCGCCAACGCCTGGAAGAAGTGGCAGGGCGAGGTGCTCGGCATCACGCGCCGCGGCACCGTCGCCTCGAAAAAGGCCTACGAGGAGGCGTTCGACCGCTGGGCGCAGGACAAGCCCGAATACCGCCGCGTGGTGAGCGACCTCAAGGCCGAATATGCCCGGATCATGGATCCCTACTTCGCCCGCGAGATCACGCTCGAGACCCTTGCCGCGCTGCCGGGCAAATACACCCCCGAGGAGCGGGCCGAGGAGCTCTTCGCTCGCCGAGAGCCGACCGAACGGGCCCTGTGGCGCTACCTCTTCGGCGAATACGCCCGCCGCTGCCCGGCAGAATACCAGGTCCCGACGTTCCTCGACGGCGTGGCCGAATACGGATCGCCCGAGGCCTACGCCGAGCAGGTTTTCCAACAGGTATGGAGCGGCAGCGACACCACGGCCGTCAATGCCCTGCGCCGCGACACGAAGCGCATGCAGGAGCATATCGTCTGGATGCTGGGGACCAAGTCGCTGCGCAACCTCACGAGCAGCCGCCTCAACGCACTCTACACGACCTACATCCGGGGACTGCGCGAATGGGACGGCGAGCGGGCCTTCTACCCCGACGCCAACCTGACGCTGCGCGTGGCCTACGGCTCGATCGCCGGCTATGAGTATGCCGACGGCGAGTACCACAAGCCGCTGACGACCCTCGACGGCATCATCGCCAAGGACAACCCCGAGATCTACGACTACGACATCCCGCAGGCGCTGCGCGACCTCTACGCATCGAAGGAGTACGGACGCTGGGCAACGGAGATCGACGGACGCCGCACGGTGCCGGTCTGCTTCCTGGCCTCGAACCACACCACGGGCGGCAACTCGGGATCTCCGGTGCTGAATGCCCGCGGCGAACTGGTGGGCATCAACTTCGACCGCACGTGGCGCTCGACGATGAGCGACATCGCCTTCGATCCCTCGATCTGCCGCAACATCGGTGTCGATATCCGCTACGTGCTCTTCGTCATCGACCGCATCGGCGGGGCCGGCTATCTGCTCGACGAGATGAAGTTCAGCAGGAAAAAGTGACAATTTTGGAATTTTTCACTATATTGTCCCGGCAAACCTATTAAACAGGACATGCTATGAGACATTTCGATGCATTTGTGAGATGGACGGCAGCACTGCTGCTGACGGTTCTGTCGATTGCCTGCGGCAAGGACAAGACCACGACGACGGAGGGATCGGCAATCACCGGAGGCTCCTGGAGCCAGACCGAGACCATTGAGGCCGTCGGGGCACAGAAGGATTTTTCGTTCACGGCCCGCGGACAGTGGAGCGCGCAGAGCGACAACCCCGACTGGTGCGAGGTGCTGACCCCCTCGGGAGACAAAGGCGCCGCAACGCTGCGGATCGACGTAGCCGAGAACAGCAGCGAAAGCCCGCGTTCCGCCATCATCCGGATCTCGGTGGGCAGCACCACGGAGAGTTTCAAGATCCTCCAGAAGGGTACGGCCGGAGCTCCCGAGATCAACGTGCTGGTGGACGAGGTGCTGGCGGCATACTATCTGTGGAACGAGGAGTACCGGGCGCTTGACCGCGACCTGTCGCTGCCCTACAACGGGGTCTACGACAACTTCGTATACCATACGTTGATGAGCATGGAGACCAACACGCTCGACAAGAAATACAACGAGCGTTACGGGGAGTACCACATCTACTCCTACCTCTCGCGAACCCCCTCATCGGGACAGAAAAGCGCCGCGACACGCAGTGGTGTAAATCACGGTGTCGAGAAGGACGACCCCGTGCCGAGTTTCGGTATCGGCAACTACGCCCTCGTGTCGTTTGTAGACCAGTCGGGACGGCCGACGGGGCAGATCGGGCTCACACTGTTGAGCATCATCCCCGAATCGCCGCTGGCCAAGGCCGGATTCCGCCGCGGCGACATCATCGCCACGATTGACGGCAAAACCCCGACCGAGCAGACCTACACCACAGAGTTCACGCGCCTGATCGCCCCCTCGGAGGGGCTGAAGGTCACGCTCACCAAAAACGAGGCGAACGCACAGCCGATCGAGGTCACGTCGGTGAGTCTGGATCCCACGCCGATCATCCGCGCCGAGGTACTTGAGGGTACGCACGTCGGATACATCGTCTACGACAGCTTCGACGCCGCCTACGACAACGACCTGCTGGCCGCCATCAAGAGCCTCAAGGAGGCCGGCATCACCGATCTGGTGCTCGACCTGCGCAACAACGGCGGAGGACATGTCATCACTTCGAACATGCTCTCAACCTGCATCGGAGGCAGCGCATGCCAGGACCGCGTCTACCAGTACTACCGCTACAACGACGAGCGGATGGCCGACTGGAAACAGACCTCCGAAACGTTCGGCATGAGCTATGACCAGACGGCGAAGCTCTTCTTCGAGAAGTTCTACTACTCGAACTACTACGGCGTCTCGCTGGCGAACTATGCCCTGAACCTCAGCCGGCTCTATGTCCTCGTCAGCGACGGTACGGCATCGGCGAGCGAGGCGGTCATCAACAGTCTGAAGGGCATCGGACTTCCCGTGACGCTCATCGGCTCGAAGACCAACGGCAAGAACGTCGGCATGAATGTCTTCACGTGGAACAACATCGAAGGATACGACTACGAATTCGCCCCGATTTCGTTCCAGGGCTACAACGCCCAGAAGCAGTCGGTGGATCCGAAGGGCATCACTCCCGACTACGCGGTCAGCGAGACGGCTTCGGGAGGATGGTACGTGGATTTCGGTCCCGACGAGCCGCTCGTACACAAGGCCCTCGAACTGATTGGCGCAGCCGACGCATCGGCAACAACCCGCAGCGTGAAATCCGTCGGCGCGGTTCAGCGCGGAAGCATCCGGCAGGCCATTGAACGGCCGAACGGCATGATCCGCACGATCGACCCGAAAGAGATGTAACGCATTGCATTACACGCATACTACGGAAACGGCCCCGAATATCGGGGCCGTTTTTTTACTGCAAACCGAAACTTTATGGGCCCGAAAATTTGGTGAATAGAAATTTATGTTCTATATTTGCACTCCGAAAGTCAATCAGTATGGCTTTCAAGCGTACAGGCCCAGGTGGTGAAATTGGTAGACACGCTACTTTGAGGGGGTAGTGAACAATTGCGTTCGTGCAAGTTCGAGTCTTGTCCTGGGCACCAGAAACCGCGCTAAACGAAAGTTTGACGCGGTTTTTCGTTTTGCATGATTGCGATTTGTCCCGATTCGGACAAAGAAGTTCTCCGGCTAACGGACCCGGGGTCGTTTTCGGCGGATTTTCCCCGGCAATCGACATACAAAAAAACGGACAGGCTGACAGCCTGTCCGCAGTGATTCTGGCTTTTCCGATCCAGTTTACTCCGAAATCGGAGTCAGCGCACCCGTCGTTGAGTCCATGATATACCCCTTCACCACAACATCGGAGGGGACCAGCGAATGGTTGCGGACCAGATCGACCGTCTCAAGGATGGCCGACTCCGTATCATCGAAGCCGTGCAGCCAGCGGTCGAGATCGATGCCACAGTGTTTCATCAGCGAGATATGCTGGTCCGGAATCCCGCGCGAACGCATCAGATGCTGCATCTCGGCACTGTCCATGCCCTGCACGCCGCATCCCGTATGGCCGATGATCATCACCTCCTGCACACCCAACTCGTAGATGGCCACAAGCAGGCTGCGGACCGTACTGTCGAAGGGATTAGTAATCGTACCGCCGGCATTCTTGATGATCTTCACATCCCCGTTTCGGAATCCCAGGGCCGCAGGCAGCAACTCCACCAGCCGGGTATCCATGCACGTGACGATAGCGATCCGCTTGTTGGGATATTTGTCGGTAATGAAACGTTCGTACCGTTTCTCCGCCACGAATCGGCGGTTGTATTCCAGGATTTCGTCAATCATCGTTCGCAGAATTTAGTCGGATCAGATTTTAACTCGGGGAACTCCCCGCGCAAAGATACCACTTTATTCGGGAAACCGCCAAAATCGGGGAGGCGGCTCCACGGGAAACGGACAAACCCACCGGACGAATCAAGGCTCGGAGCAGGAACGGACCGACAGGGTGGAAGGGGGCATGCCGTCGGCTTCGGCCGTCAGTCGAACCGTTCCCTTCCGGCCATCGTTCTGCAGGACAACGAGCGCCTTGCCGTGAAATGCCCGCCGCTGCGAGGCCTTGAACGGCTCCATACTGGTCTGGCTCCCGTTATCCACTCCGGCAATGAAGCCGCAGCCCTCCACACGGAAACGGAGCTGCGTATCGGCATCAGGCACGAGCGTGCCCTCCCGGTCCACTATCTCTACCGTCACGAACGAGAGGTCTTTTCCGTCGGCCGCAATCCGTTCCCGGTCGGCGGACAGGCGGATCTGCGCCGGAGCGCCCGCCGTCCGGATCTCCCGGGTCAGCACCACCTTTCCGTCCTTGCGGGATACTGCCCGCAGCATACCGGGTTCAAACGGCACCCGCCACCAGACATGGAACTGCCCCGGTTCCTTGCTCCTGACCCCGAGGCTACGCCCGTTCAGGAACAACTCTACCTCGTCCGCACGGTTGTAGTAGGCCCAGACATCGACCGGCTCGCCCGGTGTCCAGTTCCAATGCGGAAAGAGGTGGAGCACCGTCCGGTCGCTCCATTCGCTCTGATACATGTAGTAGGCATCCTTGGGAAATCCGGCCAGATCCACGATACCAAAATAGGAGCTGCGCGACGGCCACCAGAAGGGCGTGGGCTCGCCCAGATAGTCGAAACCGGTCCAGACGAAAACGCCGGCACAACAGGGCAGATCCTTCACCACACGCCAGTTCTCCTCGTGAGTCGAGCCCCACAACGCACAATTGTTGTCATACGACGAACAGGCATGGACGGGTCGGTCGAAGGCCTGATCCCAGGTCTCGGGCCATGCATACCGCCGGTCCGAAGGCATGATGTAGTGGCCCCGCGTGGCGAATGCGGAGGTGGTTTCCGAGGCGATGAAGCATTTGCCGGGGAAGTTCTTCTGGAAATCGCGATAAACACCCAGGTTGTAGTTGAATCCATAGACATCCATCGCTCCCGACCGGAAGAGGTTGTTCGAGGGATCGGCGAAATTATTCCCCGAGGTCACGGCTCGGGTCGTATCCAGGCTCTTCACGATCCGGGCCAGTTGCACGGCGATCCACGAATTGATGTTGAACGCGGAGTCCGTCCCGCCGGCCGCACGTGCCGTGCGGGGGACATTCAGCAGCACGTTGGCCTGCTGCAGGGTCAGGGTATCCGCCCGAACGTCGTCAAACTGCTCGTAAACCTCATTGCCGATGCTCCACATGAACACGGACGGATGGTTGCGGTCACGCAGGATGTGGTCGGTCAAATCCCGTTCGTACCACTCCGGGAAGTCGCGGCTGTAGTCATACTCGCTTTTCCGCTTCCGCCACATGTCGAACGCCTCGTCCTGCACCAGGAAACCCATTCTGTCACAAAGTTCGAGCAGTTCCGGAGCCGGAGGGTTGTGCGATGTCCGGATGGCATTGCACCCCATCTCCTTGAGGATCTCGAGCTGACGCTCCAGCGCCCGCCTGTTGATTGCGGTTCCCAGACAGCCCAGATCGTGATGGAGGCAGACGCCGAGGATCTTCAGCGGCTCTCCGTTCAGGAAGAAGCCCTGATCCGCATCGAACCTCATGAAACGGATGCCGAAAGGGGTTTCATACCGATCGACGGTACGCCCCCCGATCCGCACGGTCGAAACGGCCCGATAAAGGGAGGGAGCATCCACGGACCACAACTCCGGGTCCGGGACCTTCACCTCCTGCAGCACGGAGGTATCCGAAGCCGCAGGAATGCCGACCCGCCCGGTGCGGCACTCCCCGACCCGGTTACCCTCGGGATCATAAAGCGCCGTCTCCAGCTCGACGGCCACCGGATCGGCGGAATCGTTGCACAATGTGGTCCGGACGGCCACGGCTGCCTCATCCGGTCCGACGGCCGGCGTTGTGATGAAGGTTCCCCAAAGTCCGACGTGGACCGGATGGGTCCGTACCAGCCAGACGTTTCGGTAGATTCCCGAACCGGAATACCACCGGGAATTCGGCTGTTCCGAATTATCCACCCGGACGACCAGTACATTCTCCTCCGCCCCATAATTCAGACAGGGCGTCAGGTCATACCGGAACGAGACATAACCATTCGGCCGATATCCGAGCAGATGACCGTTGAGCCACACCCGGCTCTTTTGGTAAATGCCGTCGAAATCGACAAAGAAGCGTTTGTCACGATCACGCTCCGGAACGGTAAAACGCTTCCGGTACCATCCGACGCCGCCCGGAAGCGCCCCGCCTCCGGGAGTCGCCGGATGGTCGGGCGAAAAGTCGCCCTCGATCCTCCAGTCATGCGGCAGGTTCAGTTCCCGCCACGCCGAATCGTCGAAATCCGGATCGGAGAAATCGCCGTCGGCATCCAGGGCAAACCGCCAATCGGCCGTAAAATCCGACCGTTGCCGGATCTCCGCACCGTTCTGGCAGGAAAAACCGGCCCACGCCAGCAAGGC
>ULQY01021959.1_pt1 | contig 11278 bp, 7 predicted proteins | sample 1954671 | NCBI WGS metagenome assembly ULQY01 (sample SAMEA4835660, study PRJEB28245) | human gut metagenome | biome: gut microbiome; material: fecal sample | place: Denmark | collected 2008 | reverse complement strand
CTACGTAGTAGTCGGTCTGTTACTACGAGGTAACGGAGGAACTACTACGTAGTAGTTTAAAGGGTATTTGAAGAGGTTTTAAATGATATACTATTGTAATGAAGGCCATGCGTCCAATTGTAATTGTTGTTCGATAGCTTTTTCCAGATTGTCATTAAGATTGACAAAGAAATCTATCCCGGTCAATTCCTCTAATTGATCTATTGAAATTGCATAATTGGCAAGCTTTACGTTTGTTGGATACGTTATAGTTTGGTCCAGCCAAAAGGCTATTCCTTTATATTTATCTCCTTTTTTATTGAGGAATGCCATAAAATAATATTTAGGGACAGGTTTACTTCTATCATTGTCGATATACTTCCAAATCTGCTCTTCTTTGTCTATCGTTCCTCCTTTTACTACGTAGAGTGTGTCCCGTAGCGTGTTGCTTCTTCCCCATGCACGGGTTAGATTCTCGAGTGATTGCCATACTCCTGTGTTGAAAGAGTTTTTTTGTGGACTCATGTTAGTGTAGTAGAATGTTTGCAAATTGGCTTCTTGAGAATACAGTCTATCTGCAGAAGCACACAAGTGTCCTCGGTCAAATCCTTTTGCTCCAAAATCACTTCTGGTCCGTTGGTAATTGGTATTTAGTGAAGGGTCTGCTGTAAAGGAGTCATCGGGACTTCTGTTGACATTTACCTCGGCTGTCAGGTCAAAAAACTTGAATGCAACCCAGCGCGCATGTTTCTTACTGGTATCGTATTCGGCAGAGTATGTGGTAATGTTTTTCCCGTTGAATGTAGTTGTATGTGTTAGCAGAATGCTTGTATTGTTGTTTGAAAGGGAAGGAAGTTCTGCTGGACCGTTGGAAAAGGTATTTTCTTGTTGGAGATTTTCATTTTTAGAACAAGAAATAAGAAGAAAATCCAAAATAATGGATAAAATAGTAAGGGTATATCTGTATGAATGCATATATGCTTGTATTATAAAGAACTATGCAAAAATACAAATATTCTTTGGAGTTAACTGCGATATGGTTCTTAATTAAAAACAAAACACCTTCCAAATCAATATGGAAGGTGTTTTGTTTTTTAATATCTATTTTATTTTAGATTAATACCAAAGAAAAGAATTCTTTCATTGGCAGAGAGTGTAATGGTGGTAGAGGATGTCGTATCTTTTAATTTCAATTCAGTTAATTCACTGTTATCTCCTTTTAACGTAATTGTGTAAGGAGCATTGCCTGTTGCTCCGTCGTTACCGGTCACGGTGACTTCTTTACTGGTTGATCCATCCTCAAAGCTTCCCCCGTTTGCTATAGATATAGTTAAGGGAGTGCTGCCTGTTCCTTTCCAAGCAATCGCATAGAAGGTTAAGGTTGTTTTACTCCCATCTAAAGTGGTATTCCAAGAACCTGATTCTTTAGATTTACCTATTTTTATTACATCACACTTAGTTCCGTTTACAGTAGCTGTTTCTTTGTAGAGATTGGTACCTGAAATTTTTTCTAATATGTTACTAGTAAATTCTCCACTTGGAGTTGGATCTACAGTTCCTTCATCATCAGAACTAAGCTTGATATTGTCTATTTGGTATGTTGGTAATCCACTTCCACTTCCGGTGCTAGTCATTGTATATTGGAAACCAATAAATCCAGTTTTACTATTATGTGAAGTTAAATTTATATTGATATCTTTAATCCAAGTATAATTTGTTCCCGATGTTGGAATTTCATTGATTGTAATTTCTTCTTTAGTTAGTTTTCCATCTGTGCCTTTTTGTATGAAAAAGACTTTTAAATGCATGTCACTAGACCAATTTGCTCCAGCACAATCAAATGTTAATTTACTTTGTGCCGAAACTTTAAAGGCTGGAGTGATAAACCAGCTTTCGATTTGATCGTTTGCTTGTGTATTATAAGTATTTATTTTAATGTACTTATCTGCATTATTATTGAAGGTTGCAGTCTGCCAAACAGATCCTTTTTGTAATGCTTTGTTAGTCCATCCGGCCTTTTCATAAGGTTGGTTTGAATCTGTTATATCTTCGAAGTCTGCTGTAAATGTTGTTACAGGATTTGATGCATCTAGACCAAAAGGATCATCCTCTGTTGTTTCTCCCCCTTCATTGGCTCCAGCTTTTATGTTATCCAATCTATAACTCAAAGCTTCTGTACTGCTTGTGCTAGTGTATTTAAAGCCTAAATACCCAGTTTTTCCTGTGAAATTGCTTAAAGGTGCACTCAATGTAGCCCATGTATTATCGGTTGTTGGCATACCTGCTATGTCAATTTTTTCAGAAGTCATATTTCCATCGGTTAGCATTAAGAAATATACTTCTAATTTAGAGTTGTTCGCTGCTGTTGCATAATTATATACGGCACAATCGAATGAAATAGCCTTTCCTTCTATTTCGTCAACCTTAAATCCAGGGGTGATAAACCAGCATTCAAACTCAGACCCACTTCCATTATATGAGGTCGCTTGGATATATTTATCAGTTTTATAGGTCTTTCCCTGCCAGCGTCTTTCTCCCTTAACGGAAATATTTTTCCAACCAGCTAATTCGTAATCCTGATTATTTGTTATGTCAGAAAAATCGGCAGAGAATGAATTTTGAATATTATTGGGGTCAAGTCCAAATGGATTTCCTTCAGTTGTTTCACCACCTTCACTACCGCCTTCTCCTTTTCCCGGTTTGATATTATCAAGCTGGTAGGTTGTTGAATTTGCGCTATAACTGTTGTAGCAGAAACCAATGCATCCAGTTTTTCCTGCAAAGATTGATAGGTCGGCTGTTAAACCTTTAGCCCATACATAATTGCTTCCACTGGTAGGAATTCCTGTGACTGCTACTTCTGTCTTTACCATTTTTTCATCTTCGAGTGTGAGGAAATATACTTTCAATGAGTTCTTTTCATTGAAATAGGCTCCTGAACAATCGAATGAAACAGCTTTGTCCTTTATCTCATCTACCTTGAATGCTGGTGATATAAACCATGCTTCATATTTTTCGGCACTACCTTTGTTCGCACTGGCTTGAATATATTTTGTATTGTCTTTATATACAACACCTGTCCATGTGCGGTCTCCTACAGAAGCAATGTTCTTCCATCCTTCTAATGTATAGTCATAATTCAGATTAGAAGAATATTCACCATCTTGTGTAAAGTCAGGTTGTTCTTCAAAATCAGCTTTGAAGTCAGCTACAGGATTTGATAAATCGAGTCCAAATGGGTTATCTTCTGTTATTTCGCCACCATCTCCTTTGTCACCACCATCTCCAAATATATCATAAGGAGCTGGAACGTCGCTGCAAGAGGTCATAATTGCAGTTACTCCGAATAATGCGAAGCATAATGCGCTAAAAATCTTTTTCATAACTAGTATTTATTTCAGGTTTATATTTTCGTTAATTTTTTTTGATGTCATCTCCCGTGCGGATAACTAATTGCCAATCGTTATTATAACGGTTTAATATACCCGTTACATTAACGCTCCCTTGGGGAAGTATCTCAGTTGAAAAATTGGCATATTTGCTGGTATGGATAACCGGTGCCTTTACTCCGTCTGCATATTTCATGTCACGTTGTATCCAATTATAGCTTCCTTCATTGTCTGGAGCATATTGGGTTTTCCCATCTGCATCAGGGAAAGTGACATTTTTAAATGTGACGAGTAATGGTGCCAAACTTTTGTCTATGGCCTTTAATTCATCGGCTGAAGATATTTCGATGGGTGTTAGCTCTGGGTAGTACAGCTTAGGGTCACCTAGTAATCGTACGTGTTCTTTCCATGTATATAATGGCATACGGCCGATTCCTCCGTTATAGACTCCTCCAATTTGGGCTAAATGACGGTAACCTCCGATATTTAAGCCTTTGCAGTCTACTACGATTTTTTGACCTACAGGACATGTAGCATATAGTCCATTTCCACTTATGCTTATAACGATAGCTCCAGTTTCATCTGCAACAATTAGTTGTTGATAGATGTTTCCACTTTCGTCGCTGCCTATTACCACGCCTTCTATGCGTGTTTCTTCGGTAATCTCTTTATAGGTGTCTGGATTTGCATCTATAATGTCTGCATATTGCTTTTTCAAGTTGGCAATCGAGATAGTACGTCCTTCCGGAATACTGTTGTTACCATAAGCATTTCCTGTAACCGGAGTGTCATACTTGTCCATGCAGGAAGATAGGGCTAAGGTAAAGCTTAGCAATCCGGTTATTAATATTGATGTTATTGTTAATTTCATACTTTTCATTGTTTACAGTGTTAATGTTTCTCTTAGAAGCGGAAGCCAATGTTTAAGAATGCATTGAATGGGAATGCATAATAGTATTTGGAGTTCTTAGAGAACACATAAGTTCTTTGAGTACCATCCTCGTAGCTGTCGTCTCTGTTTTGCTCATATCCTCCAGTGCGTAGGTTGGTATTGTTCAGAATATTGTTTAGATTTAAATTAATGCTGATACTTTTACCATCTTTTAGTCGAATAAACTTACCGATAGATGCATCGAGCATAAATCCGCCATCCAATTCTTCTTGTGCAGGAACAGCAGTTGGAACAGTATTACCATTAGCATCGACAGTACCTCCGTCGTATTTGGTTAATACACTACCCAAACGGCGGTAAGTAGAGAAATCCAAATATACACGGTGATAGTAGTTGCCTGTAAGATTAAAGAACCAGCCGTTGATATTGTAATCAAGGCCTAAACTGTAGGCTGACAACGGTGTCCCATTTACGCGCATACCTTTAGCGTATACAATATCAGAATTTGATTCGCTTTCGCTTTCATATGTACGTACTGCATTGGGATTATTGATATATTGGGCATCCGACCATGTAGCAATACCTGTTAAAGACAGATTAGAAGTGAGTTTGACAGTTGCAGCAGCTTCTACACCATAGAATTCTTTTTTAATTCCATTCATTGATAAATAAGTAAAGCGTGCTTCATTATCATTGTAGAATGCATCCATTTCCACTTGATTGCTGAATCTCATATAATATCCGGTAATGCGTCCCATTACAACAGGAGTATTAAAATTATAGGAGAGTTCACCACCTAATATACGTTCTGTTTTCAAGTCCTTTACATAGTCATTCTTGATACGGGGGGCAATGAATGCATTGTAAGCTAACGGAGCACGATCTTCGTATGTTCCGTTTAATGTGATAGAGTGGTTCCCGTTGATAGCATAGGTAACTCCTGCTTTTACAGCTCCTTCCAGGAATTTGGCTGTACCACTGCTTCCTTTAGATTTAAGTGGAGCACGTCCGTTACGCATATTACCATAACGCTCCATTTGTGTAGAACCAATTTTTCCGCTTACGAAGTAATTCCATGAGCCGCTTTTTCCTTCGTATCTCATCCATGCACTTTCCTTATATACATGAATGTCGTAGTCGTATCCAAAACGATCACCTTCTCCAATTTTTCTGTTGGGGTTGTCTAAGTCATTTTGAACAATACTAGAGCTAAAACCATAATCGCGAACAGAGAATTTATCAATATCTGTATAGCTTTGTGCTCCCAACAAGTCTTTCATTAATTTATAATGCATACCTTTGGTTGCATTGAAAGCAATACCTCCTGTGTAGCTATGATTCTTGTTGATGTTATGGTTAAAAATGGAGCTGAAGTTAAAGGCTAACTGGTCATTATGGCGTTCTTCCTGATAGTAGAGCGCATCTTCATTTAATGCATTTGCCTTTTCATTTGCCAAATACATTTCGTCCCAGTTGATTTGACGATAGGCTCGGTTATTTTTCCATAGGTTGGTTACGGTATTAAATTGTTCTAATGCACTCTCACTTGGAGGAGTACTGTGGTCGTATACGTTGAAGATAGAACTTGGTAATTTTTTGTAATAATCAGGACGAGGATCCGCTGCATTACCGTTCCATCCTAATGCACTTGTTCCATAGTTGCTGTATTTGAATCCGGCAGATGTCGTTAACTTCATTTCTTTGTTGATGTCGAAGTCCCATGTAGCCACAACCGAAGGCTCAAATGAATTAACAACTCTTGCATTACGCTTTTCTCCATTCTGGTATCCCCAGTTTGGGTTGTAATAATGGCTGTTTGCCAAATAATAAGCTTCTTCAGTAGAGGCTCCTTGCTGTCCTCGTTCTGTAGGAGCTCCCCATGTGGAAATAGACAAGCTGTGCTGTTCGTTAAATACTTTCTGGGCTGCTAAAAAATAGCTGAAGGAGTTATAGAATGTACCATCAATATTTCCTTCTTTGGCCCATCTGTATCCGAATGATCCGGTAAATGCCCATCCATTATTCATTAACCCCGTAGAGTAGGTATACATGGCACGAGCTACGTAATTTCTGTTGCACCCAGAGAATACCAATTTCGAACCTGGAGCATATTGACTAGCTCGAAGGTTGATATTGGAAGAACCTCCTAATGCTCCAAATGTGAAATTGTTTTTTTCAAAAGGACTAATGCCTTCACGGTTTCTTGTCGCATCATTAAGTCCTCCAATTAGTCCGTAACTGAATCGTCCGGTTTCTACATCATTGAACTGGACACCATTGAAAAACATGTCGTTGTACTGTGAATCCAGAGCCCTGACTCTAAATCTCATGGAACTGAAGAGGTAACCCACATTAGATAGATACACATCATTGTTTGAAGACACAAGTGCATAATTGTCCATGTTGGCATCATCGTCTTCATTTAATTGAGATTCGGTGAACGTAAAGGATGCATTATCCTCACGTGCGTTGTTCTTTAGCTTGTTTTGTGCTAGTAAAGCTGGGGTTATACAGCAAAGAACAGTCACAATTCCTAGCCTTTTCTTCATAAATTAGATTATTATAGTTGTTTAAATTGAATCTTTAAGGTCTGTAAGTAGAGGTTTTGTCACAAATATAAGTAAATTTGACTGAATGTATGAATTTTTTTAGTTAAAACTCAAGTCTGATACATGCTTTTTCTGTCTTTTTTCTGATATTTGTCATGTAACTGTAAAATCTAAAATTTATCTTATGAAGAAAAAACTAATCTTAGCTCTATTCTTATGCTTTTATTTGGTAGGATGGGCGCAGGAAAAAAAGTATGCGCTTTATAGTGTAGCTTTTTATAATTTGGAAAATCTGTTTGACACCACCCATGATGAAGGGAAAAATGATTATGAGTATCTTCCTGATGGCGCTAACAAATGGACAGAGACTAAGTATCAGGCAAAATTAAAGAATATGTCTGAAATATTGTCGTTATTAGCTACGGATAGGTTGCCGATGGGACCAGCTATAATAGGGGTTTCGGAGATTGAGAACAGAAGAGTCTTGGAGGATTTGCTTAAACAACCTGCTTTGGCTGAAAGAGGCTATGAGATTATTCATTATGATGGAGAAGATAAACGAGGGGTGGAATGTGCCTTTCTTTATAATCCAAAATTCTTTCATGTAAATTCAACTGGGTTATTACCTTATGTATATGAAAATGATACAATACATAAAACTCGTGGCTTTTTAGTTGCAGATGGCGAGCTGGCTGGCGAACATTTTGTTTGTATTGTAAATCATTGGCCCTCACGTGCAGCTGCATCTCCAGCTCGTGAAAGAGCGGGTGAACAAGTTCGTGCCATTAAGGACTCTTTACAGAGAATAGATCCTTCTGTGAAAATCGTTATTATGGGTGACATGAATGATGACCCTATGGATAAAAGTATGGCAGTTGCTTTAGGGGCTAAGCGTAAAGCTAAGGATACAGGAAAGTTGGACTTGTTTAATCCATGGTGGGATACATTGAAGAAAGGTTATGGTACCTTGATGTATCAGGGAAAGTGGAACTTGTTTGATCAAATAGTTTTTACAGGGAACTGCTTGAATAATGATTATAGTTCCTTGACATATTATAAGCATGAAATTTTCCGACGTGATTTTATGTTTCAAAACTCAGGAAAGTATAAAGGTTATCCTAAACGCACTCACGCTGGAGGTGTTTGGCTAAATGGTTATAGCGACCATCTTCCGACTATTGTTTATTTTCTTAAAGAAGTGAAAGAATGAAAAAATATAAATTACATTTGATAACGTTCATGTTAAGTTGCCTTTTTTGCGGGGTGGCTTGTCATGAACCAGATATACCAATGGATGTAGGAAATACCGGAGGTAGTGGTGAACGGCCTTCTACAGAAGTGGAAGAGCTAGCCTATGTAGACCAAGCAGTCGGTGAACAAACTGCAAGCGGGGGAACTTTCTTATTACATATACGTACTTCAGGGGATTGGACTGCATTATCATCTGAAGATTGGTGTAAATTAACGAATGAATCCGGAAATGGTCGGACTGATGTGATGGTGACAGTTTCTGAGAATCCGGATAATCAGCCTCGTTCTGCTTCTATTACTGTTACGTCAGGTGAGTCTAAAATTGTAATAACGGTTACGCAGGAAAAATCTGACGGAAGTTCGGTAACAGACCCTGATCCAGAGCCCGAACCTGATCCAGAGCCTACACCAGAAGGATATGCCGGACGTATTGAGATTCCCAAACTGAAAGGTGGAAGCATGAATAAATTCATTGTACATACGGTGAATTATGGAGGAAAGGAAATTGTGAATTTCAGTATGGAATATTCAAATGCGCATAAGCATCCTTGGTGGGTTGCTTTTACTTTTGACAATGTAACTAATAAGAAGAATACGGATCGTACGGATAAATGGGGAAATGATCCTTATGTGGATGCTGCATACCGTACGTATAGTTCTGATTATAGTGATCCTTATAATAGAGGGCATTTGTGTGCTTCTGCGGATAGAACTTATTCAAGAGAAGCCAATATACAGACTTTTTATTATTCGAACATGAGTCCTCAGATTAAAGATTTTAATAGTGGAGTCTGGAATAATATGGAAACCTCGGTAAGAAAGTATGCAGAAGGTTTGAGCGCCAAAGATACATTGTATGTGGCAAAAGGAGGTACATTGAATGATAATCAATTGTTGGAATATACGGGCAATCATGTAGCCGTGCCAAGGTATTACTATATGGTGATGGTTTTATTGAAAAATGGTACATATAAAGGCATGGCTTACTGGATAGACCAAAAGAATTATGATGTTTCTGATACAAAGCCTGCTTCTTATCGCACAACGATTGATAAAGTGGAGGAACAGACCGGAATAGATTTTTTCCCTAATTTACCTGATAATATAGAAACAGAGGTAGAAGCTAATAGTGTTTGGTAAAATATGATATAAATGTCAATAAAAAAGGTTTCCTTTTAGGAAACCTTTTTTATTGGATAAACTTTTAATATCAAGTTTATTCTTTTTCTTTCAAGCTTTCATCAATGTCCTTGATTTTCTTCAGCACCAGTTCCATGTCTTTCTTCAGGCGCTCAATCTTGCGTGTGATGTCAGCCACCAGTGTATTTCCTTTCTTGGAAGAAGAACTCAGGAAGCTGAGATTGTTTTCGTAGGTTTGGATATCGTTTTTCAGTCTTTCGTAAGTGCGAACCAGGCGTTCACGGTCGCGGTAGAGATTTCCTTCCTTGTTTCCGTTAGTGCGTACACTGCTCAGGCGTTTTTCAGTAGCCGACAGGTGCAGGCGGTCGAACAGCTTGTCTACCAATGCATGGAATTCTTTATACAGACGGTCTTTTTCCTTGAAAGGAACGAAGCCGATGGCATTCCATTCTTTCATCAGGGCACGTACTTGTTCGGCAGTTGCATCGTCTGCAGTTCCGGCAGCTTCCAGGGCAGCCATACGCTTAATGACATCTTCTTTCTTTGCCAGGTTTTCCACTTCTTCCGAGCGTTGTGAAGAAGTCGCCTTGTTTTTCCGTTCAAAGAAATAATCGCAGGCACCGATGAAACGTTTCCATACGGCATCGGAATGCTTTTTGGCCACCGGACCGATGGTCTTCCATTCTTTCTGGAGCTTGGTCAGGATTTCAGCCGTTTCTTTCCAGTCGGTACTTTCTTTCAGGGCTTCAGCCTTTTCGCAGAACGCTTTTTTCTTTTCCAGGTTAGCTGCCATTGTTTCCTTCACAGATTTGAAGAAAGCAGCTTTCCGGCGGAAGAATTCATCGCAGGCAGCGCGGAAACGTTCGAAAATCTTGACGTTCATCTTTTGCGGAGCATAGCCGATGGTTTTCCATTTGGCCTGGAGGGCAAGAATTTCATTGGTTTTGTCTTCCCAGTCGGCAAAAGTAGTGAAGGTGTCATATTCCATACCTTCCACGATTTCGCAAATCACCGTCTTCTGGTCCAGGTTATTCTGTTCTTTTTCTTTCAGCTCTTCAAAATGCTGCTGGTGGCGTTTGTTGACAACCGTAGAAGCAGCCTTGAAACGGCTCCAGATTTCTTCGCGCAGGTCTTTGGCTACCGGACCGATGGCACGGAATTCCTGATGAAGCTTCTGCAGCTGGTGGAAAGCAGAAATTACGTCGGGCTCTTCAGCCAGTTTTTCTGCAGCTTCACACAAGCGGGTCTTCTGTTCCAGGTTTTTCTTGAAGTCATATTCGCGGAATTCATTGTTCAGCTTCACCATGTCATAGAATTTTTCGGTGTAAAGCTGGTAGGTTTTCCACAACTCGTTTACTTTTGCTACCGGAATCTGGCCTATTTCATTCCATTCCTGCTGCAATTTCTTAAATTCGTCGTATATCTTGTTGGTATCTTCCTGCGATTCGGTCAGGAACTTCATTCTTTCCAGGATACCCAGTTTCTTGGTCAGGTTTTCTTCCTTTTCCTGTTCCTGTGCAGCCGCTAAGGCATTTCTCTTCTCCTTGATGGCGTTCATGACAGCTTTGAATTCTTCTTCCGCCGGTTCTGTTTCCGGAGTGAAGTCTTCTGCCTTTCCCCCTTCGTCGATGAAAGCTTTCCGTGCCGCTTCTGATTTGGCTTTTTGTAGTTTGTAGAACGTTTGTTTAAGTGAATCGATTTCCTGCTTGTCAGTCAGGTCGTTTTTCTCGTTGATTTCCTTGAGGCGTTGCACCACTTCTTCCAGTGTCTGTTTGGGAGCGGATGTTTCCTTTTCGGTGTCTTCAACAGTAGGAACCGGTGCTTCAATGGGTTGTTCCATCGGAGTTTCGGTTAATGGGCGGTTGGTTTCATTTACTTCCATCGTATATAGATTTTAAAGAGTATAATATCCTAGTTTTTTCTTTACCATTAGTAAAGGTTCTTACAAATTAAAGAAAAAAAATCTGATTTTCATACTTTTTCAGAAAAAAACTGTAAGGAGAGAATTATTTTTAGAAATAAAAAGATGAGGAATGTGTGTAGTGTACTAAATAAGTTGACACAATTTATTTAGTAAC
>ULQY01050564.1_pt1 | contig 11289 bp, 8 predicted proteins | sample 1954671 | NCBI WGS metagenome assembly ULQY01 (sample SAMEA4835660, study PRJEB28245) | human gut metagenome | biome: gut microbiome; material: fecal sample | place: Denmark | collected 2008 | reverse complement strand
ATGGATTTTTAAGTGTTCAACTTAATTATACAATCCGCCAAAGAAAGATTTTTTGATCGCTGTATGGACAGTATCTTTGCTCAAACTTATAACAATCTGGAAATCATTCTTGTCAATGATGGTTCAACGGATAGGTCTGATGAATTTTGTAAGAAATATGCCAATACAGATAACAGAGTCGTCTATGTCAGCCACGAAAACCGTGGTGTAAGTGCTGCTCGAAACACTGGACTTGATCATGCTACAGGAGATTATATTCTGTTTATTGATGCAGACGATTATGTAGAAAATAACCTTGTTGAGAATATCGTCAAGATTTTTAGAGAATCTGTCAAGGAATTAGACATGGTTACTTTTGGTACAAGCAGAGTAGACATAAACCGGAAAATTAGCAGTATTACTTCAAAAATCAAAAGTGCTCGCGCTCTTGATCATATTTATTATTATTGGGAAAAGCATCCGCATAGAAGTTTGACCCAGACAGCAAATTCTTGCTCCTTTTACCAAGAATACCTCGCTTGGAAGCATCATCTGGACTATTCTATTTCTGACCCGGATATGCTTGCCATGATTAACGTTCTTGAAGCTGTAGATGCTTTGAAAGCTCTCCTCATTGATCAAAAAGATCATAAATTAAATAAGTTGCAGCGAACAGAATTAACCACTTTCCTTAAGGAAGAAGGCTATGAAAAGGATCAATTGAGTTTGCTTCTTCTTTCCTACTTAGCCTATCGTCAGCGCCTGCTTACAAAAATCATCACTGAGAAATCAATAGCCAGCCTCCGCGGTTTTAAATCTGTTTCTGCTGAGCCTAAAACTCCATCTAAAGAAAAAATTATGAAATATGCATTAAAAGTTTACGCCGCTAACAGCGTAAACAATCACCTGTCGGATACGCATAAATCTGACCTGTATACATATATTCATGATATGAATAATCTTCCGTTAAGACATGTATATAAGCTTTTACGTCATGCTATTCTTCAGGAGAACCGCTTTTTAACAAATATTGTTGGTCATTTTATACTGGGAAGACTGCCCCGTTAACAATACAAAAAGAATCTCCCTCCAGTTTTTACTGGAAGAAGATTCTTTTTATATTGCATCAGCACCTGATAAAACTGTCATTTTACGGTCTGCATTATTCTTTTACGGATGATTGATTTAATAAATCCAGCGAATTATTCTTATTCGTTACAGCATAACATGACATCATTCCGTAAGCCATCAGCATATAGAAAATTCGTGCAGCGGGTTTATTAAATATTGTTGAGTCTACAAATCCGTGAAAAAAGAAAGTTAGATAAGATAACATAACCATGGCTGCCAGCGTCTTATTCGATGTAGCTCTGGCGGCCTTATATACAGAAACAAAGAAAAATAAAACAAATAAGGAGTACCCTGCCGCTTCAACAATACCACCTTCGCTCAAATAGAGCATTGGCATATTATGCGGCATTACATGACCCTTCTCTCTTCCTTCTTTGGGATGATACTTTTCGCTATAGTAATACTCTTCCCAATTTCCCGGCCCAATACCAACCATTTTATGGTCTTGCCACATACGATAGCTGGCTTCCAGCATCATGATGCGTTCTCCGCCCATAGTATCCGGATCCCACCCGGTATGTTTCTCTTCAACAAAATAATTAAAGGAAATCAAACAAATCAAGGAAACAACAAGCATTGCAGCCGCATTACGCTGCACAGACTTATCTTTTAATCTACCATGGCATACTACAATCATTATCGCAGAAGTGAAAATACACCCCAAGCCAAGAGCCATGAATGCGCCCCTTGAAGTCGTAAGGAATAAACAGCTGATTAAAGAAACTAATAGAACAGCGAATAATCCCTTCCATACAGGCATTTTCTCCTGAGTAAAATAATAGAAAATAAATGGCCATGTAAGATTTAAAGCCGTAGCCAGCGGATTCTGATGTACGAATCCTGCAGTGACCATAGCCTCTGGATCCGCATGATATTGAGCAAAAACCCATACGCAGGTAATAGCTGCTCCGCATGCTATACCGTATTTCATTCCATCATCAATATTCCATCTGGCTCGCCAAAGTAAGACTATAAAGAAAATAATATAAGTACTGTACTCTTCAAATGCTTTATGCAATGAATGAGAATCATGGCAAGCCCCGGCAATAAGCATGCTCCCGTAAAAGAGTGCCACTCCGATAACGGCCCATTTTGCTGAACCAATTTGTGGAATGAAATCTCTTTGTACCGGCCAGGAAATATAAAGATCATACATGAAAAAAAGGAGAAATACCGCCATGGCATAAGTAAAATATGCTCCGCCAAATCTATTCATTGAAATGGCGGCAAAGAGAGCTGATGCAACTTCTGCTCCCCATACAGCTCTCCTATGGTACTTAGTGCTTAAACTGTCTGCCATGCAAAACTCCCCCGAATACCTATCCGTTTTTATTATGAAAATAAAATATCTATCCTTTTATAATTTAGCACCAAAGTATTTCAAATACCACCCAATCATAGCACCATAGTGACCATTCATGCGGGCCGTTCTTGCTGCCTGATGAAGATTCTTCGTCCCCTTCGGTGGAACGAGTGGTACGTCTTTCCATGGAGAGGATTTCTGGATAGTAGCGTATTCTTTCACGACCGGCCATCCCTGCACCCAACTGTGCCATGGCTTGGCATAACCGGCAAAATGAATAATGACCTGATTCTTATAATCTTCATTCACCGGCTGTTTCTTGAACAAAGACTGCCGGTCCAAGTTGTAGAGATAGTTGTACTTCTTTTCGATATAGAGACACTTGCCATCCAGCATCTCATTATGGATATCCTGATCATGATGAGAAAGACGGTTACCTACGCGTTTTACGTTTTCCTGCGCACGGTGGACGATGTCGTCAAAGCAGCCCTGCTCCATCCATGGTCCCAGGTTCATCAACATCATACCTGCATTGAAATAACGACTTGTATGCATGCGTTTCATCTGTGCTTTTTCATTTCTGTCCGATACGACGGCAACAATCTTATCTCCAAAGTCGAGTTCTTTCAGGTAACGAAGCGATCCTCGGCACATCATATCCCCATCGAGGTAAAGCCCACGATCTGTCAAAGGCGCCAGTGTCGGTGCTACCAGGAAACGATAGAAGAAAGCAGGATTGCCATCTGAGAGAAGCAGAGTCTTGAATGCTCTGTCATCGATCAGATGAACCTGCACAGGGCATCCTGTAATCAACGCCATTTCCTCCAAATGCTTTTTCTCTTCATCCACAAGCTGATTCACAAAGAAATGAAAACAAAGCGGGAGATCCTTATTATGCTCACGCACCGTCAAAGCCACAACACCCATATGCGGAATATAGTCTGCTGTCCCGGTCAGCGCAATATGAAAGGCATCTTTCTCAGGCTCTCCGCCAATAAAGACCGTATCTTTCACAGCATGAAGAAGTACATTTTCCATAAGTTAATTAAACTCCTTAATCATATGAGAAAGCATACAATATAAAATGCTTTCTCAAGCATTCATATTGTATACGAACACAGCAGTAGTTGTCATTACATCAAAATTACTGTTGCTTTATGACTCACAGAATCCGTTTAAAGTAAAAAATACCAATTTATATTATACATAGAGAATCTTCCTTTTTCCATGAGAATATACGGCGCCTAAAGCATATTGCGTTTTCCGCACTTCAAATCTTTCACTTATGAAGATTCATTTCTATGTAATGTGGTATGATAAATGCGTATATCTTAAGGAGGAATCTGAATGCTGAAAAAAGATATAGGCGAAATCCTATCTGTTCGAAATATAACTAAAAAAGATGCTGCGTGGTATTGTTTAGTTTCCATTATTTTTACAGCAGTCCTTTGGGGCTGGTTTGCATTCACCGGAATTAAATTTCTGTGGGAATGGAACCTCAGTTTAAGGGATGCTTTATTAACTTTCGTAACTATATTTTTGCTGGAACTAACTTGTGGTCAGGATATTCGCGGGCGTCTCTGGCATGCGGCATACCCCGGATTTCTTGCTTTAATGCTTGTTTTCCCTTATGTAATCGGTACTGGAAGCGGAAATCGTGACCCGGATTTCCGTCATCTTTTAAATCCATATGTTATGGAAGCACTGGGATTCTTGAGCATTTCTGTCATTACTGCATTCTGGCAGCAAAAAGCAAGACGCCCTTTATCCATCCTGATTGCCATAGGCACCTTTCTCATCACAACATTCCAAATCATTTGCGCTTTGATATATTTCTCATACTTCCTCATTTATGGCAGTACGTTTGCTACGGCTGATTTTCTTCCTTTTGTACAGACTCATCTTTCTGAAGCGATTGGATTTCTCAAATCCTTTATCAGCGTGAAGACATTTTGCCTCGGTGTTATTCTCCTTCTTGTTTTATTTGTGCCAACGATTACACTTCTTGTCCGCAACATAAAAAACGGTGGAATGTCATCCGCGAAATGGCCAAAATGGATCATTGCCCTTTCTGTTCTTCTTTTTGCAGCTGGGATCATCAATGTTCGTCATTGGATTCCACGTTCGTTTCCTGTTCTTGACTACCAATTGTCGCAGGCATACATCCACAGCATTCGTGATGCAAAAAAATTACACACTATCAATGCCACTAAGCTGGTCTTAGCAAATGGCATAAATAATACTCTTGCATCCCGTGTTCCAGGCACTGTTCTTTTAGTCATCGGAGAGAGCGAGACAAGCGACTTAATGACTGCATTCACCCCTTCTCTTCCTGTTGATACGACGCCCTGGCTTACCTCTGAAAAAGAAAATAAAGATTTTTATCTCTTTAACCATGCTTATACCAATTTCCCAGCAACTGCCGGCGCACTCTCCATGGCTTTGACCGGTATTAATCAGTATAACGAAAAAGAAATTGGTCAGGTTGTCACACTGCTTGATGTTGCTAAGAAAGCAGGTTACGACACCTGGTGGATCAGCAATCACCGTCAGTTGGGAGCCGGCAACCCTAGTGTGGATCTCGTTTCATCCGGTGCTGATCATACGTTATGGACTACACATGCCGAAGGAGCTGATATTGATCTCATTTCTCTCCTTAAAAAAGTACCGAGAAACGGCAATCATTTTATAGTCCTTCATCTCATGGGCAGCCATGCTAAATACGACAGCCGCATTCCTGACGACTGGCCCTATCTGTCTCTTCCCGGCGCTGATGAAACGGAGAATGATTATGCAACAACTGTAGATTATACAGATTATGTTCTCAAAAATATCTTCAACTACTCGAAAGAAAATCTTCATATGGCAGCTATGGTTTACCTCTCAGATCATGGCGAAGATATGACATATGGGCACGGTGGCGGCCACATTACCTGGCAAATGCTCCATATACCCTTTTTCATTTATTTGTCTCCTGCATACGAGCAGGAATATCCGGATACTGCCCGAATTCTTCGTTCTAATGAAAAGAAAATTTTCACGAATGATCTTCTCTTTGATACCATGAGCGGATTGCTGAAAGCTCCAAATAGTGATTATGATGCAAGATTCGATATCTCATCATCATCCTATGACTTGCCTTCCTCCGAAGCCTTATCAGTTTGGAAAGAGCGGAAAATATCTGAAGACCCATCAATAAATACTTAAACTTAATCTAAAAATGGTGATTTTCTTAAAGAAGTCTTCCGTTTATGATAGAATGATTTAGCATAAGCCTATTTAATGATTTTGACTTTATTAGCAAAGAGGAAATTCTCTATGAAAATCGTAATGGCACATTTTCGTGATATCTCTGGCGTCAGCGGAGGGCTTGAACGCGTACTTTGCAACTTTTCAAATGAAATGTCTAAACGCGGTCATGACGTCCATATTCTGACTTATGATACATCAGAAACAGGAATCCCCTATTTCCCTTTAGAAAAAAACGTTAAAGTACACAACCTTCGGCGCAAGGGGAAAGAACCCATTAAAGTTCCCTTTTTTAAGAAGATCAGCCGTGAATGGGCTCGTTCCAAAGGAGAGCCTTCCCTGGCGGCATGGTATGAAGCTTATCGAGATCCTTATATCCTTCCTGATGCAAGAAAGTTCTTTGATGAGATCCATCCTGATGTCATCATTGTCTATTTCTACACAACCAGTGGATTTGTAAAAGAAACCCACGGAAATATTCCTGTCATTACGATGTTCCATAATATTCCTGATTTCCTGTTCCCTAAAATGAGCACTAGAGAATTTCAGGGGATTTCTGAAAGTAATGTAATTCAATGCTTGACCCCAAACTTCGTACCTATGATACGAAAAAGAATACCGGATGGAAACATCGTTTGTATTCCAAACAGCGTTCCTCAGTCTGACAGAACAGCCAATCTTGCTGTTGAAAAAGAAATTTACAAAATCCTTTATGTAGCCCGGCTGAATAAAGACGTCAAGCGGCAGCATCTTCTTATAGACGCCTTCGCTAAAATCGCAAAAGATTTTCCAAACTGGCAGCTGTTTTTCTGGGGAGATGGCCGAGAAGACTACAAAGACTTATTGAATAAAAAGGTTAAGGACTTCGGACTAGAAGACAGAATCCACCTTTGCGGAATAACACATGATGTCACAAAGGAATATTTAGACTCTGATCTCATTGCTTTTCCAAGCCATCATGAAGGATTTGCCCTCTCCATGGCTGAAGGCATGAGCTGCGGCCTTCCTGTTGTAGCTTATCGCTCCTGCAGTGCTGTCAATGAAATCGTTGAAAACGGGAAGGACGGTCTTCTTGTTGATGATGGGATTGACCCACTGGCAGAAGGCATGGCTAAACTGATGGACAACAGAGAGCTTCGCATTTCCATGGGCAAAGTTGCGCACGAAGCCATGAAAGTCTATTCTCCTGAGAAGGTTTGGGATACATGGGAAACACTTTTAACAAATACAATTAAACAAACTCGGAGCGAAGCATGAACTCTAACGCAAAAGAAGAAATGAATCCAATTAAAGAGAAATATAAGGCAACGATCATTATTCCTGCCTATAATGCTGAGACTACCATCCATCGTGCTGTTGACAGCGCTGTCAACCAAACGACAAAAGAGCCGTATGAAATACTGCTCATGGATGATGGATCCACTGACAGCACTTCTCATATTTTGGATGACTACGCTAAATTACATAAAAACATCCGTACCATCCACCAGAAAAACCAGGGTATTACCAGAACAAGAGAGAATGCTGCCGCTGCTGCTCTTGGCACTTATATCTTCTGGATTGATGCCGATGATTATGCCGATGAAAAGCTTCTTGAAAAAGCACTTCCCCCATTGGAAGCGGGAAATGATGTTGTCGTATACGGTGTCAATTCATTTAGGCCGGATGGGAGTATCGAAGAAAAAAGAATCAGAGCTCTGAACAGAACTACAGCTGATTGGAAAAAAGATACCCTTAACGCATTGATTTCTACGCTTTGGACCTATGGGACAAAACGGTCCTTCTGGGATGGTGAGGTCGCTCCATTTCAGGTAGCAAGGGCCGCCGCTGACGGTTACATGACCATCCGTATCTTTGATAAGGCAAAAACAATCACAGCCATTCCGGATATTTTATATTCATATCGTGATGACAGCCCATCTTCCATTCGTCATACATTTACGGCCATCCGCTATTTGGGAAACTCATTCCTTTGGTATTACCGTCTTAAACTATCTGAAAAGTACTATAAGGAAAACGTAAATATATGCTCTGCCAGAGCAATGAGCGGATTCGTAAAATCATTTGCTTTGGATACGGTCACACACAACCTCACAGATGAAGGCCGGATTTATATAAGAAACGCACTTGATAATTTAAGCTCTTATCCAATCCATGGAAGATATAGGGATAAACTCCTCGCATGGGCAATTAAAAACAATCATCTTTCACTCTGCCGTCTCTATGCAAGGAGAAAATTAAAAAAATGGAAAGCATCACAAAAATAGCCCAAACCACATATCCGATGAACATCGTCATTGCCCACTTCAATACGCACTGGGTCGATAACCCTGGTGGCGTAGAAAAGTCTACCTGCCAATTAGCAAATGCCTTACGTGAAAGAGGTCATAAAGTTACCATCCTTTACAGAGATGGACGTGAGGGCCCACCTTATTTCCCTTTGGATGAATCTATTCCGGTTGATAATATCCTATTTGAAAACGGTAAAAAGGTTATCTCAGACAAACTCCCTCCACTTTATCGAATGGCAAGAGAAATTGCCCGCATCTTCGGACAAAATTATGCTCAGGGAATCAATGCAGAATACAAGGGAAAGCAATATGGTGAGGCAATTAAAAGACGTCTTGCGTATATTCATCCGGATATCATCGTATCAACCTCGATTCCATCAACTGAATACATTTTAATGAATGCAGGATATACCGGTCCTCTTGTGACCATGATCCACTCTCATCCTGAAGTACAATTTCCTCCACTATCAAAAAGTGAATTGAAAGCGGCTGCCCTCTCTTCTACCATGCAGATCCTCCTTCCTAGTGGTATTCCAACAGCAAAACAGTATTTCCCAAATCTGCCAATAAAAGTAATTGGAAACTCTGTAGAAATCCCTGAATACACTCCTCATCGTGATCCAAGACATCCGATCATTACCTCTGTAGGAACATTCAGTACTGGAAAAAATCAACGTCTCCTTGTTGCTGCATTCCGATTGCTGGCTGATCATTTCCCTGACTGGACACTGGAGCTCTGGGGATTTGTTAACAAAGGCTATGCCCAAGACGTAAAAAAAGACATAGTGGCTGCAAAATTGGAAGACCGCATTCTCCTAAAGGGACGAACTGAGCATGTCCTCGAAGACTCTTACAGCAGAAGTGATATTTTTGCCACGACAAGCCTGGCAGAGGGTTTCGGTCTTTCTGCTGCTGAAGCCATGGCGGCAGGTATTCCTGCTGTCGGACTTTCAAATTGCCACGGTATCAGTGACTTGATTCAGAATGGAAAAAATGGATTTCTAACAGATACTTCTGCCGAGAGTGTAGCAGAAGCTCTGGCAAAACTTATGAGCAATGACGCTTTACGTAAGTCCATGGGAGCCTATGCGAAAGAATCCATGAAACAATATTCGCCAGTAAGAATCTATGATCAATGGGAATCCCTTTTAATGTCATTAGTTAAAGGAACAGATAAACAAATATTATGATACTCGCAAAAAGGAACGCGCATAACTATGTTCGTTCCTTTTAATTAGCCATTCTTTGCTATAATAAAAATATTGTGGGAAAATATAATGTCCACTCCATATTTCAGGAGGTTAGTATGGCTGACAGTTCATTTTCATATTCATCTCTCTTCAAAGGAAAAACATTGATGGTCATCATTCCTCATGAAGACGATGAAATCAATATAGCCGGTTCTACAATACATGGTTCAATTCTTGAAGGAATCCATGTTATTTGTGTTTTTTCAACTTGGGGAGATAACTCGTATACCCCGGATATCCGCAGAAGAGAAGCCGTAAAATCACTCAGTACACTCGGTGTTAAAGAACATGACATCATATTCCTTGGCTACCCGGATGGAGGAGTTCATGGTGAAAATGCCGTCTATATTCATGGAGACAGCGATAACTTTACGGTTCGCGGCCGCCATGAAACGTACGGGACAAAAGCTGCTCCTGATTTCTGTATGGCAGCACATGGATTCCACCGTCCTTTCACGCGGGAAGGCATGATTCAGGATATGGAAGATGTCGTCCTTGCTCATAAGCCGGATGCCATTCTCTGCATTGATTATGACGTCCATCCGGATCACCGTGCCTGTTCGGCTGCCTTCGAAACGGCTATAGGAAGAATCCTTCAGCGCCCGGGAAATAAATATTTCCCTGTCATTTTCAAAGGATTTGCTTATAAGACCGCTTTTGAATCCGTACCGGATTTCTATGCGCCTCACATGCTGTCCACCGTTTTCGCACGGGATAATCTTCCCGAACCTTCCTGGGAAACGTCAAATCCTGCCTATGCATGGGATGAGAGAATCAGGCTTCCTGTTCCCGAGGAATGCAGAAGACCTCTACTTTCTGACAATCTCATTCATAAAGCTTTTTGCTGTCACGTATCACAAAAAGGTTACCGTTATGCAGCCAAGGTCGCCAATGGCGATCAGGTCTTCTGGAAACGCCGCACGGATAATCTTTCCATGCAGGCTGCTGTTTCCGCGTCCTCTGGAAATATCAATTATCTCAATGACTTTCTCCTTCTGGGCAGTTCAGACTTAGCAAAACCCGCCATGCCGATGGATGACTGCCTCTGGGCGCCTTCCGAAGATGACAAAATAAAAACCTGCCGCCTTACATTTACCCATCCGGTGACCATCCGCGAAGCGGTTTTCTATGGGAACATCGATACGGAAAGCCGCATCCTTGACGGTACACTTCGGTTCAGTACAGGATATGAATTCCACACAGGACCATTCCGGAAAAACGGCCTCCCTAATGACTTTTCTATCGAAGTGCAGAAATCTGTAGACTGGGTGGAATTTACCATCAATGAAGCAGAAGGATTCACTCCCGGTCTCACAGAACTTGAGCTCTATGAAGAAGAAGATACTACCTCAATGATCTATATTCTTGCCGATGGAAACTTTGCTTATGACTGGACCGTTTGGCCTGGTGAAAAGCCCAAGATTTCTGCATGGACTTATGGCTCGGATGATGATGTATCCTGGGAAATGAACGGAAGTCCATCAAGCATCGGGCAAATCCAAGAAGAACTGAATCGACTAAAGAAACCGATTACCATCCGTGCTTTTCTTACAGAGCATCCAGACATTTGGGATGAAGCTGTTTTTGCTCCGGACTCTTCCTCTGCTCTCCGCTCTTTACGTTTCCATCAGAAACTGGATCGCTGGAAAAATACATTCGAAAGGTTCCGCCAGAAATCTCAGCATCACGCACTCCGTAAAGAAGCAAAAAAAGAAAAATCAAAGAAATAAGCGCAGCAAAAAATCTGTGATAACTCAAATAAAAGGTTGTGCCCTGGATCATTGATCCGGGACACAACCTTTTTGGCTGGAATGAATTTTGTCACATTCCTTTTTTACTATTATTCTCTCTCCTTTAGTCTCTTGTGAAGAGGTCTCTTGTATAAACCTTTTCCTTCACATCTTCGAGGTCTTTTTCTTCGCGGTTGGTGAGGATGATGTCGCATTCATCCTTGAGCTGCTGGAGGTCTTTCGTGACGGGGATGCCCATGAAGGAGTCTCCCTTATAAGACGGTTCGTAGATGAGAAGGGGAATGTCCTTGTTCTTCAGACGCTCGATGACGCCCTGAATGGCGGAGGAGCGGAAG
>ULQY01061566.1_pt1 | contig 11295 bp, 10 predicted proteins | sample 1954671 | NCBI WGS metagenome assembly ULQY01 (sample SAMEA4835660, study PRJEB28245) | human gut metagenome | biome: gut microbiome; material: fecal sample | place: Denmark | collected 2008 | reverse complement strand
CGCCGCCGTACAGCAGCAGCTTTTCGGTCAGCGTAGTTTTGCCCGCGTCCGGGTGCGAGATGATGGCAAAGGTTCGCCGTTTTTCCACCTGCTGGTGGAGCAGCTCCCGGAAAGCCGGCGTGTCGTGGGCTGGCAGCATGAATCGTCCTCCTCGTAAAGTGTCTGTCGCTCCTTGAAAGTGGATATTTCTTCCAACTCAAAACGTGCAAAATGCACGAAAAAGACAAGAATGTCCGAAAAGATATTTTACCGCCAAGAACGTGCCTTGTCAAGCCATTTTCCGCGCCTTCATGGCGTTCATGGTGCTATTTTTTCCGATTTCTCAGCAAACGGGAAAAAAAGTTTCAAGCAGCTGTTCTATTGACCTTTCTGCGCGATGGTACGACACTTTTATGCAGTGTTCGCGTGCGGCGCAGGGGTTTCGCCTTCGCAGAGGCGATTCCCCCTGCAGCGAAAAAGTCAAGCCGCATAGGAGCAGCGTGAAGGGGCTTCATGGGGGACAACCCCACTGCCATTGGAGTTATCCCCAATTTATCCACTTTTCATCCCCAAATCATTCACAGATACACCGCTTTATCCCCAGCCCCGTCCGACGAAAAACGCGGTGAAAAGGCACGTTTCGTCACATTGTCCTCCGCGGGGAGTGCTCATGCCATTTGGGACAAGCACCAAAGAACGTTTATGCACAGAAATGAATAATTATCCGCAAAATGCGAACATCCGACACCATTTTCTGGTTATCTGCAAAAGAATCCACAAGCCGCGCAGGGAGTGGACAACTTCTGTGGATAACCCTGTGGACAATGTGGATAATTTGCGGTCATACGCGGTTTGTCAAGGAAAAATCGGCAAAAAACACTGTGGATAATCCTGTGGAAACTGTGGATGCTTTCGCCCAATTTGAAACGATTTGAAGGACGGGATACATATACAGCGGATGGATAGCAGACTTGAATACATCAACAAAAGCATAATCATGCGTCAATTTGGTGTGCTTCGGACATGCCTATACCGTATCCGACATAGACTGGAGAGAGGAGGTGGGTTTCTTGGCAGAAAAATCGCCCTTTTTCCGCAATTTCGCATCGCACATCCTGCCGGTGCTGACTTTTGCAACGCTGCTTGTCGGTACGGCACTGGTGGGTGTTGCGCTGACCCGAATTCCCCAAAGACCGACGGACGCAGCACCCCCGTCTCCCACACCGGAAACGACATATATCGCCGCGGGCAGCCTGACTGGGCGGACGATCCTCGTTGACCCCGGCCACGGCGGATATGACGGCGGCGCGCGCTGCCGTGATTCCGGCGTGTGGGAGAAAGAGGTCAACCTCGCCGTGGCGCTGGCGGTGGAAAAGAGCCTGACGCAGCGCGGTGCAACGGTGCTGATGACCCGCCGGACAGACACCGATCTCTGTGACGACACAACCCGTCCGGCAAATGTGACGAAGAAGCGGCAGGACATGCAGTGCCGCGTGGACATGGCGGTCCAGGGGCAGGTGGACATGGTGCTGTCCATCCACATGAACGAATACCGCGTGCGGTCGGAATCCGGGCCGCAAGTGTTCTACCGCGCGGGCAGCGGCGCGGGGCGTCTGCTCGCCGGAACGATGCAGGAAGCGCTCATTACCGCCCTTTCGCCCCAAAAGGAGCGCGCCGCCATGCCGGGCGACTACTTCATTCTTCAGCTGGATACGCCGTCGGTGCTGGTGGAATGCGGCTTCATTTCCAATCCGGCGGAGGAAGCGCTGCTGCTCTCGCCTGCCTATCAGGAGAAGCTGGGCGAAGCGATTGCGGATGGCGCGGCGGAGTATTTCCGCTTGGCACAGGCAGAAAAATGAAGGTTGCATTTTTTCGCCGCGCATGGTAAAATAAGAAGAAAAGGAAACGCATTATATCCGGAAAGGAGTATCGAATGAACATTCACGAATCCGCTGAGGACTATTTGGAAGCAATCCTCCGCCTGAAAGAAGCAAAAGGCTATGCACGCTCTGTGGATATTTCTCTGCTGCTGGGGGTCACGAAGCCATCGGTCAGCGTGGCGATGAAGCGTCTGCGCGAAAACGGTTATCTGACGATGGATGCTGACAACTTGATTACGCTCACACCCGCCGGGATGGAGATTGCGAGAAGCATTTATGACCGCCACAAGACGCTGTCGAGCTTTCTGGAGAGTTTGGGCGTTGATTCCGATGTTGCCCGCGAGGACGCCTGCAAAATTGAGCATGATATTTCCGAGGAATCGTTTACCGCGATTCGGAAGCTGATGCAGGAGCGGGAGCAGCACCCCGAAAATCCGCAGGAGTAATGGCATATCAAAAATAAAGCCGGGTCGAATCCCCCCTGTTTCGGAGGATTCGCCCCGGCTTTTCTATATCTCTTACTTCTCCATTCCCAGTGAACGGTATGTCCGCACCAGCACGACCGCTGAGAGAATTGCCGTCAGCACATCGGCGGCAGGCATGGAATAGATCACCCCGTCCAGCTGGAAAAACTGCGGCAGGAGCAGCACCAGCCCCACGCCGAACACAACCTCCCGCGCCATCGACAAAAGCGTCGAGGCAGCCGCTTTCCCCAGCGATTGCAGGAAGATGAACGTCCCTTTGTTGATGCACGCCAGCACAATCATGCTCAGGTACACCCGGAAGCAGCGCCGGGCAAAGAGCGTGTAGTGGATGGACTCGTTCTGCGCGCCGAAGAGCAGCATCACCTGATCGGGCAGCAGCTCCACCACAAGCAGCGCAATCAGCCCGACGATTGCTTCTGCCGCCAGCAGCCGCGTCAAAAGCCCTTTCACACGGTCGTACCGTCCTGCGCCCATGTTGTACCCCGCCACGGGAATGCATCCCGCCGCCAGCCCAATCGCACAGCTGATGACGATTTGGAATACTTTCATGACAATGCCGAAAACCGCCATCGGAATCGCGGAAAATTCCTCCTGCGAGAAAACAGCGTCCTGCGCGCTGCAAATGCGCAGCATCGTGTTCGTCGCCGCCATTGCCGCGACCAGGCTGATTTGCGCCAGGAAGGATGTCATGCCGAGCTTGGCACATTTCCCCAGTAAATGCGCGCGCAGGCGGAAGCTGTCCTTTTGCAGGTGAATCTGCTCCATCCGCGTCAGATACCAGATGGACAGTCCAGCGGTCAGCGCCTGCCCGGCAACCGTTGCAATCGCCGCGCCCGCCATACCAAAGTGGCAGACGAAAATAAGCAGCGGGTCAAGCACGAGGTTTGCCGCCGCACCCGCCAGTGTGGCAACCATTGCGAATGTCGGGCTGCCGTCAGAGCGGATGACCGGGTTCATTGCCTGCCCAAAGACGTACAGCGGCACGCCCAAGGCAATCCAGAAGAAATATTCCTGCGCCTTCTCGAATGTCCCGGCATTGACGCGCCCGCCGAACCACGTCAGCAGCGTGTCCGGGAACAGCAGGTATGCCGCCATCAGGACAAGCCCCGCGAGGACGCTGACCGTTACCGTTCCGCCGACGGCGCGGTGGGCCTCCTCCTGCTTCCCTGCGCCAAGCATCAGGCTGACAAACGCGCAGCAGCCGTCGCCGAGCATGACCGCAATCGCCAGCGCCGCGACCGTCAGCGGAAAGACGACCGTCGTTGCTGCGTTGCCGACGCTGCCCAAGTCGGGCGCGTTTGCAATGAACACCTGATCGACCATGTTGTACAGCGCCGCCACGACCAGAGAGGTCATGCACGGCACGGCGTAGCGCCGCATGAGGCGTCCTAGCGGCTGTGTTGCCAGCGGGCGCGCGTTCTGCGCCGCCAAGGTTTCGGATTCTGTCTGCATGAAAAAAAGCACTCCTTTTCGTTGATTGGAGCGCAGTGTCAAGGCAAAAAAGACTGCCCCTGCTGCGCGTCCGACAGATGGACTTACGCAGCAAAGGCAGCACTCTGTACCGCTATTTTAGCGCATCGGGGCGGATTTGTCAAAGGGGTGTATCATCATTTTTTCCCGCCCGCCACAAGGCTTCCTGCAAGGCACGCACCGCCTGCAATCCAGTATCCCATTACGAGGCGATTCGTCGTGCCGTAAATCTCCAGCGCTCCTTGAAACAGACAGCCGACTGTCAGCGCAATGATGCCCCAGTGGTACAGCCGCACGCACCAGCGCCCCGGCAGCGCTTTCCCGCGCAGGGCGCGAATCAGCAGCGGACACGCTCCCAGCACCAGCGGCGGCAGGAACGCATACATCATGAAGTCCGAGTAGACCCCGTGGCTGAACTGCTCATACACGAATCCGCCCAGCGCGGTCACGGCGGCAAAAAGCAGATCGTAGAGCGCAAGTTTCACGCATTTGCGGTCAATAGCCGATGTAGACAATGTCGCTCACGCTCCTTTCGCGGATGCTGCGCCCATTTGTGGTCGGGCTGTTGACGACGCGCCCCTGAAATACCATCGTCGAAGAGCCGCCGCCGTCGAGGTTGTAGGCGATTTGTGCGCCCAGCGACTGCATCAGCTCTGCCAATTGCCGCAAGGAAAGCCCGGTGCTCTCCTTCGTCCGCCCGTCGGACACGACCAGCAGGTAATGCCCTTCGCTGATTTGCCCGATGGCGGTGCGCGGGTTGGAGGTCATGGCGCGCCCGACCTCGTCGCTGCTGCTGACGGTCACTTGTCCGTCCTTGACCAGCGCCGGGCCGAACGTCAGCACCTGCCACGCGCCTTCACGCACCAGCGTGTCGGCACTCGTTTCGCCCTCGGTGATGATGCGGAAATTGCCGTCCGCACCGATGACCAGTGCGTCCGTGCCGCTTTGCGCCGATGCGCGGTACAGCACGCCGTTGCGCAGCACATACCCGCGCTCCTGTGCGCCGTAATAGTCGCCGTTGATGGCGAGAATTGCGCCCGTGTTCGCCGCCTGCACAGAGGTTGTCTCGGTCAGGTTGCGGGCGTAGGTGTTCCCCGCCAGCGCCGTTTTGAGCAGGGAAATGTCCGCAATCTGCACGTCCGCGACGTACACCGTCGTGTTCTCTACGCGCATCGTCGTCAGCACAATGTCGATTTGGTCATCGTGATATTCCGTGTCGGTGGAAATGGGCGCGGTGGTCGCCTGTTCCGCCGGAGGTTCCGTCGCAGTCGGCGCGGTGGAGGCTTCGACGGTTGCCGTCGGCAGCGTGTCCGGCGTCAGCACACGGACAATCACGAACGTGTCCAGCGCCGCATAAACCGTGTATGCCGCCAAAATCAAAGCAAACACCATGCTTGCGAAATGCCGCTTCATGGAGCTTCACTCCTTTCCATGGCTATTATCTCCCCGTCAAGTGACGAACACATGATGAACCCGTGAATGATGCCGGAAGTTTTCCCTTCCCTTGACGCAATCCTGCCAAAGGCGTATACTGGAAGCGGAAATTTCCGCGGATGACCGCGAAAAGGAGAAGAATGATGCAGAAACTACGGGGATACTTGGCACTGGGAATATTCATCATGGGTATTGTATCGCTTTTATGCCTGCTTCTGCCGCTCATCGAGATAACGGATGATGCGCTGCTGCTGATGGTGTTTGCTGTGCCGCCGCTTATCTGCGGATTGATCATAGCATTGGCACTGCATATGCTGCTGTATACGCTGCTTCTGGTGCTGTACGGCTGCAGAATACAGCTGGTGGCTTTGTACTTTCTTCAATATATCCGCAGGAAAACCGTCGGCTGGCGCGTGCAGTACCTTCCGGCGGCGGAGCGCAAGGTGGGCATACTGCTGGCGGCTGTTCCGTGGGAAAAGGAAACGGGCAGGCAGCAGGAACGGGCGCGGACGGCGTTGTTTTACGTGCAGACGGCGCTGGCGATACTGTTCTATGCGCTGGCAGTCAATTTGTATGGGACAGCATCCGCCATTGCCTGCCTTGTGCTGGCGTGGGGGTATGCGTTTCTCGGCATCATCATGCCGCCAAGCGAAATTCGGAAAGTATTCCAGCCCGAAAAGCGGCGCAAAATGTGGCAGATGCAGTGCTTGCTGGCGGAGAACCTGACGGATCACCTGTTCACGGAAATGCCGGAAGAATACTTCACGCCGCCGGACAAAATTCAGAATCAGAATGATGCGGTGCTCATGATTAACCGTTCCGCGTGGCTGGTGATGCAGAACCGCTACGAAGAGGCGCTGGACATCCTGACTATGCTGGCGCAGGAGCATCGGGAGCAGACGAAGCGCCTTTGGTGGCAGCTGATTCCGCGCGGCGTTCTGTGCGAACTGGCGCTGGACAAGCCGGGATACTTCCTGAAAGAGTATGACACACTGTACATGCAGAAGGAATTGCGCAAGCATGAAAAGCAGCCGCTTGTCTGGCGCACGGCGTATGCGGTGCATCTGCTGCGCGACGGCGACGAGCAGAAGGCGGAGCAGTGCCGCAAGCAGTTCCTGCGCCGCATCCGCCATACGACCATGCCGCGCTGCTATCAGTGGACGATAGACAGAATGGCGCAGGAAAAGGAAATCTACGAATCAAGAAAGGCAAAGGAAGCGCAAGAATGAAGAATCGGACATTTCAGCGCCTGTTTCCGCTCCTGCGGATGGGCAGCATCCTGCTGGCGGCGGTACTGTTCTGCGCGGCACTAATCGGCGTGAACGCACAGCTGACTGTCGGGACGAATGAAGAGCGGAATCTGGCGACGTATCTGGGGCTGGCGCTGACGGCGGTCGTGACGTATCTGCTGCAAGATGTGCCGAAAATGCTGGTCGGCAGGCACTTTGGCTGGAAGCTCGTGCGTTACGAGGCGTTCGGGCGGGTCTATCAGGCGGACGGCACAGGGGCGTTCGTGCGTGTTCCAGTACCGGCGCAAAGTCGTCTGCGCTATCAGCCGTATCTGCTTCCGCCGGAGGATGCCTCTCGGCACGACGTGACGCTGTACACGCTCTGTCCCCTGCTGTATGGCGGGGCGCTGGCAGTGGTGTTTGGCGTGCTGACCCTGCTGACGCTGGGGCAGCCGGTGTCGCTGGTGCTGTGCGAACTGGCGATGGGCGGCGTGGTGCTGGTGATGACGTGCATTCTGCCGATGGATGAGCGGTTTATCGCATCGCCGATGGCGATCGCACGGATGCTTCGAGATCCGGAACAATTGGCGGAGTGGCTGTATTTCGCGCGTATGAAGGCGAATGGCGGGGTGGAGGTGACAGCTGTTTCGATTGAAAACATTCCGCAGCCTGCAACAGTGAAGACATGTCAGGATGCAATCTGCGTCTTTCAGCGAGCGCAGATTGCGCTGATGGTTCAGTGTGATGCACAGAAGGCGTATGGGCTGATGAAACAGGTGCTGGAAAGCGAGGCGCGGCTGTCATATACTGCATGGAAACTTCTGCTGAGCGATGGGGTGGTTGCGGAACTTCTGGCAGGTGAACCGGGTGAATTTACGGCGCTTTATCGTGGAAAAGCCGGCGCAGCCATACGGCAGGTGATGTTTCGCATGGTGGACTATGCGCTTCCTGCCTATGCGGTGGCGATGCTGGTGACACATGAAGCGCGGGAAGCGGAAGTTGTGCGGAACACGCTTGCGCCAGTGCGAGAGAAAATGCCGGAGCTTGATGCTTTGATGAAAGCCATCGAAGAAAAAGCCGCACGAATCGAAAACTGATTCGTGCGGCAGGGGTTTCGCCGCTGCGGCGGGGACCAAAGGGCATGAAAACAGGTGAAACCTGCGATCGCCCTTTGGAAACCTTCGGCGCCGCAGCTTTTGGGGTTTCATGTTTGTTGGCTTGAACCGAAGGTTCACCGGACAAACACGCGGGCACTGCATGAAAGTGTCACCAACTGAATCGCGCGAAAGGGTCAAGGGAGGGGACTTCGTCCCGTTTCATTCTCCCTTGTGGAGTCCAGAGGCAAAGCCTCTGGTGGGGTCAAGGGGCAACGCCCCTTGGGTCACTCCCCCTTTTGTGCATCCTCCCACGCGCGGCGGATGGCGGTGAGGATGTCGCCGTGGGCGTCGCGCAGGGACATGGTGGCGCCGGAGACAATGTCGGCGGCGCGGGCGCGGTCGTCGTCGGAGAAGGCTTCCCAGCGGGCGCGATCAGCGTCGGAAGAGGAATTTTCCGTCAACGGGCGGCCGTTCTCGGCGGAAAAGTACCGCCCAAACCACGTCTCTACCTCGTCCACCGTCATGCCGACCATCATGTTCTGATAGGCGTCCATCTGCTCGCGCCATGAACCGCTCGTCAGCTGGTAATCCTCTCCACGGGCGCGCTTGCTCGTCCATGCGGCAATTTCCTGCATGTAGTTGTCCTCGCTGTCCTCGGTGTAGCCGACGACCTTCCCGGCGCTGTCATCCCAGAGCGAATAGCCGCCCTGTCCCGGAAAGCCGCTGAACTGCGGCATGGACGCGCCGCTGTAATTCGGCGTTGCCACTTCGAGCTGGTCAACCGCCATCGACACGATGCGCCCGTCCTCGTCGAACGTCCCGTGCGCAAACACGACGTTGAAGGAGTAAACCTGCCCGTCTTCGTCATCCTTGCCCGGCCCGACGCGCCCGGTCGCCGCCATGCCGATGCCCTCGCGAATCGCCTGACCCGCGCGGTTTGCCGGATTGCCCGTTGCCTCGTCCATTGTGTCCGATGCGTTCAGGGCGACGCGGACGGCTTCACGCAGAGCATTGCTCGTCATCGTTGCGCCCGTCACGACATCCACATCCCATGTGTTCATGCGAATCATCTCGTCCGGCAGAATATCCAGCGCGCGGCTGCCGATGCCGTCCGTCTCATGCTGTTCCAGAATGTTCACGGCGCTGATGGCGCCGTCCTCCATCATCACCTGCACGCGCAGGATGCCGCCGTAGCCATCCGCCTGACCCGTGCGCGTGTCGGCGCTGGCGCGGCAGGACGCAAGCAGAACGGCGCAGGAACACAGTGTCAGCATCGTCAGCAGACGTTTTTTCATTTTTCGGCTGGTTTGCATTAAAAAATCCCCTTTCAATCTTCCAGATTGCAGGGAAATCGCTCCCTGCGACGTTGTTATTGTGTCCCGCGCAAGAAAAGTCATTCAATCAACACGCTTTTTGATGCAGATTTTTTCCGCAAGCAGGAAAATCGCCCTTGCGCGGCGAATAGAGATAGAGAATATGCCTGTGCTGACTGATTTTCCGCCGCGCGGGCATCCTGATGAAAGGGTTTCACCCGAAAAGGCAGGTGTTTTTCGTATATGAAGAAGTCATCCGGGAAGAAGCGCGTCAGTTCGCTGACGTTCCTGATTGCGACGACGGCGGTGCTGGCGGCGGTGGCGGTGCTGTGCCTGTTCGGCAGCAATCTGCTCTACGCCATGCGTGTGCGCAACGTCAATGAGCAGCGCGCCGAGGTGGAGAAGCGCAACACGGAGCGCTACGAAGCGTATCGGCAGGAAGTGCAGGAGCTGCAAGACCGTCTGACGGCGAACAACAACATCAGTGCCGACTGGCCCCAGCCGGACACGCAGGAAGGCATCTCCATTGTCGACCTGACGAATTATCCGCTGGATAACCCCGGCACGGTCACAGTGTCGCGTCAGGACGTGATGCTGGGCGGCCTGCTGCTGGTCAACGAGTGGCATTCCCGCCCGTCGGATTTTGACGAATCATCGCTGGTGTCCATCATGACCTACGCGCGGAGCATGGGCGTGACGAAGAGCATTTGGCGCAATTCCGACCAGCGGCTGTTCCCGGTGGCGGCGAATGCCCTGCTGGATGCGCTCAATGCCGCAAAAGAAGCAGGGCTGGAGGGCTATGTTGTCCGCGAGGCGTACCGCAGCATTTCCGACCAGCAGACGCTCTGGGATGCGGAATACAACCGCTTGAAAGGCCGCCACAGCGCGTGGACGGATGATGAGCTGATTGCCGCCACAAAGAAGAGCATCAACCTGCCTGGCACGAGCGAATATAACTCCGGCTTGGCTTTCACGCTGTACCTCTACGAGAACGGCAATGACGAATTGAACAAGATGGTGTTCTCCGAGAGTGAGCAGGGCAAGTGGATGTACGAAAACAGTTGGAAGTACGGGCTTGTGTTCCGCTTCCCGCTGCAGGACTTCCCGACGAAGGGCACCATCAGCCGCGCCTACAAGACGGGCGTGAACGTGGAGATGAATCTGTTCCGCTTCGTGGGCATTCCGAACGCGACGGTGATGCACCATCTGGACATGTGCTTGGAAGAGTACATCGAGTACCTGATGGCGCACCCGCACATCGCCGTGTTTGAGGACGGTCAGCTGAAGTACGAAATCGTCCGCCAGCAGGTGGGCGACGACAGCAGCACCTTCTCCGTCAGCATCAGCCGCAAGACCAGCAACTACACCATGTCGCTGGACAACATGGGCGGGCTGATTACGATTTACGAGTATTGATAGGGATACGAATCCCCCGCCAGCGGATGATGATGTCCGGCTGACGGGGGATTTTGCTTCGAGACCATCAAGAAATAAAGCGAGGTGCGTCCGATTGAAACATCGTATCATAGCATTGCTAACCGCATTTATCCTCTGTTTCAGCACTGCGTCTGCTTTTGCAGATACATCCGTTGATACAGCCATGAACCTGTCCACTACAGCAGATGCACCATTAGCCGTCATCAAAGCATCGTCCGCGCTTGCGGCGGCGCAGTCGATGATTCTGCTTTTCAATGCGGGTTCCAAACGAGAAGGCGCAGTGATGGAAACGTGCATGGTAATCCCCATTAGCGTCACATCCGACGATGATATCATCACGATGGAGATTGCCGCTCTGCATGGTGTTTTCAGCCCCAATGAAGTCCCGACAGAAAAATATGACCCGCATCACATGATGGCAGGCTGCGAAAGCTGGGTGCGCTTGCAGCTGCTGGACAACCACGACGGCACATATTCGCTGCTGACGTATCAAGAACCCGACGATGGCGAAACGCTGTACAGAGACGTTAAACGCATCTTCTCTGTATTCGCTGCGATAAGGCTGATGATTTCGGCCAGAGACGCATCATTTAAGGACACCTACCATGAAATGGCGGAGGAAAACTGGGCGGCATTCTGCTCCCGCGACACCAGTGACGAAGGAACGCCCGTCTTCCTCGAAATGAATGTGACTTCGGCGGATGTGCGGCTCAGCCTGACGTATCTGCGCGAACCTGAAAACTACCCCGCCAGCAACATTCGCGAATACACGATGGCGGACGGCACGACGTATGTTTGGATTGTGATGGAATAAGTCTGCTTGACAAAAAGCGCCGGAATGCAGCTGTGTATGCTGTGTTCCGCGTTTGGCGTTTTGGGCGGAAGGTCGGTCGCGCCCATCTGGCGCGACAATGTTGAGTTGATGGGTAAAGCAGCTTGGGGGGCGCATCTGCGGATGCGCAAAGTTACTG
>ULQY01022709.1_pt1 | contig 11302 bp, 10 predicted proteins | sample 1954671 | NCBI WGS metagenome assembly ULQY01 (sample SAMEA4835660, study PRJEB28245) | human gut metagenome | biome: gut microbiome; material: fecal sample | place: Denmark | collected 2008 | reverse complement strand
CCCCAGCCGATGCAGCCGCCCACGGGCTGACCGCCGACGTGCAGGATCTCGGTCTCGATGCCCTGTGCCTTCAGCTCCCCGGCAATAAGGGAAAGGGCGGTGTAGGTGCAGCCCTTCTCGTGGGGGCTGCCGTTGATGAGCAGAACTTTCATGCTGTATACTCTCCTTTGCTGAAATGCGCCGTAAAATGCGCAATATTGCTGCTATGATTGTAGCACAAAGCCGCCCGCGGCGCAATGCGGGCTCTTGACAATGCTATGCAGTTGGGAGATAATAAAGGATACGAAAGAGTTCAAACTGGCTGCCGCGGGGGCGGCAGCTACGGCAAGGAGGTAACATCATGCGCGTGATCGCAGGAGAAGCCCGGGGCCGCAGGCTGGAAGCACTGCCCGGCACCGATGTCACCCGCCCCACCCTCTCGCAGGTGAAGGAGGCGATGTTCAGCATCGTACAGTTCGACCTGCCCGGGGCACGGGTGCTGGATCTGTATGCCGGCAGCGGCCAGCTGGGCATCGAGGCGCTGAGCCGGGGTGCGGCCCGGTGCGTCTTTCTGGACGAGAACCGGGAGGCTGTAAGCATCGTGATGCGCAACTGCAAGGCCTGCGGCGTGTTTGACCGCAGCCGGGTGAATATCGGCGATGCTGCGCGGTTCTTGTCGGCCTGCCGGGAGCAGTTCGATCTGGTGCTGCTGGACCCGCCCTTCCGCGGCGGCACGCTGGAAAAGATCCTGCCGGCCGTGGAAAAGTGCGTTGCCCCCGGCGGCATCGTGCTGTGCGAGAGCGAAACAGGCATCGTGCTGCCCGCGCAGGCGGGCAGTCTGACCCTGCAAAAACAGTATAAATACGGCAAGGTGCTGCTGTGGAAGTACACAAGGCCCATGCAGCCCGCCGCTGAGCAGGAGGGAGAAGCCTTATGAACGTGAACGAGCTTTTGGATACCATTGAGGATGCACTGGAAGAGAGCGCAAATGTGCCCCTTTCCGGCGGCAAGCGCATCGTGAATGTGGAACAGATCCGGGATTATCTGGACGAGGTGCGGGCCGCGCTGCCCGGCGAGCTGCGGCAGGCGCAGCAGATCGTGAACGACCGGGCACAGATCGTGGACAGCGCTAACGCACAGGCACAGGCCATTGTGAAAAAGGCCGAGGAGCGCGCCCGCATTCTGGTCAGCGACGCCGAGATCGTCAAGGCCGCCCAGCAGCGCGCTTCTGAGATCACCTCCGCAGCCCAGACCGAGGCACGCACCCTGCGCCAGACCGTGACCGACTACTGCGAGAATATGCTGCGCACCACCGAGGATACCATGGTGGAAAACGCCGCACAGGTCAAAAACATCCGTAACAGCCTGCGCCAGAACGCCAAGAAAAACGGCTGATAACGGTCAACTTTCCACACAAATTCCACACATTGCGGAAAATGCAGTCCCTGCGAGCAAAAATGACGGCTCACAGGGACTTTTTTTGTGGATTTTTGCGGCAAAAAGCCGCCCGAAAACCCTTGCATTCACGGGTCTGATTTGCTACAATAAATATGTATCGGTGGGGCAAAGTGGGTAAAAGTAGGGCACACGCCCTGCAAACGCCCCTGAAAGGGGGAGCAGCGCGTGTTTTTTGGCCGTTATGATTACACCATCGACGCCAAGGGGCGGCTGAACTTCCCCGCAAAATTCCGCGATGCCATGGGCGAGAGCTTCGTGGTGCTGGAATGGGTGGACAACTGCCTGTTCGCACTGCCCATGGAAGAAGTGGAGCGGCTGGCGGACAAGCTGGAAAGCGATGAGTTGATGGACAGCTGGGCCATCTCCGGCGATCTGTTCAGCACCGCCTGCGAGGTAGCGCCGGACAAGCAGGGACGTATCCTGCTGCCCGCCGAGCTGCGCGCCTACGCCGGACTGGAAAAGGACGTGACCATCATCGGCAACCGCAACCACGCCGAGATCTGGGCCACCGAGGTCTGGAACGCCCGCCGCGCTGCCGTGACCAACGACCAGCGCGCCGAGCGGCTGCGCAAGCTGCACCTCTGATGCAAAAAACTAAAACCGAGAAAGGAGGCCGTGCCAATGGCCTTTGAAGAACAGCGGCCCTTTGACCCGGCCTCGTTTGAGCATATCCCCGTTTTGCTGAACGAGTGCCTGACAGGGCTTGCCATCGACCCGGCGGGCACCTATCTGGACGGTACCGCTGGCGGCGCGGGACATTCCCGCCAGATCGCTTTGCGGCTGGACGCCGCCAAGGGCGGCAGGCTCGTTTCGCTGGATCAGGACCCGGACGCGGTACAGACCGCGCGCGCCCGCCTTGCCGGACTGCCTGCCACCGTGGTGCAGATCAATTTCCGTTATGCGGGACAGGCGCTGGAGCAGCTGGGCATTGAAAAAATCAACGGCGCACTGCTGGATCTTGGCGTTTCCAGCCACCAGCTGGACGATGCCGCCCGGGGCTTTTCCTACCGGGCAGATGCACCGCTGGATATGCGCATGAGCCAGCAGGGCGAGACCGCCGCAGACCTTGTGAACACCGAAAGCCGCGAGGAACTGGCCCGCATCCTGCGGGATTACGGCGAGGAGCCCTATGCGTGGCAGATCGCGGGAAAGATCGTGGAGGCGCGGGAAACTGCTCCCATCCTGACTACCCTGCAGCTGGCAGATATCGTAGCAAGCGCCATGCCTCCGGCAGAGCGCCGCAAAAACAAAAACCCCTCCCGCCGCACCTTTCAGGCACTGCGCATTGCAGTGAACCACGAACTGGACGCGCTGGAAGAGGGCTTGGATACCATTTTCGATCACCTTGCACCGGGCGGCCGGTTGTGCGTGATCACCTTCCACTCTCTGGAGGACCGGCTGGTCAAGAACAAGTTCCGCCGCTGGTCCACAGCCTGTACCTGCCCGCCGGAGTTTCCGGTGTGTGTATGCGGAGGCAAGGCAAAGGCAAAGCTTATCACCCGCAAACCCATTGAAGCTGATACGCAGGAGCTGGAGGAGAACCGGCGCAGCCGTTCTGCCCACCTGCGTGTACTGGAAAAATGCTGAGATGCCGGAAGCACCGGCATCGTGAGGAGGAGAGGAATCATGGGTCAGCCAGCATACGATCGTAACGCGGTGCGCCGCCGCAGGGCACCGCAGCCCCAGCGCAAAGCAAACCTGCGGGTAGCAAAGGGCGGCAAGCGGCGGTTGAACCCGCTGCAGGCCGCCGTACATAACGCCATGAATCTGGTGGCAGCAGCACTGCTGGTGGGCTTTGCCATCAGCCTGCTGTGGAGCGAGGCACAGCTGGTGGAGCTGAACGACCAGATCCAATCCACTAAGGCGCAGCTGGTCAGCGAGCAGAGCCAGTATACCTACTACAACAGCACTCTGAACAGCAAGACCAACATTGCCAGCGTGGAGGAGACCGCAGGGCGGCTGGGTCTGATGAAAGTAGACCCCAGCCAGATCACCTACATCCGCTTGGGGGAGAGCGGCGCACTGGTGCGCCGGGAATCCACCGTGCGGCAATGGACCGACTTTTTGTACACCGGTGCGGTGAACATTCTGGGCACCGTGAGATAAACGGAAAAAGCGTGCGGCAGCGCACGCTTTTTTCGGTTTATGGACACCGCAGTCTGAATAAATAACAGCGCAGGGCGTGCGGAATGCAGTGCACGCCCCGCAGGAGAGAACCAATGCAAGAACCTTTCCGTAACAAAAAAAGCAGGGGCTACCGCCTGCGTCCGGCCTCTGGCCGGGACCGGCTGGACAGCCGGGTGCGGCGGATTTGCAGCCGTCTGGGCATCCTTGCGGTGGTGGTGGCAGCAGCCATCGTCATCCGCAGCCTGTATAATATCCAGATCATCCACGGGGCAGAGTACCGCCAGTACGCCGCCCAGCAGCAGCTGCTGGATACCACCATCAAGGCCACCCGGGGCGAGATCTACGATGCCTCCGGCATCACCCTTGCCTCCACCAGCGTGGTGTGGACCATCTGGGCAGACCCCAGTTACAGCAGCATCCTTTATACCAGCAAGACCAATGATGACGACACCGTGACCAAAACGCTGGACCCTGCCATGTGTGCCGAGGTGAGCCGGGAGCTGACGTTGCGTTTGCTCTCCGGGGACGGCGAAAGCATGGACAGCGTGGACACCTCCTCGGCAGAGTACCAGCAGCAGTACCAGACCGTCTATGATGCACTTTCCCGGCTGGATTCTGCCTACGTCACCCTTGCCACCAAGGTGAACAACGCGGTGAAGCTTTCCATTGAAAAGTACGTCACCAGCTTCAACAAGGCGCACAAAAAGGCCACCGACACCTCCCGCAAAGGACGCATCTCAGTGTCCTCGGAAAAGAGCTTCCAGCGCAACTACCCCTACGGTGCCTTTGCCGCAGCGGTGCTGGGCTTTACGGATGCGGACGGCGTTGGCACCTACGGACTGGAAAAATCCTACCAGTCCACCTTGGCCGGTGTAGATGGACGCACTATCACCCAGCGCAACGCGGTGGGCAACGCCATTGCAGATGCTAACGCCACCACCTTTGCCGCCAAGGACGGCTCCAATCTGGTGCTGTCGCTGGATGTGAACGTGCAGGAGATCGCAGAGAGGTACCTGAACGAAGCCATTGCAGCCAACACGGTGGAAAACCGCGGCTGCGCCATTGTAATGAACGTTAAGACCGGCGCTATCCTTGCCATGGCTTCCAAGCCGGACTTTGACCCCAACGACCCGCTGAACTACACCGCCAACGAGGCTTATCTCAACGAGCTGGTGCACGCAGAGCCGGAGCTTTACGGCGTCTATAAAAAGGACGCCGACGGCAACTACATCACCGATGAACAGGGCAACAAAATTCTGGACGAGGAAGCGGACTATTCCGGCTACTACCGGGATATCCTGTGGAAAAACAAGGCCATCACCGAGCTGTACTACCCGGGCTCTGTGTTCAAGGTCATCACCTCTGCCATGGGCATCGACTCTGGCGTGGCGACCATGAACACCACCTTTACCTGCTCCGGCGCTTACGGTGTTGCCAAGGAGACCTACCACTGCGCCGGACGCAAGGCGCACGGTCTGCTTAATATGGCCGAGGCGCTGCGCAAGAGCTGCAACATCTACTACATCCAGCTGGGGCAGCGTGTCGGTTCGCAGCAGTTCTATAACTACTTCGATGCCTTCGGCTTTACCGCCCGCACCGGGGTGGACCTGCCCAGCGAGACCAACTTTATGCAGTACTACCGCGCTGACCAGCTGGGCGAGGTGCAGCTGGCGTCCTCCTCCTTCGGTCAGGCCATGGCCATCACCCCGCTGCAGATGTGCACCGCCATTGCAGCCACTGTCAACGGCGGGTATCTGGTCACCCCCCATGTGGTGGATAAGATCACCGATTCCAACGGCAATGTCATTCAGGAGATCGGCGCAAACGTGCGCCGTCAGGTCATCAGTCAGAGCGCCAGCGAGGTCATCCGGGAGATGATGGAGTACGAGGTGGGCAACGGTACCGGCGGCGGCAAAAACGCCTATGTGTCCGGCTACCGCATCGGCGGCAAGTCCGGTACTTCCGAGCAGCTGAATATGCACCGCCGCGCCGACGGCGACTATAAAAAGGTGGCCTCCTTTGTGGCAGTGCTGCCCGCCAACGACCCGGAAATTCTGGTCTACGTCATGCTGGATGACCCCAACAACGCCCGGACGGACTATTCCTCCATCCTTGCAGCCCCTGTGGCGGGCAATATCATCAGCGAGGTAGCCCCCTATCTGGGCATCGCCACCGATGGCGAGGACCGCAGCGGCACCATCGTTACCGTGCCGAACCTTGTGGGCACCGAGTGGAGCAACGCGCAGGTGAGCCTGAATATTCAGGGCCTGAAGCATCAGCTGCAGGAGAGTCAGAGCAGCCAGTCTGCTGCCCCGGTCACCTACCAGTACCCCCACGCGGGCGCAAAGGTGCCCTACGGCACCACCATCTACCTGTATACCGATACCTACGAGGGCAGCCGCACCGAGGTGCCGGATGTGACAGGCAAGAGCCCGGACTTTGCCCGCCAGATGCTGAGCGCCGCCGGGCTGAACTGCGTGGTGGAGGGCAGCGGTACGGTGCAGGCGCAAAGCGCCGAGCCCGGCTCCAGCGTGCAGCGCGGCACCATCATCACCCTGACCTGTGGGTAAAACAGCTTTTTCGGCATCCTCGACCAAGGCTTTCAGCATAAAGCACTGCCGCAAGGCAGTGACGGATGAGGGTGCAGCATTCAATAGAACGAGAGGGGATAGAACAATGGAAAAGATCCATGCAAGCAAGCTTCTGGCAGGGCTGGTGCCTGCCGGAAAACTGACCAGTGACCCGGAGGTGGCACTGGTCACCACCGACAGCCGCGAGGTAAAACCCGGCTGCATTTTTGTGGCCTTCCCCGGCGAGCGGTTCGACGGCCATGATTTCGCCGCCCGTGCGCTGGAGCAGGGCGCGGAGTATGTGGTGGTCAACCATCCCGTGCCCGGTGTGCCGGAAGAAAAGGCCATCCTTTGCCCGGACAGCTACCACGCCATGATGGTGATGGGCGCAAACTACCGCAGCCAGTACCACCCCAAAATGGTGGGTGTGACCGGCAGCGTGGGCAAGACCACCACCAAGCAGATGACCTACGCCGCCCTGAGCGGCTTTGGCGAGACCATCAAGACCGAGGGCAACCAGAACAATGAGCTGGGAATGCCCCGCACCCTGATGCGGCTGGAAAGCAGCACCGAGTACGCGGTCATCGAGATGGGCATGAGCCACGCCGGCGAGATCGACCGTCTGGCGCGGGCAGCACGGCCGGATGTGGGCATCATCACCTGCATCGGCGTGTCTCATATCGGCAATCTGGGCAGTCAGGAGAATATCTGCAAGGCAAAGCTGGAGATCTGCAACGGTCTGCCGGAGGGTGCGCCGCTGGTGCTGAACTACGACGACCCCTTCCTGCGCAAGGCGGTGCTCCCCGCCCATGTGCGCCCGGTGTGGTTCAGCCTGAGCGATGAAAACGCAGACGTCTGCGCCCTGTCCATCCGGCAGGAGACTGACGGCATGAGTTTTGTGCTGGAAGATCAGGAGCACGGCACCTTTGTGGTGAACATCCCCGCCATGGGACGCCATAATGTGGCAAACGCTCTGGCTGCCTACTGCGCCGCCACCCGTCTGGGCTGCGACGCCAAGAAGGTCATCCGGGGCCTTTCCAACTTTGAGCAGACCGGACGCCGCCAGAAGGTGGTGGACAGCGAGGGCGTGACCGTCATCGAGGACTGCTACAACGCAAACCCGGACAGCATGAAGGCTGCGCTGGCAATGTTTAAAGATTTCCCCTGCAAGCGCCGCTTTGCCCTGCTGGGCGATATGCTGGAGCTGGGCGAGCTGAGCCGCGAAGCACACGAGGAGCTGGGACGCCTTGCCGCCGAGAGCGGGCTGTACTGCCTGATCACCTACGGCGAGCAGGCCAAGCGCACCGCTGTGGTGGCTGCGGCCAAGGGGGTAGAGACCCTGCACGCGGACAGCTACCGCGAGGCTGCCGATGCCCTGCTGAGCCGGGTGCAGCCCGGCGATGCCGTTCTGGTAAAGGCCAGCCACGGCATGGCACTGGAAAAAGTGCTGGATATCTTCTACGCAGAGCATAAAGAAGCGGAAGTATAACTATTTGGCGAAATGGAGTGTCTGATCTATGGAGCGTTTCGCCTTGGCAGCGGCGGTGGTGCTGGGCTTTGCCCTTACGGCAGCCCTGTGCAGCCTGTTTGTGCCGCTGCGGCGGGTGCTGGAACGCCGCGAACAACAACAGCAGCCGGTACAATCTGAGCAGCCCCGGCCTGCACCCCTGCGCGCCCCGCTGTGGGGTGGGCTGTGTGCTGCGGCGGGCACGGTGGCTGCGGTGGGCGTGGGCTGGCTTGCTGCCTGCGTAGGCCAGCCGGAGCTGTTGGGCAGCGAAGGCCGGTTGATGACACGGCTGCTCACGGCGCTGGCTGGGAGCCTTGCCTTTGGGGCAGTGGGTTTTGCAGAGGACCTTGCCCGGATGCGCAGCCCGGCGGCGCTGGGGCTGCGGCGGGACGTGCGGCTTTTGCTGGAAGCACTGGCCGCGGCCTTTGTCCTTTTGCTGCTGCGGGCAGCGGGCTGTCTGCCCCGGGGGTTGGGTGTGCCCGGGGCGGGGTATGTGCTGCTGGGCAGCGCCGCGCCCTTTTTGTGGGCGGTGCTCATGGTGGCACTGGCCGAGTGCGCCCGCATCGCCGAGCGGGACGAGGGCGCGGTGTGCGGTGCGGCCTTTGTGGCCATGCTGGCGCTGATGATGGTAGAGGCCGGTCTGGGCGTTTCCGGTCTGGCGGTGCTGCCCGGAGCGTTGGCCGGGGCACTGGTGGCGCTGGGGCTGTGGGCGTTCCCTCCGGCAAGGCTGGGGGTGGGCTGCTGCGGCAGTCTGCTGGCGGCGGGTGCCATCGGCTGCATCCCGCTCAGTCTGGACATGACCAGCCTGACCGTGCCGCTGGCGCTGCCCTTCTGGGCGGCGGGCGGTCTTTTGGCAGCGCAGCTGCTGTGTGCAAAGCGCACCGGCAAGCCCTTGCGCTGCTGGGTAAAAAAGCATAAAATGAGCCCGGAGACGGTGTTCCTGTGCAGTTTTGCGCTGAGCGCTGTCGGCTATGTGCTGGCGCTGGCGCTGCTGCGCTGGTGCTGACCGGGCACAGAGAGGGAAGGGAGCGCAGATGGCGACTATCCGCAAAAAACACAGAGCGCCGGTGTCGGTGTTCCAGCGAGACCCGGGCCCGTGGTCCCGGCTGCTGATCGACTGGCTGGCTACGCTGGCCGTTATTATGATCTTTGGGCTGGTGATGCTGTTCAGTGCCAGCTACACCACCGGTTACCTGCGCATGGGCGACAGCTTCCACTACATCAAGCAGCAGGCACTGTGCATGATGCTGGGGCTGGCCTGTATGTTCCTGATGAGTTATATGGATCACCGCTTTTTGCGCAAGATGGTGGTGCCGGGCTACATCATCGTGCTGGCCATGCTGGCCGTCACCCTGACCATGGCACCCCTGAACGGCTGCCGCCGCTGGATCCGCTTTGGCGGGCTTACGCTGCAATCCTCCGAGGTGGCAAAGTTTGAAATGATCCTGTTCAGCTCCCATCTTGCGGCCAAAGCGCCGCAGGTGGAGCGGCTGGACCCGGAGCGCCGCATCCTGCTTACCCCCCGGGAGTGGCTGCGGGTGCGGGTATGGAAGCAGCTGGTGGTGCCGGTGCTGCCCCTTATACCGGTGGTCATTCTGCTGGCGCTGGAGCCGCACATGTCCGGCATCGTGCTGACGGTGGCGGTGGTGGGCACCATCCTGCTGCTGTCCGGCAGCGGCGGTGTGCTGACATGGGCGGGTGCCATCACGGCGGGCGCCCTGCTGGAGACCCTGCTCTCTCATGTGGACTCCATCCCCTACCTGCAAAAGCGTCTGGACGGCTGGACGCAGGATCTGAGCAAGATGACCGACCAGACCGTGCAGAGCCTTTATGCCATCGGCTCCGGCGGGCTGAAGGGGCTGGGGCTGGGCAACAGCGTGGAAAAGCAGCTCTGGCTGCCGGAAAGCACCAACGACTTCATTTTCAGTGTGGTGTGCGAGGAGCTGGGCTTCATCGGCGCAGTACTCATTATCGTGCTGTTCGTGCTGTTCATCGTGCAGGGGCTGCTCATCGCCTATAAGGCGGAGAACCTGTACTGCACCATGGTGGGCATCGGCATCATGGCACAGATCGCGTGGCAGGTGTTCTGCAATATCGCCGTGGTCACCAACACCCTGCCCAACACCGGCATCAGCCTGCCCTTCTTCTCCTCCGGCGGCACAAGCCTGATTTTGCTGCTGGCAGAAATGGGCGTGATGGTGAACATAGGCCGCAACGGCGAGCGGGTGGCGCAGCAGCGGGAGCAGATGCGTGCCCAGCGGGAAGCCGCCCGCGCCGAGCGGGAAGCAGAACTTGCCCGCAAGACCATTGACTTGGCCTCTGCCCGTGCAGCCCGCACAGAACAGTAAAACAAACCGCAAGCCCGCCCGGCTGCAGGCCGGGCGTTTATAAGGAGGAATCACCATGCGCGTTCTCATCGCAGCCGGCGGCACTGCCGGACATATCAATCCCGCACTGGCCATTGCCGGTGCTTTGAAAAAAGCCGACCCTACCGCCGAGATCCACTTTGCAGGCCGTAAGGAGGGCATGGAGTACCGTCTGGTCACACAGGCGGGCTACCCCTTCCACCACATCGAGATCACCGGGTTTCAGCGCAAGCTCAGCCTGCACAACATCAAGCGCAATATCATTACCCTGTGGAATCTGGCACTCTCCGGCCCCAAGGCCAAGGCCATGATGAAGGAGGTAAAGCCGGATCTCGTTATCGGCTGCGGCGGCTATGTGTCCGGCCCGGTGGTGCGCTGCGCCGCCAAAATGGGCATCCACACCGCCCTGCACGAGCAGAACGCCTTCCCCGGTGTGACCAACAAGCTGCTGGCCCCGGATGTGGATATCGTGTTTGCCGCCGTGCCCGCCGCTGTGGAAAAGCTGGGCGCACCGGACAAGACCCTTGTGGTGGGCAATCCTGTGCGGCCGGAGGTGTTTGTACAGGCCGCGAATCGAGAGGCCATCCGTGCACAGCTGGGTGCGGGCGACCGCACCGTCATTCTGTCCTTCGGCGGCAGCTTGGGCGCACGCCGGGTCAACGAGGTGGTGGCAGACCTGTGCGCATGGGAGCAGCACGAGCACAAGCCGGTGCTGCATCTGCACGCCACCGGGCAGTACGGGGTGCAGCTGTTTGAGCAGCTGCAAAAGCAGAAGGGCTTTGCCCCCGGCGACAGCCTTGTGGTAAAAGAATACATCAACAATATGCCGGAGCTGCTGGCAGCGGCAGACCTCGTCATCAGCCGCGCCGGTGCGCTGACGCTGGCAGAGCTGGAAGCCATGGGACGCGCCGCTGTACTGATCCCCAGCCCCAATGTGGCGGAGAACCACCAGTACTATAACGCCATGGAGCTGCAGAAGGCCGGGGCGGCTGTGGTCATTGAAGAAAAAGACCTGACCGGCGAAAAGCTGGTGCAGACTGTTTCTACTATGCTGGCACAGCCCGGCAAGCTGGCCGAAATGGGCAAAAACGCCCGCAGCCTGTCGGTGGACGACAGTCTGGACCGCATCACTGCGGCGCTGCTCAAGCTGGTCAAGACCCCGTGATGCAGACGTGGAATAAACAAGAAGGAAGGTGCGAATGATGCAGCAGAACCGTGACCGCAACGGCAGACCCCGGAACACGAGACCCTATGATCTGAACCGGGATGTAGCGCGCACCTCTGCGCCTTCGCAG
>ULQY01001485.1_pt1 | contig 11337 bp, 7 predicted proteins | sample 1954671 | NCBI WGS metagenome assembly ULQY01 (sample SAMEA4835660, study PRJEB28245) | human gut metagenome | biome: gut microbiome; material: fecal sample | place: Denmark | collected 2008 | reverse complement strand
TAATGATTAATAAAATTTAAAAAATAATATTTATATTTCACAAAACATAAAAACAAACTATAAATATCAAAATATAAAGATTTAGACCTATGTGGGCAATGACTATATGGACTTAATATTTATCTATACATATGAAATGTAACGTAAAAGTGCGGAGGATAAATATGGTTGCTTACAAGGACGTTTTAAAAAGGCTTGTAATGTATAGAAAATCTATGGGTCTGATGCAGACAGATATTGCAGAAAAGTTTGGGCTTATGCAGGAGCAATATTCTTATATTGAAAACGGTGGAATTATAATAAGTGGACAGATACTTATGAATTTTTCGGAAATCGGATTTGATTTGGATGAGTTGATAGCCGGTAAAAAGTATGTTTATCATACAAAGGACCTGGATAAGACTTTAGCGAATATAGATACTGAAACACATAGGAATTTTGCTTTGAAGCTGCTGGCTGATATTATTGTAAGCAAATACAGCGGCACAGTTTCAAAAATGAGGGACGAAGATGCGAATAATATGAAAATGCTTCAGTCACTTGCAAATGACTGGAATGGATTTTCAATGACATGCTTTGTCAGGGATAAAATGAATACATCACAGATAGCCATGGCTGAAAAGCTGGGACTTGGAATCAAGAAATATCGCGATATTGAAAAAGAAAAGATATATCCTGATGCAGAGACACTTGTAAGTCTTTATAATATGTCAGAATATCGTCCCACGTTATTTATGAATCTTCAGGATAGAAAGATTCAGATTATTAAAAGCGTGTGGTGTATATTTCCGGCTGAAGACAAACGTAAGATGTTAAATTATGTATCTGATTCTATGAATATTTTATAAATTCTTTTGAAATGTAATTTTGTAAAAAAATTGGTGAAATTGCTGAACAAGGCTTGCATTTAGTGTGCGAGCCTTGTTTTTATTTACAAAAAATGGTATTCTTATCTAAGGTTTTGCGTCAGCGGTTTGACGTATAAAAGTATGCAGTGAAAAAGCAGGAAGAGGCAGAGCCTAATATATGCAGAGAAGATGAAAGGGGATTTTTTACAATGCCAGTAATGGAATATCTTGAAAGAAATGCAAGATTATATCCCGACGAGGTAGCTTTGGTAGAGCTTAATCCGGATGAGAATGATACAAGAAGGATGACCTGGAAAGAATATGCTCTTATACAGCCTACAAGATTCGAGCCGTATAGAAGAGAGATTACATGGAGTGTATTTAATGAAAAGGCAAACCGTTTTGCTAATATGCTTCTTGGAAGGGGAATAAAGAAAGGTGATAAGGTAGCAATACTTATGTATAACTGCCTTGAGTGGCTGCCTGTATATTTTGGGGTATTAAAGACAGGTGCGATTGCTGTTCCTTTTAATTTCAGATATGATTCAGATGAAATTTTATATTGTGCAAAGCTTGCAGAGGTAGATGTGATTGTGTTCGGTTCTGAATTCATAGGAAGAATGGAAGTCAATGCAGATGTTTTAAGCAAGGGAAGACTTCTTATATATGTCGGGGATAACTGTCCAAGTTTTGCGGAAAGTTATAGGGAGCTTGTCGCTGACTGTTCAAGCAAATCTCCTGATATTGAAATTACAGATGATGATTTTGGTGCAATATATTTTTCGTCTGGAACAACGGGATTTCCAAAGGCGATACTTCATAAACACAGAAGCTTAACACAGGCGGCACAGATGGAGCAGAAGCATCATTCAACAGGAAGAGATGATACATTTTTATGTATTCCTCCGCTTTATCATACCGGTGCGAAGTTTCACTGGATGGGAAGCCTTGTTGCAGGAAGTAAGGCGGTTCTTCTTAAAGGAACAAAGCCGGAGACCATACTTTCTGCTATTTCAAATGAGCACTGCACAATAGTATGGCTTCTGGTGCCATGGGCACAGGATATTCTTGATGCTCTTGACAGAGGCGATATTAAGCTGTCTGATTATAAACTTGACCAGTGGAGGCTTATGCACATAGGAGCACAGCCGGTTCCACCTTCGCTTATCAAGAGATGGAAAGAATATTTTCCAAACCACCAGTACGATACGAATTATGGCTTGTCAGAGTCAACAGGTCCGGGCTGCGTTCATCTCGGAGTTGAAAATATTGATAAAGTCGGGGCAATCGGTGTTCCGGGTTACAGATGGGAATGTAAGATTGTTGATGAAAATGATAATGAAGTTGCACAGGGCGGGGTCGGTGAACTTTGTGTCAAAGGTCCGGGTGTGATGACATGTTATTATAACGATGAAAAGTCAACAAGTGAAGTGCTAAAGGATGGCTGGCTGTATACAGGTGATATGGCTATGCAGGATGAACAGGGATTTTATTATCTTGTTGACAGAAAGAAAGATGTTATCGTAAGCGGTGGTGAAAATATTTATCCGGTTCAGATAGAAGATTTCTTACGCCGTCATGACAAAATAAAGGACGTTGCTGTAATCGGTCTTTCAGACAGAAGACTTGGTGAGAAGACAGCGGCAATCATAGAAATCAAGGATGGCATGGTCTGTTCAAAAGAAGAAATTGAAGAATTCTGCCATGCACTTCCAAGATATAAGCGTCCTAAAGAGATTATTTTTGCTGATATACCAAGAAATGCAACAGGAAAGATTGAAAAACCAAAGCTTCGTAAGATTTACGGTGCCGACAATCTTGTTGCAAAAGAAAATCAGATATAAAAATATACAGGTCATATGACCGCAAAAACAAGGAGGATTTATGAAAGAGTTAATGCTTGGCAATAAAGCCGTTGCAAGGGGACTTTACGAGGCTGGCTGTATGGTTGTTTCAAGTTATCCGGGAACACCCAGTACAGAGATTACAGAAGAAACAGCAAAATATGATGAAGTGTACTGCGAATGGGCTCCGAATGAAAAGGTAGCTCTTGAAGCTGCACACGGAGCGACTGTAGGCGGACGAAGAAGTGCATGTGCAATGAAACATGTAGGTCTTAATGTAGCTGCTGACCCGCTTTTTACAATATCATATCAGGGTGTCAACGCAGGTCTTGTAATATGCGTTGCAGATGACCCGGGGATGCATTCTTCACAGAATGAACAGGATTCCAGACATTATGCAAAGGCAGCAAAAGTGCCTATGCTTGAGCCTTCAGATTCACAGGAAGCACTTGAATTTACAAAGAAGGCATTTGAATTATCAGAAAAATACAATACCCCTGTATTTATCAAGATGTGTACAAGAGTTTCACATTCACAGAGTGTCGTCGAGACAGGAGTGCGTGTTGTGCCTGAGCAGGTACCTTATGTAAAGGACCCGGCAAAGGTCATGATGACATTAAATTCAAGAAATGCACATGTAAGAGTTGAACAGCGTACAAAAGACCTTATTGCTCTTGCCGAAAACTGTGATTTTAACAGAGTTGAATATGGTGATAAAAAGCTTGGAATTATCACATCATCAACATCATATCAGTATGCGAGGGAGTGTTTTGGTGAAAATGCAAGCATTTTAAAGCTTGGAATGATTTATCCGCTTCCTGAAAAGCTTATACTTGATTTCGCAGCTTCTGTAGATGAGGTTATCGTTCTTGAGGAGCTTGACCCGTTTATTGAGGAACATTGTAAACAGCTTGGCATAAAAGTAAAGGGAAAAGATACATTTCCTATATGTGGAGAATTCTCACAGAATCTTGTCAGAAAGTGTATGGGAATGGAAGTTCCGGAAAGCTTACATATAGATGACAAAATTCCGCCAAGACCTCCTGTTATGTGTGCAGGATGCCCACACAGAGGAGTTTTCTATACATTAAAGAAAAATAACTGCATGGTTTACGGTGATATCGGATGTTATACACTCGGTGCTGTTGCACCTCTTAATGCTATGGATTTAAATGTCTGTATGGGTGCATCATGTTCAGGACTTCATGGATTTAACAAGGCAATGGGCAAAGAAGGTGAAAAGAGAAGCGTCGGCGTTATTGGCGATTCAACATTTATACATTCAGGAATTACAGGAATTACAGATATTGCATATAACATGAGTAATTCAACAGTTATTATTCTTGATAATTCAATTACCGGCATGACCGGACACCAGCAGAATCCTACGACTGGTAAAAATCTCCGTGGTGAGCCGGCAGGAAAGGTTAATCTTGAAGCACTTTGCCGTGCTATCGGATTTAACAGGGTTCGTGTTGTAGACCCATATAACCTTGAAGAGGTAGATACTGTATTGAAAGAGGAACTTGAGGCAGATGAACCATCAATTATCATAAGCCGCCGTCCGTGCGTAATGATAAAAGGAACTGTTCACAAACCGCCTCTCAAAGTTGATTCTGATAAATGCGTCGGATGTAAATCATGCATGCGTATCGGATGTCCTGCAATTTCTGTAAGAGATAAAAAAGCAAAGATTGACCCTACACTCTGCATTGGCTGTAAGGTATGTACACAGATGTGTAAATTTGATGCATTGAAAGCAGAATAAGGAGAGTTGATATGGATACAAAGAATATTATGATAGTAGGTGTCGGCGGACAGGGAACACTGCTGGCAAGTAAAATGTTAGGTTATGTTCTCTTACAGCGGGGATATGACGTAAAGGTATCGGAAGTTCACGGAATGAGCCAGCGAGGCGGAAGCGTTGTAACATACGTAAGATATGGTAAAAAAGTATACTCACCTGTAATTGATAAGGGTGAGGCAGACGTTATCATTTCATTTGAAAAACTTGAAGCCGCAAGATGGCTTGAATTTCTCAAAAAAGACGGAACAATTATAACAAATACTCAGGAAGTAGAGCCAATGCCTGTAATAACGGGTGCGGCTGCATATCCTGAAAATCTTATCGAGAAAATGCAGGCAGCAGGTGCAAAGGTTGATGCAAAAGATTTTCTTTCAATCGCACAGGAGGCCGGTTCCGCAAAAGCTGTAAATATAGCACTCATGGGAAGATTATCAACATATTTTCCTGAGATAAGCGATGAACAGTGGCAGGATGCTATTGAAAAAATAGTACCTCCGAAATTCCTTGATTTGAACAGAAAGGCATTTGAAGCGGGAAGAAACGCATAATTAAATTAAATAAAAATGCTCCGTTTAGGATAACAGTTAAGCTGTGAATCCCGAACGGAGCATTTTGTTTAGTGATTTATATTTAGGGTTATAGGACAGCGAGCCAAAACTATGCTTACATTCAAAACAATATTTACCTTTAGTCGCCGAGAGCAGTTTTTTGCTCAACGGTTGTCTTTTTGTCATAGCATTTAAAAGCTGATTCCACAAGCTCTTTGTCAGGCTTTGGTGTGAACAGGCTGACTATAGGAACAATTACAAGTCCGGCAAGCATTGCAATAGCACCGCAGTTGATAGGTGACTGCATAATTGTCGGAAATGAGCTCCTGAAGAAAATATTTGCAATCATAAGAACTGAACTGAATATGAAACATACCCAGCATGAAGCCTTTGTGACACGCTTTGAATATAATGAGTACATAAAAGGTGCAAGGAATGAACCGGCGAGTGCACCCCATGAAACACCCATAAGCTGTGCAATAAATGTAATTGAGCTCTTATATTGTATAAGTGCAAGAATTGATGAAATTGCAATAAATACAACGACAAGAATTCTTATTGATAAAACCTGTTTTTTATCGCTCATATCTTTAATAAAATTATCTTTTAAGAAGTCGATAGTAAGTGTTGAACTTGATGCAATTACAAGTGATGAAAGCGTAGACATTGACGCTGACAAAACGAGAATAACAACAAGTGCGATAAGCATAGGACTTAATCCTGAAAGCATTGTCGGAATAATTGAGTCATATCCGTTGGCAGCAACATCAATTTCATCTGAGAAAAGACGTCCAAATCCACCGAGAAAATAACTGCCTCCGGCAACAACAAGTGCAAATATAGTTGAAATAATTGTACCTTTTTTGATGGATTTTTCATCTTTTATTGCGTAAAACTTCTGAACCATCTGTGGAAGTCCCCATGTACCGAGTGATGTAAGTATTACGACAAATAAAAGATTGAGAGGGTCAGGTCCGAAAAATGAAGCAAATATTCCCGGTGTATCTGTTACAGCAGGGTCACTCACTTTTGCAAGACCATCAAGTGCCGCCATAAATCCGCCTTTACTGTTAAGAACGGCAGCTATTACGGTTGCAATGCCAAAAAGCATTATTATTCCCTGAATGAAATCGTTAATAGCTGTTGCCATATATCCGCCTGCAATTACGTAGATAGCTGTAAGAACTGCCATGAGTATAATACAGGCTGAATAATCAATGTTAAATGCCATTCCGAAAAGTCTTGAAAGACCATTATAAAGAGATGCTGTATAAGGAATGAGAAAAATGAATATAATTACGGATGCACCGATTTTTAACGCACTGCTTCCGAATCGTTCTCCGAAAAACTGCGGCATTGTTGCAGAATTCAGATGCTGGCTCATAATTCTTGTTCGTCGTCCGAGAACAACCCATGCCAGAAGTGAACCTATAATTGCATTGCCGATGCCTGCCCATGTTGCAGAAATGCCATATTTCCATCCGAACTGGCCAGCATATCCTACGAATACGACAGCAGAAAAATAAGAAGTTCCGTAGGCAAAAGCTGTAAGCCATGGACCAACCGAGCGGCCGCCAAGTACGAATCCGTTGACATCAGTTGCATGTTTGCGGCAGTAAAGACCGATTCCAATCATGACCGCAAAATAGATAATCAAAATTAATAGTTTCATAAAAATCCTCCTGTGTTTCTTTTGAATTTACCCCTTTAAAGTTCAACACTTTAAACAACTAAAATTTTATCATGTTTTTATTATTTTATCAACAAAAATATGACGTTGTTTTTGCATATAAAAAATAAAAAAACAGTACATACATTCGATTTTTTGTTGTATAATATTTTTATGAAAAAAAATTATGGTATATGGGAATAATATGAAAGGAAACAATGGTATGGGCAGCAGGATATATGTATGTATAGATTTAAAATCATTTTATGCATCGGTTGAGTGTGTTGAGCGTGGTCTTGATACAATGACAACTAATCTTGTTGTTGCTGACCCGGACAGAAGTGAGAAAACAATATGTCTTGCTGTGTCGCCTGCGATGAAAGCTCTTGGCGTGAAGAACAGATGCCGTGTGTTTGAGATTCCCAAAGGTATTGATTATATTATGGCACAGCCGAGAATGCAGCTTTATATTGATTATTCGGCAAAGATATATGGCATTTATCTGAAGTACATTTCAAAAGAGGATATACATGTATATTCTATAGATGAAGTTTTTATGGATGTAACAGAGTATCTTTCTTTATATGGAATGACTGCGAAAGAACTGGGCATACGTATTATGCAGGATATATTTGATACAGTGGGGATTAGGGCAACGTGCGGAATAGGTACTAATCTTTATCTTGCAAAGATTGCACTTGATATAACTGCGAAACATGCGAAAGATTTTATCGGTGAACTTGATGAGGAAAGTTATAAGAGGACGCTGTGGCATCACAGACCACTCACAGATTTCTGGAGAGTGGGGCATGGACTTGCCGGAAGACTTGCACAGGCAGGGATATATGATATGGCACAGATTGCAGAGGCAGATGAGCATATTCTGTATGATATGATTGGCATTGATGCTGAACTTCTCATTGACCACGCATGGGGGATAGAACCGGTTACTATTGCGGATATTAAGAAATATAAGCCGAGAAGCAGCAGCATAACGAGCGGTCAGGTTCTTGCAAGGGATTATGAACATGAGGAGGGAAGGCTTATCGTCAAGGAAATGGCTGACGGAATGTGTCTTCAGCTTGTTGAGCAGGGAATGGTTACGGATTCGGTGACAATCTATATAAATTACTCAAAAGAATATAGTGCAGCCGCAGGAGTGCCACAGTCCGTGCGTGGTTCAATTATGCTTCCGTCAGCGACAAGTTCATCTAAAAAGATGCTTCCGTTTATTTCAAAGCTTTATGATGAGGTTAAGGATAAAAATATTCCTGTGCGTAAAATCAATCTTATATTTAACAGGCTGACAGATGAAACCTACAGACAGGTTGGGCTGTTTGATGACGATACAGATGGTGACAGGGAAAATAAATTACAGCATGCAGTGCTTGATTTGAAGAAGAAGTATGGCAGAGATGCGGTATTGAAAGGCATGAATCTTGAAAAGGGTGCAACTGCAATAGAAAGAAATCATCAGATTGGGGGACACAGAAGTGGTAATTAGAAAAAGTACAGTAAATAATACAAGAAAAAAGATGCCAGTCGAAGAACGTGCCAAGCAGTTTATGCCATTTTCAGCACTGAAAGGTCTTGATGAAGCACTTCGTGAACAGGAAATTATTGCCGAAGAAAATGTAAAAACGGAGATTGTAAAAGAGGATGATATATGTCAGACTGAAGATAATTAAGTAGAGGTGCATTTTTGACAGCTTCAGTTAATTATGTGAATAATATGTGCATTTTGTACAGATAAAAGTACAAAATAACCGCATAAATTCAAGGATTGTACTAAATTCAATAATATGAAAATTACTCTTGATTTTACATTGTTAAAATGTTAGTATGCTCTTGTCAGTAATTGTTACTTATTTATCAAAGTTGTTACAAACGCATTTTTGTCACAGAAGAATATCTTAATTAAAATCAATGCATTGCATTTAGAATAAGATATTTTGTTGATTATAATAGCTGACAACATTTTTTATAATGCGGATTGTATACAGTGTACAAAATTAAAACAAGGAGGAACAAGGAACAATGGTACAGATGGATCAGTGGAACGGTTTCAAAGGTAGACTTTGGAAGGAAGAAATCAATGTAAGAGATTTCATCCAGAATAACTACAAGCCATATGACGGAGATGAAAGTTTCCTGGAAGGCCCAACAGAGGCAACAAATAAGCTTTGGGGCAGATTACAGGAGTTACAGAAGGAAGAAAGAGCTAAGGGCGGCGTACTTGACATGGAAACAGAAGTAGTTGCAGGTCTTACAGCTTACGGTCCTGGATATATAGATGAGTCTATGAAAGACCTTGAACAGATTGTAGGTCTTCAGACAGATAAGCCATTAAAGAGAGCATTTATGCCTTATGGTGGTATCAAGATGGCAGAGGAATCATGCAAGAACTATGGTTACGAGCCAAATCCTGAATTACACAAGATTTTTACAGAATATCATAAGACACATAACCAGGGTGTTTTCGATGCTTACACACCAGAGATGAGAAAGGCTCGTCACAGCCACATCATCACAGGTCTTCCAGATACTTATGGTCGTGGTCGTATCGTAGGTGACTACAGAAGAGTTGCTCTTTATGGTATTGATTTCCTTATGGAAGAGAAGAAGAAAGATCATGCTAACTGCGGATGTGGTACAATGACAGATGACGTTATTCGTTTAAGAGAAGAGATTTCTGATCAGTACAAGGCACTTGCAGGTATGAAGAAGATGGCAGAAAGCTATGGCTATGATATTTCTAAGCCAGCTACAAATGCAAAGGAAGCTTGCCAGTGGTTATACTTTGGTTACCTTGCAGCTATCAAGACTCAGAATGGTGCAGCTATGTCAGTTGGACGTGTTTCTACATTCCTTGATATCTATATTCAGAGAGATCTTGATAACGGCGTTATCACAGAGAAAGAAGCTCAGGAACTTATCGACCATATGGTTATGAAGTTCAGAATGGTTAAATTCGCAAGAATTACATCATACAACGAATTATTCTCAGGTGATCCAACATGGGCTACACTTGAAGTAGGTGGTACAGGTATCGACGGACGTTCAATGGTTACAAAGAACGACTACAGATTCCTTCATACACTTGAAAACATGGGACCTTCACCAGAACCAAACCTTACAGTTCTTTACTCATCAAGACTTCCTGAGAACTTCAAGAAGTATGCAGCAAAGATTTCTGTTGATACATCTTCAATCCAGTATGAGAATGATGATGTTATGAAGGTTACATGGGGCGATGATTATTCAATCTGCTGCTGTGTATCTGCTACACAGACAGGTAAGGAAATGCAGTTCTTCGGAGCTAGAGCAAACCTTGCTAAGTGCTTACTTTACGCTATCAATGGTGGTGTTGATGTTAAGAACAGAGAACAGGTTGGTCCTGCTTACAAGCCTATCACATCTGAATATCTTGAGTATGATGAAGTTGTTGAAAAGTTTGACGCTATGATGGATTGGTTAGCTGACCTTTATGTTAATACACTTAACCTTATCCAGTATATGCATGATAAGTATTACTATGAAGCAGCTGAGATGGCTCTTATTGATACAGATGTTAAGAGAACATTCGCTACAGGTATTGCCGGATTCTCACATGTTGTTGACTCACTTTCAGCTATTAAGTATGCAAAGGTTAAGACAGTACGTGACGAAACAGGTATTGTTGTAGATTACAAGATTGAGGGAGATTTCCCTAAGTATGGTAATGATGATGACAGAGCTGATGATATCGCTGTATGGCTTCTTAAGACATTCCTTGAGAAGATTAAGAAGAGACATACTTACAGAGATTCAGAGCCTACAACATCAATCCTTACAATTACTTCAAACGTAGTTTACGGTAAATATACAGGAGCTATGCCAGATGGTCGTCCAGCAGGCACACCACTTTCTCCTGGTGCTAACCCAAGCTACGGTGCAGAGCAGAATGGTCTTCTTGCATCTCTTAACTCACTTACAAAGCTTCCATACGAATGGGCACTTGATGGTATTTCAAATACACAGACAATGAACCCAGACGCATTAGGACACAACGAAGATGAAAGAGTTGCTAACCTTGTAAACGTTATGGATGGTTACTTCGATCAGGGTGCTCATCACCTTAACGTAAACGTATTCGGTAAGGATAAGCTTATCGATGCTATGGAACATCCTGAAAAACCTGAATATGCTAACTTCACAATCCGTGTATCAGGTTACGCTGTTAAGTTCATCGACCTTACAAAGGAACAGCAGATGGATGTTATCAGCAGAACATTCCACGACAGAATGTAATCAGAGTGCTTGAAAATGCCGAAAATACAGTGTTTATGCGACTTTGAGAGATTACCAAGTTATCGTAAATTGGTGTAAAATCTTATATAAATGGTGTAGTAAATGGCGTAGTAATTTTAAATAGGATTTAAGTACAAAGATAAATAAAATTCAGAGAAGAGAGATATACAGAAATGTATGTCTCTCTTTTTTGGTATTCAAAAATCGTAAAAAATATGGATACTAGACTAAATATAGTCAATGCACTAAAAAGGAATCTGCATAAAACAGATTCCTTAAACAAGTGGAAGACCCTGTCGAAGAATGGAAGTCCAGTTACTTTTCTGATAGA
>ULQY01015023.1_pt1 | contig 11392 bp, 8 predicted proteins | sample 1954671 | NCBI WGS metagenome assembly ULQY01 (sample SAMEA4835660, study PRJEB28245) | human gut metagenome | biome: gut microbiome; material: fecal sample | place: Denmark | collected 2008 | reverse complement strand
TCTTCTGGTTTTCATTTCTTCTAATACTTTGCTCATGATTTGGTCCTCCTTAAATTCAAGATTCATCTTAAAATAAGCATTTTACAAATAACAACACATGCTGTGCTAATTAACGTTCCTAATAAATAATACTCTGCAAATTTTTCATCCTTAGTTATTTTATCATATCGTGCAATAGATTTTGCAGTCAGCACTAATCCCATTGCAGCATATTGATTCATAGAAATAAACATTAACATTATAAGGCGTTCTATGGTACCTATTTTTCTACCAGCTTTATTATCAAATTCTATGAAATTGCTATTTTCTTTTTTGGGTCTATATCCAGATAACAAATTTTGGATTAAAATATTTGAAGGAATATGTAATATAAGAATTGCTAATACCCATTTGGCAACATAAAATGAGTTTATTTCAAACGCATCACAAATATTTCTTATTATCTGAAAATGTGAAAATTTAATATTATTGCAAGCCATAATGTAAGCTAAAATAAATATACTTGTTATATGTAATAGCTGATCGCAGACAAATAACATACCAGTCTTTTTTATTATCTTTTTCTTCAATAAGAAAAATTTTAAAATATCAATTATAAAATGCAACAGAGACATATACAAAATTAGTATCAAAATATTTGAATTTATAACAGGAAGCATCATCAAAAACACTGAAAAAGTATATTCAATGGCATGTATTATAACTCCATTTAAACTGTTATCCTTTTCACTGGCTATTTTATCTGTTTGAAAATAAAAATCCCCTAAAATATGAGCTATCAACATTAATACAAGCAATTTATATATCATATATTCCCTCCAATTTATCCATAGCTTCTCCTATAATTTTTAAAGATTTTAAATAAAGTAAATATTTACCATCTAATAACCTTCTAGCTACTGTTGATTGACTCGTCTTCATTCTCTTGGCACACTTTTCCTGACTTCCTCCATTTAGCATCATATCCCATATCGTGTACCGTTGCTTATCTGTCCAGCTATCTTCAATAACTTTTATCAAGGCTAACATGATGTTAATTTCATCTATTTCAATAGATTTACTGTTATAATATTTTATTTGAATATCTGGTGCTTGATTTTTTAGATGTTTTTCTTCATTCTTCAAGAAATTTATAATCTCTCTGGCAGCATAAAAAGCCGGACCGTCAGCGCCTATTGCAGCCTTTTGATTAATTGCAGTAGATATTTCACCTATCCCAATTCCAAAACGTAATTTAACTGGGTACAACTCTCTTTGAATATATTTAACAATTTCTATTGCAAATGCAGGACTATTCAATAATCCTTGGAATTCATCACCTAGTGTAATCAAAAAATTAGCCTTAATATCAGCTTTATACTTTAGATTTATATCATCTAGTATTTTTTTTAATTTATTCTGAACTTCATAACGATTATCAATTTCTTTTGAATTTTTAATATCTCCAATAATTGCATAATACATATTTGTTCCCCCGTTTAAATTATTATGCAGTAATTAAGCATAATTAGCAAGTATGCACAAATGCTGCATATGTTAATATTATGCATCTATATCGTATAATTGTCAAATTAGATTTTTCATCTCGTCAAACACTTTTAAGTATCCGTTTGAAATGATATTTACAACAACTCCTTTAGCTTCAACATCTCATCCTCAGACAACGTAACACCCTTTCCCATCTTCTCGTGCTCCGGTGCCCAGTCTCTGATATCATACTTTGGTTCTCCGCCATTCCATGAAATTCTGTTGAGTTCCTTTGTCCATCCTTTGGCACTTTCTGAGAGTGTGCCTATGTGTTCTACTATTTCATATTTAAAATCTGCCATACTATAAATCCTTTCTGTTAGAATTGGAAATATTATATTTGTTCATCTTTAGTTATTAGATAAAATTTCCACTCAGTGAGTGGAAAATCTTTTATTTCGCAATCTCATATAATATTCATCAATGAAATAAGTATACTGCTTCCAGATTGTCGACACAGTGTGTCGATAATCTAAAAACTGTGAAAAGCTGCTTCATATCATTCTTATATATTACTTTAATAAATCAAAATCGTCTAGTTTGATTTTTTATAAACCAAAACACTGACATAATATTGTTTGTTGTCTTGGTTTTATATAGCGTCACGTAAATTATTCAGTTACTAAAATGACTTGTAAAGATGGCTATTGATTTTACTAGTTTTACAGTCACGTAAATTATTCAGTTACTAAAATCTTTCTTTATTATTTTATAGTAATGTCGCTGTTTTACAGTCACGTAAATTATTCAGTTACTAAAATTTTTCGATGCCCTTAGCTAATCCCTGCATAGTTTTACAGTCACGTAAATTATTCAGTTACTAAAATCTGTATTCGGTCTTTTGTGCCCTTTGGCAGTTTTACAGTCACGTAAATTATTCAGTTACTAAAATTCACAAATATGTATTTCCATAATGGTTCTTGTTTTACAGTCACGTAAATTATTCAGTTACTAAAATTTCTTGCTATTGCTCTTTTATGTATATTTGTTTTACAGTCACGTAAATTATTCAGTTACTAAAATATCTATCAAAAATCTTTAACATAGTTATTTGTTTTACAGTCACGTAAATTATTCAGTTACTAAAATTGATGGCGATGAAGATTAAACTGCAAGCCAGTTTTACAGTCACGTAAATTATTCAGTTACTAAAATAAAAACAACCCGGAAAGTGAAAGCGCAATAGTTTTACAGTCACGTAAATTATTCAGTTACTAAAATGGCATTGATACCGGAGTAATAGATGGCACTGTTTTACAGTCACGTAAATTATTCAGTTACTAAAATGGGGAGCAAAACAGTTAGCAGCTATGGTAGTTTTACAGTCACGTAAATTATTCAGTTACTAAAATCAAACAGCCTAAGACTTATACACAGGGCATAGTTTTACAGTCACGTAAATTATTCAGTTACTAAAATAGAAAACATATAAATGTGGCAAGCTTGTCGGTTTTACAGTCACGTAAATTATTCAGTTACTAAAATGATCTTTCTTTGTGGCTGTACAGTAAACCTGTTTTACAGTCACGTAAATTATTCAGTTACTAAAATCGCTTGCAGTACGAATAAATTGATTAAACGTTTTACAGTCACGTAAATTATTCAGTTACTAAAATCCCTTTGAGGGGTTGGGGGTGACTCTAATCGTTTTACAGTCACGTAAATTATTCAGTTACTAAAATTACTGTCGTTGAAGCATTGAGAAAACATTAGTTTTACAGTCACGTAAATTATTCAGTTACTAAAATCAGCAGTGCATTTTAGCCTTGACAAGCCAGTTTTACAGTCACGTAAATTATTCAGTTACTAAAATCGGTCACGAGCTTATTTGATAGACTTTCTGTTTTACAGTCACGTAAATTATTCAGTTACTAAAATTCTCTTCGTCATATGCCGGGAAATTATTGCGTTTTACAGTCACGTAAATTATTCAGTTACTAAAATCTGTCCTTGTGTTATTTTTAATATCTATAGTTTTACAGTCACGTAAATTATTCAGTTACTAAAATAAGGGGAAATGTCTATGTTATTAGCAGAGGGTTTTACAGTCACGTAAATTATTCAGTTACTAAAATAAAATGACAGTGTAAATGGTGTTCATGGCGTTTTACAGTCACGTAAATTATTCAGTTACTAAAATGCACTCGTATTCCAAGCAATCAAGTTCTTTGTTTTACAGTCACGTAAATTATTCAGTTACTAAAATCAATACCATTTCCCATATTACGGCTTGTTTGTTTTACAGTCACGTAAATTATTCAGTTACTAAAATCCTGTCTGTTTATCTTCAAATATCTTTACAGTTTTACAGTCACGTAAATTATTCAGTTACTAAAATCCTCATGGGTTCGATTGTCCATTCCAAAATGTTTTACAGTCACGTAAATTATTCAGTTACTAAAATCCCCGGCTCGTCCGGTAGCCCTCTGAGTTGTTTTACAGTCACGTAAATTATTCAGTTACTAAAATATCAAATCTAATCATCACAAGACGTCTCTTGTTCAAATTAACCTAATATTCTAATTTCTACAACATTTATTTTAGCACATATTATGCCTTTAAAAAAGCTATTTCCGGAATTTTTTCATCTGGTATTTTATCATCCAGCAGCAAAGTTTGGTTAATCAACTTACATACTACATTTTCTTCTACAGTATTCAAAAAATTTGACTGTCCAATACTTTGTATTATATTGCATATAATTTTCTGAACATGTTCATTTGAAAATTCTTTTTCATAAGGATAATTTTCTTTTAGGAATAGATATAATCTGTTATATTCAGGCATTTGAAAATGCACATCACCAAAAACAGATATACCCTCAAGAAAATCTATATCACAACAAACATACTTATTCAAGCTGGATGAGAATATAAAAAATAAATCATATTTTTTTGTTATTGTATCTGCTGCATGAATGATTTCAACATATTCTTTCAGGCTTACTAAATGATCTAAATTTTCAAAAAGAATTAATGTCTTTTTAGGATTGTTTTTCAAAACATTATCTACAATATTCAATAATATTAATATAAGCTCAGCATTGGATTTATCAGATAATTCAGTGTCATCAATACCTGACACTTCAGATTTCTGGACCATATCCCAAACATCAGACATAGCATACGATATCTCTATATCACCGACTTTATTTACTTGATCATTAATAATCTGAAACATTATTTCTATTTCTTCACTCAAATTACGCATATGCAGCTGCCAGTCAAAATCCTGTATAATATTTTTGACGTATTCCATCAAAAGACTCTGCTTTGTCATTTTAATCATTTGAATAATGTCTGTTTTATTACTGATGGAAAGAACACTAAAGAACTTTCTGCCTACCTGATTATTGTCTATAAATACATTATCTCTCCACTTGTTTTTTGATTCAGAATATTTAAATGTTCCAAAGTATCTTCTTAACGATTCAAAAATATAATTTTTCTTACGAACATTTTGACCACACAATTGCGTAACAGGACATAATTCAAAACAAAATCTTTTTTCAAATTCTGTAATTTCTACATTCATATAATAATCAGCCTTTCTGTACCTATTGCAGTTTCAGAAGTTTGTCTGCTGCCAACCAGCAGTTTCATATCATCATATTGCTTCTCTGTAACGCAAAGAAGACGCACATTTCCTTCCAGTGGCAGACTTTTTTTAATCCTATTTTCTATTCTGTTGGCAAATTCCCTGCTGGGGCAGACTCTGACATATATAGAATACTGAATCATAACAAACCCTTCCTGAATAAGTTCTTTCCTGAATATTCTATAATTTCTTCTTTGTTCCTCTGTTTCAACAGGCAAATCAAACATACAAAACATTCTCATTATATTATATTTGTCCATACTCCTCTCCAATCAAATTATATACATCCGGAAATACAATATTATCTGTACGCTTCATAATGAGCGATGCATATTGCTCAATATAATTTTCAATCATATTACACATGTACATCTTTTTTTCACGATACATAATCTTCATATTCAGTATACTTACCAGTTTTCTCCTATGCTCCGGTGTAAAATACTTATCGTTTTTCATAGAATTATAGGCAACAATATCGACAATAGGTCTTAGTGGCTCCATAAGATCATCTACAAGATTAAATCTATTGTATTCACTTTTATGATGAATTCCTATCTGTGTATTAAGCCCGTAGCCCACACACGCTCTGGCAATATACCCCCTAATGACAGCATATCCGTAATCAAATCCGCTATTTAACAGAATATCTTCGTTTCCTCTTGAAAAAGAGTTTCCCATTAAAAGATTAAAGTATACCTTAGCCGCATGTGCCTCTCTATTAGATTTGTCACCAATTAAAATATTCTTTGAATACTCTATTATTTTCTCTGTTCCATCAGAATCCCTGGTCATAATCTGATATGCTTTTGCCTGATTTTCGATTTTTATCTTAACAATCTGCTGCCATAGCTTTCCATAATAATCCTGCTCTTTATCAATCTGAAACCCTATCACCTTTGAAGCTCTGCTATGATTATCATATGCACTATAAAAACCTGTCGGAAGATGCTGTTGATTACAAAGCATCAATCCAATTCCCTGCTCAGCTAACTGACACATCAGTCTGGTAGACAAATTTGAGGCAAGGTTATCCAGAACTATCATTGATATATCATCAAGCGGGATCCATATATCCTCACCACATTTTGTAATAATCAGGTTATTCAGCTTAACCTTTATAGTCACTTCATTTTCTATAAGTATTACTCTAAATGCCATTTTAATCCTCCAACACACAAAAAAAGGAGCACCCGTCGGTGCTCCTGATTTCGGCATAAAGCCTTGTTTTAGTAGATCTAAATAATTTACGTGACTATAAAATTTTCTCTACATTTATACTTTATCACCAAGAGCACGTTATGTCAACAAGTATTAACAAAAACTTGTAAATTTTTCTTCTGAACAGGAATATTTATTTCCTAAAATATCAGTTCTAATTTTTTTTACCAATTTTGTTTTTGAAAGTCCTATAATTTTTCGTCCATCTTTACTGTCTTCGTGTTTATCCCTATTAATTGGTTTAGTCTCTATATAGTTTCTTTGCTTTGGCATAGTTCTTGAAACCAGTCGCTCTGTATAAATCTTACCATCCTTCTCATACTCAATGATATCATTTTTATAGAAAGACAGCTTGAATTTAAATCCAAGATTTTCTAAATCAGCTCTCGATTGTCCCGGCTGTATCATCTTTTCATTAACTAATATTCTAGCATATGCTTCTTCATCAATTACATTTCTGCCTTTTTCAAACTTAATGTCTGACTGCTTCACTCCTACAAGATAATATGAATGATTTTCTTCTTTATAGTAGACATCCATCCTATAAGGAACGAGACTCTCTAATATTACCTTTTTGCTACCCTTTTCAAATCCGTATTTATGAGATATATCTATACAGGCACCGACTTCTCCGTCTTTATATTTAAGCTTATCAATTCTAGGTCCATTGTGTTTTTTTGAATACTTTCTGACAATATCTCCGGTCTCTTTCTCATACTGCACAAATGGATTTGCGGCATCACTGTAGTCCTCATATATCTTGCAAAGATCATCAAATGTTCTTCTATCATTCAGATACACTAACAGACGTTCTCTGTCACTATCCTTTTTGCTAAATGCAAGCTTGGCAAAAACCTTTATTCCTTCTTTTGTCCTTATGTCAAGCTTATTTATCTTGTATTGCTTACCATCATATTCTCTTGTGCCGCGAATAGTCTGATTACAAAGACCACGGTTTGATTTGCGCATAACATAGTGCCAGTATTTTACATTCTTCTCTGCTTTTACAACCTCATTCCTGATATTTGCCCATTTTTTCCCATATAAATAATCTGCATAAACCTCGTCCGACATGTTTTCATCCCACATGTCCTTTCTAAGAATTTCACCGGTTTCAAAATCAATAAATTCACCCTGTAATTTATGATAAGCCTCATATCCAAGCTCTGAATAACCAATAAGCATCGCATCAACCGCATGATGTGAATAGCTTTCATCACGATTTTTGTCAAGCTTCAAATTACATCTCATTTGATGCGTATAGCTTCCTTTAATTACTTTAACTTTTGTATATGCATCATTAGCCATAAAAAAGTTTTGAATTGTGTTTAATACAAGTCTGGATGCATAGCTCGTATCATTGATATTTCTATTTATGAAACCTTTGAGTACATCCATTTTTGTTATATCCTCACTATATAGTAAGTTTTGAATTTTCTTTCTTGAAATTGCATATTCCTTTTTCTTTGATAAATTCATGACTGTTGCCTTATATTGCTCAAAGCTCCATTCGTTATGTGAATGAGTAAGATAATAATATGGTGTCTGATTACCCTTCTTTTGATTTTCAGAACGATAAACTAAAACCTTATTACTTCTGGCATCATCAAACGATATTGATCTCGGAATTATATGGTCAATCTCAAATAATTGAGGATTATTGATTATATCATTTGGATCAATTGTCTTGCCTGAATACAGACATATTCCATCCTGTTCATTCCAAAGCTTTAATTTTAAAGAAAGCTGTTTCTGAGATGAAAAATCGGATGGTGAAAGCTTAATACCATATGTAACAGCAATCTTTTTCTCAATATATTCCATTTCTTTTTCATTTAATTTCTGACTGTCATTGATTCTCTTCTTCTGCTCCCCTGAATTTCTATCTCTCGGCATCTCAATAACTATTGTGTCTAAAGCTTTGTATTTCTTTAACACTGCATTAAGGATTTTAAACGATATTCGGACTGACCTGCGTACAACCGGATTAAATATATCTTCACTAACCACATCGACCGGAATATATTTTAATCCTGCAAATTCTTCCTGTGTTCCTTTTGTAACACCCATTTCTGTTAAAAGTGTCATCTGCTCCTTTGGCTGTGCATACATCTCTGGAATAAGCTCATTCATTATCTTTAATGAAAATGATTGCCATTTATTAAATAATGCACCATTAGTTTTTCTCATATTAATGAGACATTGTTTAACATCATCTGATAAATCAATCCATGACTTCTGAAAAGCCTCCATCATAGCTTCTTTATCCGTATTTATTGTCATTATATAACCAATTTCGTCAAGCTCTTCTCTTGAATAATTTGAAATATCAATTCCGATTTCAAGAAGAGCCTTACGCATTTTATTATATACCTCGAATTTGTGAAATATCTCTTTGCCGGATTTATCTATCCTTGCGCCAGCAAAATCATCTATGTTTTCTCCCATACAATCAGAAATAATCTTACGCATATTAATGGTATTGCTACTCTTTATACGCTCAACAATTTCATGCTTTTCATTTTCCTCCAATTTACGTCCATTAATAGTCAGATTATTTAAATCATTTAACACATTGTATTCCTGAGCTGTATATGATGCAGCAGCGGCACGAAGCTCATCCGGATATACACTACATTTACCAATTAATTTTTCAAAAATATTATCTTCTGTAATATAATTTCCATCGGCATCTAATTTTGTTGTAAATCTGCCATAATCAGTCCTTGATTTTTCATTTCCAGGGCCTTCATAATACTTTCTCTTCCTGTTAAATATAAGCATATATCCATCGCAGAATTCGTCTGTAAGCTCAGGATGATATTTCTTTTGGATTTCAAAAACTCTTTGAATTTCCTTTCTATATGCACCAATAGTAAATACATTACTGAGATCAAGAACTTCGCCATTATCGTTAATGATCTGTGATTGTCCTCTGTATTTGCCTATTGTATTTAAGCGTTCCTGCTGTATTTCACACGGATAATGAGTTTCAAGTTCCTTGGCATTGAGCTTTAAACCATTAGCATAAGCACTGCTGCCAGATACTGTATCATCTAAGGCATCCTCCAAATATGAAATACCTCTATGCTTTAAATAACTATACAGAATAAGATACAATTCATCTAATGTAATCTCTTCTGTAATTGCACGTACCTTCAATCCAACAATTTCAGTTGACTTAAACTGTGGGATTGACAAATTATTGTTCTCCCATAATTTAATAAAGTCATTAATTCTGGTTTTAAGACGCCTGTTATTTCTTTTCGCCCCACGCATATCACGTCTGAGCTGATTATCTGCAGCAGATGCTTCAGGAAATATATTTGATCCCGCTTCTATAACTGTTTCGCTTTCCTTATCCAATACTGCCCATCCAACTGATGCGATTCCAATGTCTAATGCCAAGATGTACTTCATAAATAACTTCTCCTTTTCTGTATAATTCACGCAATAAAAAAATGATATGTTACATTTAACATAATACTAAAGCAAAATTTGATACCTTATTCCTATAATATCACATTTTTCAGAATTTGTATCATTATAACCTTAATTTTATGACTTTTGCTTCTTTCTTATGATGGCTCTAGCTTATCAAATTACGAGTCCCAAAGTCTGCCCTCGTAACTCGAATTTTTGTTCGAAGTTACTGTTCAGTCCCTAGCCAGAAGCCCTCTCTCGTAACCATATTTTATTTATAAAAACATCTATAATCCCTTGAAAAATGGCAGTTTTCTGCCATTTTTTTGTTGTATTTTATAGTGTTATGCGTTGCAATTAACTCATAACCACAAAGGAGGTGCTTTTAATGGCTATCATAAAACAATTCAACAAAAGATCCTTTGCTTAAACAAAAAATCGCTCAACCTCACGGTCTGAGCGATTTTTCTATTCGGGAATTGGTCTAGTTCCCCATCTTTATATAAGCTCTACTCAAGCTTGAATTTGCCGACTTCCGTTGCCAGATCCTCTGCGATGCCATTGTTGTCGGATGCCTCGCTTTGGATATCATTAACGTTACCGGTAAGCTGTACGGAAGACTCGGAAACTCCCGCAATGCCCTTGGCACTCTCTTCCACGGCAATGTTGACCGCAGAGATGGATTCACGGATGCCATCCATCGTGCTGCGAAGTTCTTCCGCAGTCTGCGCGAACTGCTCCATCATCGCACGCATCGCATTCGCATCGGTCGCATAATTTTCACTCGTTGCAACAAGACCTCCGAAGCCTTCCTCTGTGGAATTGCGGACAAATTCGATCATCTGCTGCGATCCCTCTGCCAGTTCATCCACTGCCTGAATAACCTCTGCACTCACCTGGCGGATTCTTGCTGCGGCATCTGCAGAGTTACCTGCCAGCTTTCCGATTTCATCCGCAACCACCGCAAAGCCGCGTCCTGCTTCCCCTGCGCGTGCCGCTTCAATACTTGCATTCAGCGCAAGAAGATTGGTCTGTTCCGTAATCTCGATAATGTTGGAAGTCAGAATCTCGATCTGTTCCACCGATTTGGACTTTGCAATCTTCTCATTTAAAGAAGCTGCCATCTTCTCGGTCTCAATGTTTGCTTTCTTCTCTCCCTCCGCTGCTGCATCATTCGCCCCGGAAGCACGGCTCTCCATCTCCTGAGAAGAGACTTTTCCGGCATCCGCATTGCCTGCAATACGCTCTACCGATGAATAGATTTCGTCAATTGCCTCCGTAATCTGATTGAGTGAAGAAGTCGTTTCCTCCATCGCCGCACTCATCTCCTGCATCGTTGCCGACACATCGGTAATGCTTTCATCCGCAGAGCTCAGATGATCCACCATTTTGCGGGAAGTAGACATAAGCCGCATGGATCCGGACGAAATTCCGATCATAATCTTGCGAATATACGCTAACAACTCATTCACATTGCCCGCAATCAGTTCCAGCTCATCCCCGCTTCTGACATCCAGTTTCTGTGTCAGGTCACCCTCATTATGTACCAGATCATAAATCTTCGCATTTACCTGCATCAGTCCCTTTGTAATCCTGCTAACGATAATCATCAGAATCAGGATTG
>ULQY01042999.1_pt1 | contig 11432 bp, 10 predicted proteins | sample 1954671 | NCBI WGS metagenome assembly ULQY01 (sample SAMEA4835660, study PRJEB28245) | human gut metagenome | biome: gut microbiome; material: fecal sample | place: Denmark | collected 2008 | reverse complement strand
GCCCCTGACCTGCTTGTGCTGGACGAGCCCGTCTCCGGCGTTGATCAGAACGGCTTGCAGATGTTCCTGGATACCGTTGTGCGCCTGAAGGAGCATCACCATATGGCGATTCTGCTCGTCAGCCACGACCTGAACGTCGTCCGCCAGTATGCTGACCATGTGGTGCTGCTGGACAAGACGGTGCTGAAGCAGGGCAAGCCGGATGACGTGTTCGCATCGCCGGAATTCCAGAAGGTGTTCGGGCTGGGCGCAAAGACGCTCAATGCCCAGCGGCTGCATGGCGCGGAACGCTGGATGGGGCGCAAGGCGGAAACGCCCGAGGAGGAAATCGCCCGTGCCGCCGCCGTGGTGGACGACGAGACGAAAGGAGGTCGGGCGTGATGGATGCGATTCGTGCGTTCGTGCAAACGCTGCTGCCCTTTGAATTTATGCAATTTGACTTCATGGTCAATGCGCTTCTGGCGATTCTGCTGCTGACGCCGCTGCTGGGGCTGCTCGGCACGATGGCGGTCAACCAGCAGATGGCGTTCTTCTCCGATGCGCTGGGTCACAGCGCGCTGACGGGCATCGGGCTGGGTATCCTGCTTGGCGTGTCGAGTGATTTGCTGGCGATGCTGGTGTTCGGCATCGTCTGGGCGCTGCTGATTTGCCGCATCAAGCAGACCGGGGCGGCATCCACCGATACAATCATCAGCGTCTTTTCGTCCACGTCAGTGGCGGCAGGCGTGCTGGTGCTGTCCATGGGCGGCGGATTCGCGAAGTATTCGTCCCTGCTGGTCGGCGACGTGCTGGCAGTACAGGACAGCGATTTGCTCTATCTGTTGATTGCGCTTGTGGCGGGCATTGCGCTGTGGGCGGTGATGTACAATTCGCTGCTGCTGTCGGGCATCAGCCCGTCCCTGGCGCGCAGCCGAGGCATCCATAATCGGCTGGTGGAGTGCGCGTTCGTAGTGCTGGTGGCGGTCGCGGTCATGCTGGCGATTCGCTGGGTCGGCGTTATGCTGATTAACGCATTGCTGATTCTGCCCGCGGCGGCGGGGCGCAATCTGGCGCGGTCAAGCCGTCAGCACGCGGTATACAGCGTGGTGATTGCGCTGGTGTGCGGCGTGGCAGGGCTGATTTGCGCGTATTATCTGGATACGACGGCGGGTGCGGCAATTGTGCTGTTCGCGGCGGTGTGCTACGCCATCTCGCTGGGCATTCGGGCGCTGAGAAAATAATACTATTTTCAGATCCACCTGCGCCATCTTGGCACATGTTCATCTAAAAATAGTATAACGGAGGAACGATATGGAGCGAATCCTGATACTGATGCAGGCGGCGAACTGGGCGGAAGCGACCGAGGCGCTGACCTCTGCGCGGGAGAACGCCCTGCACCGCAACGCGCTGTCGTACGCGCTGGTGCTGCCGGAAGCCCCGACATCCCCCGAAGAATGCAATATGGCGGCGTTCGGGGCGCTGCGATACCTTGTCAGCCCGGAAATGACTTTTGCTGCGATGGAAACGCTCTGGCACGGCGAACGCTATGCGCTGCTGGCGCATCCGGCGATGCGCTTTGAGCGCGACTGGGAGAAGAAGCTCCTGCGCGCGCTGAACGACTGCCCGGTGGAAAACGCTCAGGCGGTGCTGACGGGCTATCTGCCGGCGCAGGATGACCCGATTGGCGCGGTTTGTCCGGTTGCAGCGGAGCGCATTGACCCGGACGACACGCTGTGCTTTGCGCACGGAATGCCCCTGACGCTCGCGGCGCACCCGATGCCGGGCGCATTTCTGCATCCGGACTTCTTCTTTGCGCGCGCGGGCTTCATCCGGGCGATGGCGCAGGGGAGCGGTACAGCGTTCCTGCGCGCGATGGTGCAGGGCTGGCAGTGCTGCACGCTGAATCAGCCCGTCATCACCCTGACGCACGATTTACCCGTGCCGCCTGTGCGGATAGACCCGCAGGAGGATGGCTTGGCGCAGCTGAAGGAAGAATACGGCGTTGATTTCGCGGCGGGCACGCTGTCCGCGGCGGCGAAGCGAGGCTTGAAGTCAAACAGCCTCGACGTGACGCTGGCGGTGACGCCGCTGATGCGCATTAAGTCGGCGGTGCAGCGGCGGCGCAGGAAGCGCACCGACCCGATGCCGCTGTGCGTGACGGTCTGCCCGGCCTCGCTGGACGAAGAAGGGATGCACTGGCTGCGCCAGCTGACGCAAATGCAGGATTTGGCGCTGCTGTGCTATGCCGAGGGGCTGAAGCTGCGCGAAGTGGCGGAGTTCCACCCGAACGTGCTGGAATACAAGCCGCGCTATGCTCTGCCGATGCCGTTGGGGACGCCGCTGTTCAGCCGCGCGGCGATGCTCAGCGCGGCGCGCGACCGGGTGCTGTCCAGCACGCACTATATCTGGATGGCGCCGGACTGTGTGCGCTATCCGCTCTATACCGGCATGGCGCTGCCGTGGAAGCGGCTGTGCGGCGAGAAAATCGTGCTGGCAAGCGTCAGAAACCGCCTCGACCTGTCCATGGTCGTTGTGCCGGACAAGCAGATAAAGCCGCTGATGAGCGCCATTGGGGAGCAATTACGGGCATTGCTGGCGGCAGGGACGATTCCGGAGACGGAAGAGGCACTCTGGACAGGCATTGTGAAGGAACATCCGGACTGGTTTGAATTTCGGGCGCTGCCGGTGGAAAAACAGCTGTTCACATTATTGCTGTGAGGAGAGAGAATTATGCAGACGATTGCATTTCGGCTCATCAAGGGGATTATGCTGCTTCCGGCGACGGCGGACGGGCAGGAGGGCTATTTCGCGTTCGACACGGGCGCGATGCAGACCGCGGTGAACCGCGCCTATTTCCCGGAATTACAGGGGGACACCATCGAAATCGCGAAATTCACCGAAGGCGTGAAAAAGACGAACGCTGAAGAGGGCATGCTGACGACGCTGAACGTCGCCGGGATTGCGCGGGAGCAGCTGCCGGTGCTGCTGATGGATCTCATGTATGTCGAGAAGGAACTGAAGACGGTTGACCCGGAAATCCGCTTCCTTGGCACGATGGGCATTGATGTCATCCGGGACTACACGGTGCTGCTGGACTACGAGAAGCAGGAAATTGTGCTTGACCCGGAAGTGCCGGATTTCGCGGCGCAGCGGGAAGCACATATGCGGCTGGAAAAGCTGCCGATTATCCCTGTGGAAATCGGCGGCGAGACGATGGACTTCGTGCTGGACACGGGCGCGAGCGTCTGCCTGCTGGGCGAGCGCTTCCGAACGATGCCAGGGCTGACACCTGTGCCGGACATGCCGAACGTGATGACGATTCCAGAACTGAAAGTGGCAGGAATGCCGTATGCCAACCTGACGGCGGTGCTGTCCGACATCACGCCGATTCAGAAGAAAGTGCCGGTGGAGGGCGTTGTGGGCTATCAGGTGCTGTCGGCGCAGCGGTCAATGCTGGATTTTCGGGGTCAGCGGCTGCTGCTGGAAGAATAATCGAATGCCCGAACTTGACTGCGGTATCTGGGCGCATTCCTGCCGAAAAAACGCATAATACGGACAAATCTGCCGCATAACGCGGGGAACGTTCGGCAAACAAGAAAAACAGTATTTTCGCCCGATTTTCGCCGTCAGTGGAAGCTGTTCTGTTTACCGGGCTTGCGGCGCTTCGGGCGGTTTTCGGCTGTCCATTTCGACCAGATTCAGCATTGACAAGAGCCGCTCCTGTGGTGTATGATGGCTTTCGTTCCTGCTTTGCAGACACTATATGTAGCATGGGCAGGAGAAAACACCCACAACTTATGCCGAATGAACGGCTGGTTATCAATTTGTTCTCAAATGGGAAATAATACGGATAGAATAGAGAATGATGGAGGCACCGACCATGGGCATTGATATGATTCGCAAACGCGACGGACGCGAAGTTCCTTTTGATCAAGACAAGATTGAGCAGGCCATTTTCGCGTCTTTTCAGGCATCGGGCAGTGCGCGCGGGCATGAGACGAGCCGCAAGCTGACGGAGGAAGTTGTCCGCCTGCTGGAGAACAACGAGAACATCAGCGCCATCCCCAGCGTGGAGCAGGTGCAGGACACGGTGGAGCAGGTGCTGATGCGCAACGGCTTCACCCGCACGGCGAAGTCCTACATCCTCTATCGCGCCGAGCGCAGCCGCGTCCGCGAGATGAACTCCCGCCTGATGCGCACGTTTGGGGACATTGTGTTCAAAGATGCCAGCGAATCCGACATCAAGCGCGAGAACGCCAACATCAATGGCGATACTGCCATGGGCGCAATGCTCAAATTCGGCAGCGAAGGCGCAAAGCAGTATTACGAGAAGTACGTCATGGATCCGCGATTTGGTCAGGCGCACATGGACGGCGATATCCACATTCATGACATGGACTTCTACACGCTGACGACGACGTGCTGCCAGATTGAGCTGAAGAGCCTGTTCAAGGGCGGCTTCTCCACGGGGCACGGCTATTTGCGTGAGCCGCAGGACATCACGTCCTACGCGGCGCTGGCGTGCATTGCGATTCAGGCAAACCAGAACGATCAGCACGGCGGTCAGGCGATTGTGGACTTCGACTACGGCATGGCGCCCGGCGTGAAAAAGACGTTCATCAAGCGTTACCGCATGAACCTCTCCCGTGCGCTGGAGCTGCTGCTGAACGACGCGGAGTGTGACGCGCACGCCAATGAACTGGTGGCGCAGACCAAGGCGGAGAACCTCGAACCCACGCTGGAAGAGAACGCTGACCACCGCGCACGCATGGCGGAACTGCTGACGAAGTATGTGGCGGACGAGCAGATGATTGCCCGCATCCTCGACTTCACGCAGCGCCGCTCCGAGCAGGAGACGGACAAGGCGACCTATCAGGCAATGGAGGCGCTCATCCACAACCTGAACACTATGAACAGCCGCGCGGGCGCGCAGGTGCCGTTCTCGTCCATCAACTACGGCATGGACGTGTCGCCTGAAGGCCGTTTGGTGATGAAGAATGTGCTGCTGGCGACGGAAGCAGGTCTGGGCGGCGGCGAAACGCCGATTTTCCCGATTCAGATTTTCCGCGTCAAGGAAGGCGTCAACTTCAACCCCGGCGACCCGAACTACGATATCTACCGCCTCGCCATCCGCACGAGCGCAAAGCGCCTGTTCCCGAACTTCTCCTTCGTGGACGCGCCGTTCAACCTCCAGTACTACAAGCCCGGCCATCCGGAGACCGAAATCGCCTACATGGGCTGCCGCACTCGCGTGATGGGCAATGTCTACGACCCTGATCGCGAAATCGCCCCGCGCCGCGGCAATCTGTCCTTCACGTCCATCAACCTGCCGCGCATCGCCATTGAGGCGAACGGCAACGTCGATGTGTTCTTCAAGGTGCTGCAGGAGCGCATGGAACTGGTGATTGACCAGCTGAACGAACGCTTCCGCATCATCAGCAACAAGCGCGTGAAGAACTTCCCGTTCCTGATGGGCGAGGGCGTGTGGATTGACTCCGAAAAGCTGAGCTGGAACGACAAGGTAGGCGAAGTGCTCAAGCACGGCACGATGACCATCGGATTCATCGGCTTGGCGGAAGCGCTGGTTGCCTTGCGCGGCAAGCATCACGGCGAGGACGAGGAAAGCCAGAAGCTGGGCTTGAAAATCATCCGCACGATGCGCGAATACACCGACAAGGTGTCCGCGGAGACGGGGCTGAACTACTCCGTCATTGCTACGCCTGCGGAAGGCCTGTCCGGCCGCTTCATTCGCCTCGACAAGCAGCGCTTCGGCATCATCCCCGGCGTGACCGACCGCGAATACTACACGAACTCCTTCCATGTGCCGGTTTACTACCACTGCACGGCGTTCCATAAGCTGAGCGTGGAAGCGCCGTATCATGCGCTGACCAACGGCGGCCATATCTCCTATGTGGAGATGGACGGCGACCCGCTGAAGAACCTCGACGCGTTCGAGAAGATTGTGCGTTATATGCACGACATCGGCATCGGCTACGGTTCGATTAACCACCCGGTTGACCGTGACCCGCTGTGCGGCTATAATGGCATTATTGACGATACTTGCCCGTGCTGCCACCGTGGGGAAACCACCCGCGTGACGGAACGCATCAAGCGCATCAAGGTGGACTAAACGCCCCCTTTATCCAGAGCGTTTGGTAGTGCGACCAAGCCGGGCAGCCCAAAAAGGGTCAAGGGGCAATTGCCCCTTGCGGAGTCCAGAGGCAGCGCCTCTGGTAGGGTCTGGGGCAACGCCCCAGCGTCCTTCCCCATAAAACGCCTTCTCCTTCGGGGGAGGGCGTTTCCGTCATTCATCCACCGCGAAAGAGGGTCAATTACCATGGAAATCCGCATCTTTGGTTTGGCAGACGACAGCATCGTCGATGGGCCGGGCGTCCGCTATACCGTGTTCGTGCAGGGGTGTCCGCACCACTGCCCCGGCTGCCATAATCCCGCGTCGCATGACTTTGCCGGCGGCACGCTGATGGACACCGACGGCATCATCCGCAAAATCGGCGAGAATCCGCTGCTGGACGGCGTGACGCTCTCCGGTGGCGAACCCATGTGCCAGCCCGAAGCCTGCCGCACGATTGCGGACGCGGCGCACGCAAAGCACATCAATGTTTGGTGCTACACGGGCTTCACGCTCGATGCGCTGCTGAAGGAGAGCGACCCGGCGCGCATGGCGCTGCTGCACAGCATCGACGTGCTGGTGGACGGACGCTTCGTGCAGGAGCAGAAGTCGCTGTCGCTGCTCTACCGCGGCAGCAGCAATCAGCGGCTGATTGACGTGCCGAAAACGCTTGCGACGGGCGAAATCACCCTCTGGACACCGCCTGTGTGGTGATTTCTCTGCGAATTTTACAAACAATTCACAGAATTACAAGCGAAAACTGGGAAATAATAGTTGAATTTCCTGCACAAGTGTGCTATACTGATAGCAGGGAGGCGAATGCGGGTGAAAATCCTATTTGTGTGTCACGGCAATATTTGCCGCAGCCCTATGGCGGCAATGGTGTTCCGGTACTTAGCACAGCAGCGGCATGTGTCTGGTGAGTTTGAAGTGGATTCCGCCGCACTGAGCAGCGAGGAAATTGGCAATGGGATTTATCCGCCCGCGCGCCGAATTCTGGTCAAGCACGGGGTGCCCTGCACGGAGCATCGTGCGCGGCAGATTACGCCGGAGGATTTTGAAACGGCGGATCTGATTATCGGCATGGAGTGGGGGCACTTGAAGAAGCTGCGTGCTCTGTGTCCGAAGGAGCAGCAGGCGAAGCTGCATCTGCTGCTGGACTTTGCCGAGCGGCAGGGCGACATTGAAGATCCGTGGTATACGGATGACTTTGACCGGGCGTACCGTGACATTCTGCGCGGCTGCGAGGGTCTGCTGCGGAACCTGACGGAAAACAAGACGGCATAACAAAAGGATGTCAAGGAGTGAAATCATCCTGACATCCTTTTTGATTTCAGCGATTATTCTTCCGTTTTCGGCGCTTCCTCCGGCGCGCTTTCCGTCTCATCCCAACGGCGGACCGTGCGCTGCGCCAAACTTACGAAGTCCAGCATGAACGAACGCTCGCGGTTATCGTTGGTATAGGGGAAATCCACCGCGTTCTCGGACAAGCTCGCGCCCAGCAGCAGACATGGCGACACTGACAGCACATTGCAGATGGAAACCAGCGTATCGATGCTGGCAATGCGCGTGCCGCGCTCGATGTGCCCCATGAAAGACGAGGAAATGCCGACCTTCTCCGCCAGCTGCTCCTGCGTTAGATGCTTCGCTTTGCGGGCATCGCGCACTCGAAGCCCCAAATCCTGATAATTTACGGTCATGTTCATATTCCTTCTTTCTTATTGCCCCAATTGTTCGGGTTTTATCTATTATAATGGATGAAAGAAAATCGAAGAAGAGACGATAAGTAATATTATGATTCTTTTGGTGCAGATTACACGAAATAATGGACACTACAAGAATCTTTTTTCGACCATGATTCCCCTTAAAAACGGGACGAAAATAATTTTCCAGAAGGTCTGTACATTTTCCGCAAACCGTGTTATAATATTCCCTGCAGCCCAACCAGGAATCCAAGGTTCTAATCTCCCTTTGGTTGTCACATGACCTGCGCCGGGAAACTGGAGCAAAACCATGGAAGCAGATGACCTCAAGGCAACGGTATGGGTGACAATTTGAAGGAGGTTTCCCAACCATGTACGAAGATGAAACGCTTGTCTGCCGCGACTGCGGCCAGGAATTCGTGTTCTCCGCGTCCGAGCAGGCTTTCTTCGCCGAGAAGGGCTTCATGAACAAGCCCTCTCGCTGCCCGAAGTGCCGCGCGGCTCGTCGCGCCCAGAACGGCAACGGTTCTTCCGCTCCCCGTCAGATGTATGACGTGGTGTGCGCGAACTGCGGCAAGGCCACCCAGGTGCCCTTCCAGCCCCGTGGCGACCGTCCCGTGCTCTGCCGTGAGTGCTTCGACGCTCAGCGCGCTTCCCGCTATTAATTGACGGCTCCTCCGGGAGCAATCAATCAGCGGTGCAATAGCACACGAAAAACCCCGTCGGTGTTTCCGAGCAATCGGAGTGCCGACGGGGCTTTTTTGCTATTTCAGAGGAAATCAAGCTGCAATTTGGGCAGATGCTTGGGAGAACGAAAGGCACCGAGGATTCCCCAAGGGCGAACGGAAAGCCTTTGGGTCGTCTCCGCAGAGGCAAAACCCTCTGTGATAGAAATATCATCCGTATAATGTGCTATGCACACTGGCTATGGAGATGCTTCCAAATAAGCAGACAAGGCAGATAAAACAAAAAACCGCCCTTTCGGACGGTTTCTTGAGGTGAACCCATGAAGAGCACCCTCTGTGCTGGAGCGGGTGATGGGAATCGAACCCACGTGACCAGCTTGGAAGGCTGGAGCTCTACCATTGAGCTACACCCGCATGTGGAGCGGTAGACGAGGCTCGGACTCGCGACCTCCACCTTGGCAAGGTGGCGCTCTACCAACTGAGCTACTACCGCATAACCACGCGACTGCATGGTGCGAAGGAAATTTGTGCGGGCGAAGAGACTCGAACTCTTACGCCATAGGCACCAGATCCTAAGTCTGGCGCGTCTGCCATTCCGCCACGCCCGCACGAGAGGCGAAATCAGAAGGCAGATGGGAATGACCCATTGGAGATTCGAACTCCAGACACCTTGATTAAAAGTCAAGTGCTCTGCCAACTGAGCTAATGGGTCAAAAAGCTGGGGTGGCAGGGCTCGAACCTGCGAATGCGGGAGTCAAAGTCCCGTGCCTTACCACTTGGCTACACCCCATCGCAGCAGGCTTTCGCCGCATCCGCAGCAACCTTGAGTAGGGAAGAAAGGGAGAATAGTGGGACTCGAACCCACGACATCCAGAGCCACAATCTGGCGCTCTACCAACTGAACTATATCCTCCATATGCGCGCCTGGAGGGTCTCGAACCCCCGACCCACGGCTTAGAAGGCCGTTGCTCTATCCAACTGAGCTACAGGCGCAGAGCCGCAAAATCAGAAGCCTGATTCTTTCCTTCCAGACTGCCAGCGAAGGAAACACCCTTGCTGACAGATACAAATTATATCATCAGCAAGGGCGTTTGTCAAGCACTTTTTTGCGTTTGACGGAAATTTTTCGCTGTTTTCGGCAGAAAACTCCGGGAAGCCTGCTGCCCAGGCGGATTTAGCGCATTATCAATAGAATGGATTTTGTCCGTCGTCTTGAGCGCACGCCTTACAGGACAATATCCCCCGGCCGATAGCCCTTTGGCAAGGGCTCTTCCTCCAGAAACCGGAAATCTGAATCCTCCAGTGTCGGCAAAAAAGCCTCGAATGGAATCTGGTCAAACTCGCTGTGGTAGCTGCTTGCGCCGAACCAGCCGCCTTCCTTCGCCCGCAGGTTCAAATCGCGCGCGAATTTGGTGTGGTTCGAGCAGTCATGCATGACAATCCCCCAATGTTCCACGGCGCATTGGCGCATCAGCCGGAACGTTATCTCCCGGCTCCAAATCGGCGATACATAGCCGCGGCGCGTCATGTACATGGGCGTGCCGATGTAGTTCGGCAGATTGTTGGGGTTCAGGTGCAGCTCGGCGCAGTTGATAAAATCAAGACCAGTGGCCAGAATTGCATCCTTTTTCTGCTGGAAATGCTCGTAAAAATCGGGCGTCATGGGCGTTTCAATCGCGACGGTGGGGATATACTTCTTCGCCGTGGCGATGCTCTGGATGACGTTGTCCGCGCAAGACGTTGCGCCGAGGTTGAAGCGCAGTTCATCCAGCCCGGCCTCGCCCAGCGCGCGCAGATTCTCCTCCGTGCAGAGCGTGCCGTTGGTGTACATGTGCTGATGAATCCCGGCGGCGCGGAACTTGCGGATGATGTCGGGATACAGTTCGATTTCCATGAACGGCTCCAGATAGACGTAGCTGACGCCGGTCGGTCGGTTCGACGTGCTGAGCAGTAGGTCGATATCCTCCACGCGGAAGTACGTCCCACCGATTTCCCACAACCCTTCGCCGATGGTCTCTTGGCAATCCAACTCGCCGTAATTGTAGCAGAACGGGCAGCGGATGTTGCACTTGTTCGTCCGGCGGATGGCGCTCAGTCCCGTGCCGGTCAGGCAGGACGTGCATCCCTTGGAAAATTTCGCCGGGTCGCCGACGAAGTACGTCCGCCCGCCGAGCGTGTGCAAATCGGGAATCTGCGCCATCAGTTCCTTGTGGCGCGCGTCCACCGCGGTTTCAATCTGGCTGATGACGGCCCACGCCAACTCCTGCTGATGCGGCATCAGCGGCTCATCTTCCGGCAGCTCTGCGAAGAAGCGAAACCACATTAGCGCGTCTTTCTTGCTGATTTTCATGCGTTCATCATTCCTCCTGTGAATTTCGCTTCCATCATAGCACAATTTTGTACCGCGCGCAACCATTCAGCGCATCGGCTTGCGCTGCGGAAGCATCATTCTGCGTCCATTTCGTGAAAAATTTTCATTTCCCCCTTGACAACCCATCCACACCGTGCTATACTATTTTGTGTTGCGGGGCATTAGCGCAGCTGGTAGCGCACAACACTGGCAGTGTTGGGGTCAGCGGTTCGAATCCGCTATGCTCCACGAGCCGAAATCCTTGGAGATGCAAGGGTTTCGGCTTTCTTTTTGCCCATAAGTACCATCAAACGTACCATTGTTGCGTTTTAGACAGCTGTCGGGAGGGGAGAGCAGCCTCGCCTCTTGGCAGCTGTTTTTTAATACTGGCAGATGAGCCGTTCCAGCTGGTCTGCGGTTTGCTGACGCATGTCGGCGTTGCTATGACCGTACACGTCTAACGTGAAAGCGACGGTTGCGTGACCCAATGCTTCGGAAAGCGTCTTGGGGTCAACATGGCTTTGCAGGGAAAGTGTGGCGTAAGTATGCCCTTACGGTATAATTACGACAAACCGGAAAAGCCC
>ULQY01023615.1_pt1 | contig 11432 bp, 9 predicted proteins | sample 1954671 | NCBI WGS metagenome assembly ULQY01 (sample SAMEA4835660, study PRJEB28245) | human gut metagenome | biome: gut microbiome; material: fecal sample | place: Denmark | collected 2008 | reverse complement strand
GCGTCTTTGCCGCCTATCTGCGCAAGGGCGGCGCCGAGCTCTGGCTCGTCGACAAATACAAGGCGCACATGGACAAGATCGCAGCCGACGGGCTGGTCTTCCGCACGCCGGAGGGCGAAGAGGTGCTCACGGGCTTTCACACGAGCGCGACCGCGCGCGACATCGGCACGATGGACATGGTCATCCTCATGGTCAAGGCCACGCAGACGGAGGACGTCATGGCCGACACCATGCCCTGCATCGGACCGGAGACGGCGGTCGTGTCGCTGCAAAACGGCCTCGGCAACGACGAGGTGCTCGCGCAGTTCGTGGACGCCGACCGCATCCTCTACGGCAGCGGCCTGATCGGCACGGAGCTGGCCGGCCCCGGTGTGGGCGTGAGCAAGCCGGAAAAGGGCATCCAGATGCACTTCGGCGCCGTGCGCAACAACCCGAAGGCCAACGCTGCCGGCAAGGCGCTCGAGGCGTGCTTCCGCGCGGGCGGCTGCAACGCGAGCTTTGACGAAGACGTGCGCCCGTACATCTGGAAAAAAGTCATCGCCAACAGCGGCTACAACGGCGTGAGCGCCGTCATGCGCCTGAAGGTGAAGGAGACGTTTGCCGACCCCTACGGCCACGACATCGTCATGCACGTCTGGAAAGAGGGCTGCGCCGTCGCGCAGGCGCTCGGCATCGGCGACCTCTGGCCGCTGATGGAAAAGGAGGAGCCGAACATCGTCGCAAACCTCGGCAACTACTATCCGTCCATGGCGCAGGACGCCGTGCTGCACCAGCGCCAGACGGAGATCTCGGTGCTCAACGGTGCGATCGCGCGTTACGGCGCACGGCTGGGCGTGCCCACCCCGTTCAACACCGTCATCACGCAGGTCATCTCCTGCATCCAGAATAACTACGACAAGCAGTATCTCGGCTGAGGCGGCGCGCAGCAGCCGGCATCGAGCCAGACAAAACAAATCCCCTCCGTATGCTTTCCCGCATACGGAGGGGATCTTTGCATATTCAGAAGACGGCCGGCCGGAAATCACGCGGGGCTCAGGATGCGCCGGATCTCCTCGAGGTTGTCGGCAAAGTAAATGCCCTCCTGCCGCTCCTCGGACGAGAGTCCCTTTTCGATCATCTGCTCCAAAAGCGCCTGCAGCGCACGGTAGTAACCGTTCAGGTTGTAGAGAATGCACGGCGCGTCCAGATGCTTCAAAGACACCTTGGACATGACCTCTGCGATCTCCTCCAGTGTACCCGTGCCGCCGGGGAAGGCGATAAAGGCATCGCCGAGCTCGATCATTTTGCGCTTGCGCTCCGCCATGTCCTCGGTCACGATCAGCTCGGTCAAGCCGTCGTGCTGAAATTCGCTTTCGATGAAGCAGCGCGGCTCGACGCCGGTCACTGCGCCGCCGGAGAGCAAAACGCTGTCCGCGATCGCGCCCATCAAGCCGGACCTGGAGCCGCCGTAGACCAGCGCATTTCCGCTTGTGCCGATCCATGTGCCAAGCTCCTGAACCGCTTCCCGCAACGCCGGATCATTGCCCTCGTTTGCGCCGAGATAGACCGTAATATTCACACAGAGTCCCTCCGATCCTGTTCCTGTCGGTATCAAAACGGCAGTCAGGCTTTTTGCCTGACTGCCGGCAGGTACGCACCGTTTGTATTATACGCAGCCGCGGATCGCCTGTCAACGGGATCGGGCGCTTGCGGGCAGCTGTGCATCCGGTCTGCGCAGCTGCGCCGGTTTTCAGGCGGCATGCTCGCTTTGCTTTTTGCGCGCGCCGCCGAACAGATACCGCGTGACCGGATAGATCAGTGAAACGACCGCCAGGACCCACGCGCCCGGATCGCCAAAGCACAGCGCAATGTATGCGCCCACGGAGGCCGTGGAATCGATCGCCCCGCCGTTGACGAGCTTCGGCAGGAAGGCGCAGATCAGAACGCGCGCGATCAGCTCGGCGCAGCCGGCGACCAGCGTAAACTCCGCGTGCCCCACGCCCTGCACGCCGGAGCGGAAGACAAACAGGACCATCAGCGCAAAGTACATGGACAGATCCACGTACAGATACAGGTTCCCGTAGCGGATCGTGGCCGCCGTGATCTTGTCCGCGCTCATAAACAGGTACTGGTATGCGCCCCGGATCGTCAGGAGCATGCCGGCGCCGCCGAGGATCAGATACATGGCGAGCCCGATCAGGAGGCTCTTGACCGTTCCGCGCCGGATCCTGTCGTGTCTGCCCGCGCCCAGATTCTGCGCGTTGAAGCTGACGATCGCGGTGCTGAGCGCATTCATCGGGCACATCAGGAAGTTGTTGAGCTTGTTGGCGGCGCCGAAGCCGTTCTGCGCGGGGTTTCCGGCCGCCATGATGCCGTCCGGCCCGATGTCGAAGCCGACGAGCGCGCGCTGCATCACGATGATGCCGATCGCCAGCACCGAAAACTGAAGTCCCATCGGCAGCCCCTGACTCAGGTGCTGCGCATACACGGAGAGCTCCGCGCGAAAATCCTGTCCGGAGAGGTGGAGCTCCGGATATTTGCCGAAGGCGTAGATCAGGCACAGGAGCGCGCTCACCGCCTGTGCCAGCACGGTGGCAGCCGCCGCGCCGATGACCCCGAGCCGGAACGCAAGGATGAACAGCAGGTCGAGCCCGATGTTCAGCACGGTGGAAAACAGCAGGAAGATGAGCGGCGTGGTCGAATCGCCCAGACTGTGCAAAACGGAGCAGATCAAATTGTAGTAGAGCTGCGCGAAGATCCCGAGGAAAATGACCAGCGAGTACTGATATGCCGCCCTCCAGACGCCGGGGTTTGCCTCGGACAGGCCGATGAACCGGAGCAGGGGCTTGAGCGTCAGCACGGCGGCACCGGTCAGCGCGAGCGACAGGACACCGCCGAGAACAAGCTGCGCCGCAAAGGATCTGCGGACTCTGGCCTGATCGCCGCGCCCCGCCGCGATGGATGTGATGACCGAAAATCCGGCGGTGCAGCCGACCGCGAACTGCAGGAAGATGAACAGGATCGGAAACACATCGTTCACGCCCGCAATGTCATCAACGCCGAGCGTCTGCCCGCAGATCGCAGCATCGCTGATCGTATAGATCTGCTGCAGCAAATACGAGAGAATGATCGGTACGGAAAACTTGAAAATCACCCATCCTTCGTCGCCGGAAAGCAGGTCGACCGAAGATTTTTTCCCTAGCTTTAACATGGTTTCTCCTTCTGTACTGCCTCTGCCGCCAAAAAACCTCATTCGCCTTCTGCTCTGCAGCTTTTGCGCTGCCGCAAGGCGAAACGCGGCAAATTCTGATAATACTCTTTTTGTGCATGCAAGTTATACCGCAGAAATTGTGAACAATTCTACCTCCGCGCGCAAATATTGCGCGCAGCCGGCCGCCCTCATGTCAAAAGGGCAATATTTTTGTCGGCATAAAACACCCCCTGTGCGCAGCACAGGGGGCAGCTTGTCAAAGAATCTCATAGAGCTTGCGCCCGCAGGCGCAAAGAAAGTCCAATCATTTTCTTCGGCGACATGTGCGGCGAAGAAAATACTTCTCGGCCTGCAAACGTGCGCGCCGTCCGCCTTCGGCGGACAGTGCGTGCGCTGCAGTCAGGCCGCAGACCCTTTTGTCAAAAAGTATTACTTTTTGACAGACGCAACACCCCCTGTGCCGCAGCACAGGGGGTGTCCGCTATGGTATTTTTCCAACCGTCAGCGCAGCGCGCTTACCGGTCGGGATACTTCTGCGACAGCTCTGCCTCCAGCGCATCCCAGTCGCGCGGCGGTCTGAGCTCCGTCCACGTCTCGGGCGAGGTGTTGTCCACGCGCTCGTACTCGTGGCCGTTGGTGGCCTCCTGCACGGCTGCGTAGTACCACGCCGTCTTGTTGCTATTGTCCGGCCAGACGATCATGTCCGGCAGCAGATGATCCTTATCCGGGGTACGGAAGAGGACGTTGTTGATGATCTCCATGACCTCGGCACGGGTGATCTGGTTCTGCGGGCGGAACGTGCCGTCCTCATAGCCGCTGACCAGACCGAGCTTCGCCGCGCGGTTGATGTAGTCGCGCGCCCAGCTGTCGGAGATATCGGTGAAGGCGTCGTCCTCGACCTCCGGCGCATGGAAGAACAGCGCCGCGATCGTCGCGAACTCTGCGCGGGTGATGTACTGCTGCGGGCGGAATGTGCCGTCCTTGTAGCCGGCGAGGATGCCGCCGTTGGTGAGCGTGGCGACCTGACTGGTGTACCAGCTCTGAGCCGGGACATCCGAGTACGAGCACTTGGTGGTCCAGATCTCCTCACGGCCGTCATCTCTCAGGATGCGGTAGAAGATCGCGGCGACCTCGGCGCGCGTGATCGGTCTGCCCGGTGCGACCGTACCGTCCGGATAACCGGCGATGTACGAGTCGTGGTTATCGCGCTCCAGCGGCGGAGGCGGCAGCTCGTTGTCCTCTGCGGAGAAGACGAACTTGATGTGCGCAGCCGCTTCCTGGAAGGCGTTGCCCATCGCGGGGTCGATCTCAACGGTCACGTCCAGCTTGATCGGGTCTGCCTTCGGGAAGACCTCGGCAACGAGGACGTCGCTCTTAAGTCCGTCGGCCGCGTCGAGCTGGTCGAAGAGGCTCGCGTTCTTGTTGGTCGCGAGCACCTTGCCGTCCTGCGACACGGTCATGTGGATGTGGCTGAGCACATCGTCGTACTTGATGGCGGTGCCCTCCTTGGCGGAGGTGTCGCCGTCGATCTCGGCGCGGAGGTAGACCTTCGCGCCCTGCGCGCCGTTGGCGCTGTCGGCCTTGACGCAGATGGTCTGTGTGAGGCTGTCGCCGGGCATGCAGTTGGAGAAGTTGGCAAACAGGTCCGTCGCCGAGCCCTTGCCGGTGTTGGTAAAGACAAAGCGCGCGTTGTTGCCGTCGTTGCCGTCATAGTAGGTGACGGTGGGGAGCTTTTCCTCGCCCGTCGCCCAGATGCCCAGCCCCGCAGCCAGCGCGACCACCAGCACGAGGGCGACGATCATGGTAAACTTTTTGTGTTTCATACCGCTGCCCTCCTTATGGTGTCGTGGTCGGCTGCGTCAGATAGCCGTTGCTGTCAACGCCCACGCCCCAGCTCTGCTGCACAGCCGTGCTCGGTGCGGCCTGAATGCTCTCGGCCAGCACCGTCACCTCGAGGTGATAACCCTCGGGTGCAGCGTCCTGCGTGATGGGCGTTTTCAGCAGGTTGGTCGTGAAATCCTTTGCCGCGACCGGCATCTTGTAGTAGTAGATGCCGTCTTTCAGGAACCAGTTGTCCGTGATGCTCGGCGTGATGTTCACCGGCTCGGCGGAGACATTGCCGTTCTCATCCACCCAGTTCATGACCAGCTTGACGCGGACATAGGACACGGCCGTTCCGGTGTTTTTGACGGCGATGCTCGTTTTCTGGCTGCCATCCAATTTCTCGACGATGTCCGTTCCGGACTTGGCCGCCGTGAAGGTGTTCTCCACGGGGGCGGTGTTCGCCTTGAGCAGGGCGAACGTCGTGCCGACGGCCAGTGCGAAGATCAGGCACAGGGAGAGGATGAGCGCGGTCTTTCTCCCGCCTGAACCGTTAAAGATACGTTTCATATGTCATCCCTCCTGTTCAGTTTTTCTGCGCGGCACTGCCGCTGATCCAAGTGTTGATCACGTCGGCAATGCTCGTGAGCCAGTTGTGCGAATTGTAATGGTTGGTGACAGCGACCGTGGCGCTGGGCGTCGTGCCGCTGAGCGCAGCCGTCTTGTCGTTGCCGCCAACGATGCTGTAGCTCCACGACCAGTTTGTATCCTCGGTGACCGTGTACGTGCCGACGGCCAGACCGGTGATGGTCTTCTGTTCGCCGTCCTTGAGCACGATGGTGGTCACGACCTTACCGGTGCTGTCCTTGACATCGAACACGAACGTCTGGTTCGGGTTCGCGCCGTCGCCGGTGACGGCCTTGGAGATCGTCAGGCTGCAGGTGTTGACCGTGATGGTGAACGCAGCATCTTTAGAAACGCTCTCATACGTTCCACTTTGCGTAGGCGAAACCGTGCACGTCACCGTGTAGGTCGTGGTCTGCTCCGGGGCGACGGTGCCGCCGCTTGCCGCATCGCTCCACTCCCATATTCCGCTGCTGCTTCCGGCAGGAACCGTGTACGTGCCGACCGTTCCGCCGTTTTCATCCTTGACCGTGTAGGTCACGTTCACAAAAGCGTTATTTGTGCCGTCAAATGTGGCATTCTGGTGCACAAGCTCCTGCAAATTGGCAGAATCGCCAAGGTAGATCGTCTTGTCATCCGCCGTCGGCGTGATGCTTTTTACTTCCACGTCCTGCGTCGGCACATCGAACGCCTTGATCATGATTCCCTTCGCATAGATGCCGGACTGCCCATCATTCGTTGGCACCTGATTGCCGCCGAGGAAGCCAGCTTCCACAGAGACGTCAAACTCGATGATCAGTTTCTTTCCGAACGTGCCATCCGCCTTAGCGTTTGTGGAGACATAGTTCTGGTTGAAATCGAAGCCGGTCACATTGACCGCCCGCGTTGCCGGATCGATCGCTGCCGTCACCGAAGGATCGGCTGCGACCGGAGCCCCAAATGCGCTGCCGTTATAGGCTGCAGTGGAGAGACGAATAGCACCGGCATTTTGCGGCACCGTAAAGTACGGCGTCACGATGTCTTTGATGACCGTCTCGCTGCCAAGGTCAATATTGGCGCTGCCGATCGTCTGGCTGATGGAGGTAAAGATGTTATTCAACGCCGTCGAGTTGCTCGCCGTCATATAATAGCCGGTTTTGTCGCGGGTGAAGTTTTGCGTCACTTCCCAGCCGTAATAACTAGCGGAGAACCAGTGTTCATCTTCATAAACCTTTAACCCTATCTCCGAGGCAGCCTTGAAGTTGCTGGACACATAGTTCAAAAAGCGGTTCCCAGCCGGAACATCGATACCATTGCTTGTGTTCTTGTTGGCCCAATAACTCCCAACGCTTCCGTTCGAGTTTTTTGAGAACCCGGTGTTGCCATACAGCTGGTCAACGTTCGCCCCGGTGAAAATGCCAACCGTGTACACGGTCACACCTGCATCCTTCATCGACTTTGCGCTTGCAATAGCGCTGGTCGCAACACTCTCTTCGAAGCCATAATCGCCCGGCATGCCATCCGTGAACACGATCACGACCTTGCTGCTGTCGCGCGCGGAATCGACACTCGACAGAAGCCTCTGCGCATGGTTCAAGCCGTTTTGCGTCTGCGTGCCGCCCTTAGCCTGCAGCTGGTTAACCGCCGTTTTCAGCGTGGTCGCATTTGCTCCGCTGGCATCATTGACCGCAGTCAGTTCTTTCACGACCTGAGAAAAATTATAACGATTTCCGTCTTCCTTATACGTATCATCGCCGACCGTGTTCGTGGATTTTCCCGCAAACTTAACGATCGCGATCCGGTGTTCCACGCCTTCATCCTTGGCTTTTGTTGCCACATTGTCAATGAAAGTATTGACGGCCTGCTTCATTGCGTACTGGCGAGTGTCCGTTTCCTTGTTCGTCGTATTCCCGTTGAAATCGTCCGCCATCGAGCCGGACTGGTCGAGCACAAGGACAATGTCACAGGGTTTCGTTGTGGTGCTCGTCGTGACCGTGCCGGTCGTGTACGCTTCCAGATGCACCGTATAGCCGCCGTCGGCTTTCGGCGTAACCGTCTTAGTCAGCTTCAGACCATCATCCTGCGTCTCACCGGTATCGGCAAGCGACGGCGCGCGCGCGGCGCGGTAAGGAGACGTCTGCGGCCGCGTCACCACGAGCGGAAGAATCGGCCCCACCGCCGGAGACGACTGCGTGTCCTCGACCGTTCCTGCGGTCTCAGCCATATCCGCAGCCGCATCCCCGACCACGCCGGCGCCCATGAACAGGCACAGGCTCAGGAGCAGGGCTGCACAGAGGACGAGCGAGAGAATGCGTTTTTTCATGGTTTCGTCCTCCTTTCTCAGGGCGTCGGGATCGGGTCGATCTGCGTACTCGAGGTGCTCGCCTCGACCGCTCCGACGTGCTTCCATACATCTCTGACATCATTGGCGGCGTACTGCTCAAGGTTCGCCGTCTGCACGGCCTCCGCCGTTACATAGATGTGCACCGTGGAATTCTGGTATTCATTGCCCATTTTGGTGCTGAACGTGACGCGGCTGAACAACTGCGTCGTGGCCGTCTTCGGATTGACCGCACCATTATAATAATAGTACCCGTCCGCTCCGGCGATCCAGTCGGTATCGTTCAGATCCAGCACCAGCAGGTGCTCGCTCGGGTCGAGCGGCATGCGCTCGCTGTCGGCGTTGAGGATCTCGGGCGTGATCTTCACGCGGGTGTAAAACGCACCCGTGCCGACATTCTCCACATACACCACTTTGTTCACGACGCTGCCGGGCATGACGCGCACGGTCGTGAACGGATTGCCGTTACCGTCCTCGTCGTGCAGCGCGAGCTTGACCGAGCCCATCGTGATGACATTGTCCGCCGTGCCGACAGCCGAAAAGTACGCCCACGTACCGACCGCCAGCAGTGCCACTGCCAGGAGGAGCACCGTCGCGATGGTCCACTTCTTCTTCATGCACAAACCACCTTTCTCCTTGCCGGGGGTTATTCTGCGCTGTGCGCAGGGATTCTCTTCCGCGCCCGAAGGCGCGCCGGGACTGTTTTTGCGGGATTCTCTCTTTCAGTCTGCGCGCGGACAGCGGCAGTACCGCCGCCCGCGCCCGGATTGAAGCCGAGCCAGAGTCCCCGATGGGGGCGGCGATTTCGCCGCCCCTTTGGGGTCAAAATGTTGGGGAATTACTTGCCGTTGTTGTTATAAGCAGCAACAGCCTCATCCACCGTGTTAAAACCATCCGCCTGGATCGCGTAAGCGGTCACGATGACTTCCCAAGAAGCATTCGCAGAGATCGGATCGCCAGCGGGCAGGATGTACTGAGTGCCATCTTCATTCGTGGTCACGCGCCAATCCATGTAGACCTGAGCGAGGCAGGGCAGAGAGGTCTTGCCAGCGGGCAGGGTCTTTGCCATGGTCGTGCGGATTACAACATACTCGATGCCACCGATTGTTTCAGTGCCAACATACTTGTAGTCGTTCCAGAGGCCATCTTCAACAGCAACCATTTTGGGGTCGGTAACTTTGTGGTTTGCATCAACGATGCCGTCGTTGGTCGCGAGGCCCCAATAATTTCCGGAGTTGTACTCCACGTTGAAGCAGCCGTAGCTGTTCCAGTGCAGTGCGTTCTTGCTCTCGTTGGTGGGATATTCCTTGCTCACAAGGTACTTGGGAATCTTCAGCTCAACCCAAACCCAAGCATCATTCGCGCCCGTGTTCTTAACCGTAACGATCTTGGAAACGGCATTGCCGTCGTTGGACTTGCCGGGGACAAGGGTCTTGTTCTGTTCAAAGGCCTCAAGACCGTTTTCGCCCTTCTGCTGCTCATCCAGAGCAATCTTGACATTGCCCATGGTGAACGTATTGGTCGCGGACTTCGTATCGGTGAAGTACGCCAGCGTGCCGCCGACGACCAGCACCGCGACGAGCATGACTGCGATCGCAGCCATCAGAATGGATTTCTTCTTCATAAGTAGCGTTCTCCTTTTCTTTTTTATGTACAGCGCTCTGTACAAGGTATTCAAGGGATCTGCTCAGGGAAAGCTGCGAGGGAGTTACTTAAAAGCACCCGGCAAACGCGGCCGCAGCATCCGCAAAACCAGCGGACTGGCACAGATAGCCATAGAACGTCAGGCTGGCAGTCGCATCCGAATTCACGTCAAAATCGTTAACCTCGACAAGGTTGTTCGCCAGAATGTTGGTCGCAGTGACATCTGCAGTCACTCTGTTGCCATCGTTCGTCTTGTAAACGTAAACCGCGCCGCCGTTCTTGCCCGTAACACCAGCAAGCTGCTCCCACGTATCGGCCACACTATAATTCAGAACGCTACTCGCGTCCGAAGCCACGACCTCAACATAAAGATAGCAGGAAGCGCCGGCTTTCAGGCCGGTGACCTTAACAAACGGGTCTTTTTCGATCTTCGTGCCGGGGAGCAGATTGTACTCATTGCCCGTCGCCTCTTCAGTGGTGACCTTGTAAGAATACTCGCCGGAAGTCTGCGCAACCGCCTTGTGCTCTTTCAGCGTCAACGCGCCGCCCTGATCAAACAGCTTGCCGACCGTGAACGTGTTCACAACCGGGCCGCTCTGCGCCGTCAGATACGCCCACGTCGCGCCAACCGCCAGCGCCACGACAAGCACGAGCGCGATGGCGATCGTCAAAGTTTTCTTCTTCATTTCGTGTTATCCTCCCTTACAAAAGCATCATGTTCCGAACTCACCATGTCCCAACAGCGTCCAACGTGCGCTGTCAGCGTTCATTGAGTTAATGCACGGAGATTTGAAAATATTTCATGCTCCCGTGAAAATGTTTAAATCTGACGGTTTTCGCCGCCATTTTCTGTGCATTTTGCCACGTTTTCTGCCTCTGCTCGGCGCGCCGCATCGCGGGCATCGGCCTCAGCCGCCTTGCGCAGCATGTCCGGCAGGAACGCCAGAACCAGCAGCACGATCGCGATCGCAATGGCCAGATACATCCCCGGCGGGTTCGAGACCCAGTGCGAAACATAGCCCAGATACGGGATGGTGAACACCGGGCGGCCGATGAGGTTCTTGAAATAGACAGGTGCGCCGTCGGGCGCGTCGTTCGCGTCTCCCTGCGTGTAGAAATGCTCGTTTTCCGCATCGATGGAGATCACGCGGTGTGTGACGACATCCAAGTCCTCATTGAGTACGAACGTGATCGCGTCACCGACCTGCACGTCCTCGGGCGCACAGGGCTTGACATAGATCAGCGAGCCGGTGTGATACGTCGGCTCCATGCTGCCGGACAGGACGCACATCGGCCGCAGACCGACCAGCCGCACACCCACCAGAAGCAGCGCCAGAATGACCACCAGCACCACCGCAGCGGTGGAGATGGCATTGCACACTTTCTGAACCTGTTTTGACATCTTCGTTCTTCCTTTCCCTTCGCGGGCATCCCTCCTGTTGATCCCGGCCGGAGGGCAGACCTCCGAAGCGCAGCCTGTCCGAACCGGAAACGCGCACGGCGGGGCGGGGCGGGAACGCTTCGGAGTTTCCCGCCCCACTTCAGCCGTCACGCTTACTAACCAAAAGGATACCACGTTTTATTGCACACCGATAGGGGTATTATACACAAACTTCCAGCGATATTTTTGTAAAAATCAAACAGCTTTTCCTTTTGTTGTCCAAAAAGCTGTACAGTTATCCAACACCCATTGTACGTTTTGGCTGCGGGTGCGTCAAGTGCGGAGCGCGGGCGCGCGGGAATCTTACCTTTTCTTAAAACTGTCACGGTTTTGCTTGTTTTTAGCGGGGAAACATGATAGGATAATTGCCGATTATGGATAGATAACAGGAA
>ULQY01049578.1_pt1 | contig 11469 bp, 29 predicted proteins | sample 1954671 | NCBI WGS metagenome assembly ULQY01 (sample SAMEA4835660, study PRJEB28245) | human gut metagenome | biome: gut microbiome; material: fecal sample | place: Denmark | collected 2008 | reverse complement strand
AACAAGAGGGGATAGAGGTCAAAGCAAAAAGGCTGCGTGTCCATTGGCGGTATGACGTGGACGGGCTGCTAAAGAGATTGGAGAAAGAGAATGAGCATGAAATGTGACCGCTGCGGAGAAGTGTTTAACCCTGAACCGCCCGATGAGATGGGGAGGCATAAACCCAATGCCGTGATTCTGGTTGACAAGAACGTGCATGACGCATGGGACTACTGGAGTTGCGATTGCTATGACGAACCGTTTCTTTGCCCCTCTTGTATGGCAAAGCTGAATGACTGGCTGAAAGGAGAACAGAAGTGAGCAGTCGGATGAATAAGCATGGAAACCGCCCATCGTCTGGCAAATAGGCGATGTCAGCCAACCTCCGCAAAATCGCACGGCAGAACCAGTTGTACGGCTTCCGCATGGCTCTGGATGGCATCGCCGCCACATGGGGCGCACTGATTCAGAACCTTCGGTGCGATGCAGACCTGACCGATGAATAAGTGCAAAAAATCATCCGCATTGGTGACAGGTACTGGGAGATGGTCGGCAAGTTCAAAGAAGAGGACATGACCCCTGACGAGTTTGCAGATTACATCACCGCAAAGTCAGAGCAAGTCGAAAAAGAGCTGAGAGAAAGGTGGAGCTGATGGCAATATTTTCGGTAGAAGCTATTTCGGAAATCACTTCAATAAATCCAAAGTCTTGCCGTATTAAAAGAGCAACGTTCACTTGTTATTTCTGCAATACTGCTATTTCTGTGTGTGATGAAGGCGTTGCAACTGCGATGGCAGATAATGGGGAAACTCCTATTTGTCCGATTTGCGGAAAGAAAACAATATGCAGTCTATATGAGTTTCAATCGCACGAAAATCCAAACATCATAGAGGATGTTAGATGGAGGTAACAATGTTTGAATTTGCAACTCGCTGGCTGGTCTGCCTAGTCCTGCTGGCGGTGGTGGTTCAGTCCGAACGGGCAATCAAAGACGCGGCAGACAACCTGTTTGAGGAACGTCAGGCAATGCTTGTCTGGCTGTTCGTCAACGTGTGTCTGATCGCTTGTACAGCTGTTATGATGGAGTGGAGGTAAAGCATGGAAATTCGTGGAGAGTGTGACAAGAAGAGAGTTCGTTTTGATTCGCTCAAGGAAGGGGAACCGTTTTACTACAACGGTGAACTCTTGATGAAAATGAACAATATTACGGGCGCATCTTTTGTTAGCGCAGGAGTAACGTATAATTGCGTGTCGCTCCGTCACGGTAGGGCTATGGGCTGTCCCGATGATGTGATGGTCGGCATTGCAAGGGTTCATATCGAAAAGGAGTACTAATGGATAACGAACTTTACTGCCCGATGAAGCTGACCAGCAATCCGCTTGTGCGGTGCGTATGCGAAAAAGAAAAGTGTGCATGGTGGAACGAACTTGGCAGTTGCTGTTCCGTTTGGTGGATTGCACGGGCGCTGGACAACATCGAAACGAAGATGAAGAGGTGATAACTCTTGGCAACACCCCCTAAGCGTGGTCGTGGCAGACCGCCGCTGACCGAAGCGGAAAAGAAAAAGCGCGAGAAGCGGGCGCAAAAGGCGAAAGAAGAAGCCGCTGCGAAACGTGAGAAAGAGCGAGAAAAGAAGAAACAACAGATGCTTAACAAGCGGAAATCTATCCGCTCACAGGTGAGTAAAAAGGTGAAAGAACAACAGGAGTTAGCAATCACGAGATCTAAGATGCTGAATACGGGCGATTTGCAGTCAAGAATCGGTGATGAAGAGGACAAGAAGGTCATCGGCATGATTGCAGCCAAGTATTTTGGCGACCTTCCGAGCGTGGATATGAACAACCCGATTGAAGTGCAGCAACGCCTTGACTTCTTCTTTGACGCTTGCATCGAAGCCAGAATCTCTCCTGTGGTCGAATGGATTGCGCTGGTTCTGGGCATCGAATGGGTGAGCCTGAAGCAGATTATGGCTGGAAAACGCCGTGACGACAGCTTGCAGCAGAAGTACATCCTGAAGCTAATTCTGCAAATGCAGTCCATGTGGGCGTACAACGGTATGTATGGTCAGGAGAACCCGGCAGAGTGGATTTTCCGAGCCAAAAACTACTTTGGTATGCGTGACAACGTAGAAGTCACTGTTGCACCGCCTGAACAACCGTTGGGCGATGCTCAGAGCGCAGAGCAGTTGGCACAGAAGTACCAGACGGCTTTGCCGAAGGGGATTGACGTGGAGTACAGAGAGGTGGAGAAAAAATGAAACAACGGTTGGTTGACTTCTCCGACCCGATTCTTTCAGCGGCGCTGTTTATCTTGCTTAAAGACCGCGCTACCGGCAAAAACATCATCTGGGCAACAGAGCCACCGCCTGAACTGGACGCAGGCTTTGCGGATGAAATCACATTAGAACAAATCAAGAAGTGCCCACCAGTGCCACGAGTTCTCAAGCGTCTGGATGAGCAGAAGCAAAGAACCAAAGCAAAAGCAGAGGTTTTCACTCCTTCTTGGGTCTGCGAAAAGATGATAGACATGGGCGAAGAAAACGGTGCGATGCCCGATATGAAGAAAGAGCCCATCAAGTACATCCATTCGACAGTCCTTGAAATCACCTGCGGAGAAGCACCATTCCTCGTGAACCGATACGACACGGTAACAGGCAAAAAGATTCCAGTACCAAAACGGAAAGGACTATTTGATCGCAAACTGAAATGTGTAAACAACTGGTTTGATTGGAATGTCTGGACATGGCACGATGTGGCAGAGGACGCAGCGACGACTACATACGGCTATGAGTGGCAGGGTGACAGCCTGTTGCTTGCAAGAGCAAATATGCTCCTGACATGGCGAGAGAACTTTAAGTGGCTGTTTGGCATAGAGCCTGACGCTGGGAAGGTTCGCGAGATGGCTTCTATCATCTCATGGAACGTCTGGCAGATGGATGGTCTAAAAAAGACCGTACCCGGCACGGACATTCCGTGCAAAATCAAAGACTGGAAAGCAAACAAGGAAATCCTGTTCAAGGATGTTGGGGAGGAAAAATAAGCAATGGTTGTTTTTGTTACGAAAAGAGAGTTAGAGGACGAAGATTGGAAAACACATATTGCTCAAGGTAAAGAGAAGATTCCAGCCGGAGCAAAAGTAGAACTCGTCAAGAGAATCGAAAATCTTTATGGAACGTATTACCTTTGCAACTACAAAGGTAAAAACTATTATCTTGACCCTCGCGACTTGAAATTGGAAGAGGAGTATTTTGACTAATGCAGACTTACAGAGGAATCTACCACAAGCGAGTATGTGACCGCTGCGGAGCAGTTCTGGGTGGCAGGATGATGAACCCTGACGAATACTTCAAGGACTGGGCGTGGCGCAGAGACACGGGCGACCTTTGCCCGGAGTGCTATGCAGAGTATAAGCGAGTGATCGGACGGTTCAACAGCAACAGAAGGAGAAAGAAAGGGCAGATATAATGAAAAAGTGCGCTCTTTACAGGTGCAAACAGTGCTTTGCAACCATGACGGACGAAAGCGATGTCAGAATCGACAAAGACATTGTTGATTGGATGTTTGAAAACGAAATGGAAGAAAGCAAAATTGGATTTATCGCAAAATTCAAAATAAGCGATAAAGTCCTCATTCATCGTTGCAACAATAACACTGTTGGTGTATGTGAGTTTATCGGATGGAAGGAGATAGAGGGATGAACTTCTACTGCACAACCGAACATTGCTCTTGCATGGGCATCAAGCAGTTCTCCGCTGGCAAGGCTATCCGATGCACAGCAGAATCCTGCAAGAACAAATCTGAGCCGTCCTGTGGCTCTTGCAAATGGTACGCAGAGCCGGAGGGTGTATGCGTGAACGACCAGTCAGAACACGTCGCAGGCTTCATGTGGGATGAACGTGGATGCAAGGAATGGGAGAAGAAAGATGAGCACTCGACCGATTGATGCTAACGCATTGAAGCGATACTTTTCCGATGAACAAATGAAGTGTGTTAGCGTGGATGAATTGGATTACACGCTCAATGCCTTGACGTATGATGTGCTTGAAAGCGTAATCAAAGCTATTGATAACGCACCGACCATCGAGGTAAAAGACAATGGCTAATTATCCAGAATACCTTGAACGAAGCGCACTTATTGAAAGAATCAAAAAAGCATATTGCGATGGCTGCGAGAACTACAATGGAGTAAGATGCCGTGCTTGCGGTATTGGCGATGCCATTGACGTTGTAGAGGATGCGCCGACAGCTTTAGAGCTTACCGCTAGATGGATATGGATTATACAGGACGGTACATTTACAAGGTTCGAGTGTAGCAGATGCCACACAAAAAATCATCATACACGTTGGAACTACTGCCCCAACTGTGGAGCGAAAATGGAGAACGCGCATGGCTAACACGCTCTGGCATCCGGCAAGTGATCCGCCACGAGAGCGGACGCAGCCTTTGTTGCTTGCTACTAAGACAACGTGGCGTGATAAAGATAGAAAAATGTTGCATGGATTCTCGCCGACAGCGTACTTTCTCGGCTGTTACGCAGACGGTCAATTTTGGGACGAGATAGGCGAAAGATTGCCGGAAGATGTGACGGTGACGCATTGGATGGCGTTCCCGATGGTATAGGAGAGTTTATGGAAAACGGTGTTGTTATTACGCAAGATATGATTGCAGAGTTTACGGCAGCAATGCAGGAAGCGTACCGTAAGTACGGCGATGACGAGGAAATTGTTCATAGCGTGATGGACGGCATCATGTGTGAAACCTTAGAAAAGCTTGGCTTTGCGAAAGGTGTGGAAATCTTTGATGAAACACCGAAATGGTATGCGTAAGGAGGATTAAAGATGGATGGATTTGAAGCATTAACAGAAGCGATGAACCAATGTGCTGCATCAGCTGAACATTTTGCAAATGCTGTCAGACAGTCCGAAATGCAGTGCGGTTGCATCAAGCGGAAGCACAATCGACCTGTATACCGTAAAGGTGCAAAGCTACATGAAGTTTTCAAACGAATTATGAGAACAAGAGAGGGATTCAGAAAATGAAAAACCTGTCAAAGAAGCACCTGAAACAGATTTGTAGGCGAAAAATGAGTAATAAGCTTTATGTACTTATCCCAACGGCATTCTTTCGTGCAGCACCGAACAACAGGAAAGACCATGATAAGATGATGGCTTGGCGTCGGAGTATGTGTACGAACATTCGCTACATGATTCCAGGTGAGAAAATCAAGAAAAGGAGCAAGAGAACATAAGCATGGACGAAAAGGGTAAAAAAATGGAAGAACTCAAAAGATGCCCGTTCTGCGGTGGAGAAGTTGCTATTGACGAAGCAAGCGGCTATTTGACAAGCTGGATGCTTATAACAAGAGGAAACGGCAAGAATGGATGCAAGTGCCGGGTATTCATGGAAAGCAAGCTATACAGCTCTGATTGTTCCAAAGCTGATAAAGAAGAGATTAAAAAAGACCTTATCGAAGCATGGAACAAACGCTACAAAGAGGATTGAGCATGGAGCAGGAACACAAGCTGAGAACATCAATGATTCTTCTGTTGGAACACGTTCATGCGATGGACGAGCTGACAGACGAGGAATTTGGAGCATTCATCCGCAACTACGCACAGTATGTTGAGACTGGACTTGAGCCAGAATACGACAACGATCGTGCTATGCGGATGCTCTGGAAAGTCGTTAAAGCGTTTGATGATATGAACGTGCAGAAGGTGGAAGAACGTGATAAGCGTAGACGAGAAGCAAACAAGAAAAATATAAACAAGCGTTGGAACGATAAAAAATACGAAAGCATACCAATGGTATCACAGGATACGAATGGTATAAATGGTATACCAAACATACCAACTGATACGAATGGTAGCTTATCTGTATCTGATTCTGTATCTGAATCTGATAAAAAAGAAAAATGTGAAAAGAAAAATACCAACGAATTCAAACGCTTCAAGGCACCAACTATCGAGCAAGCCAAAGCCTACTTTGCCGAAAAAGGCTATACGGAGCTGGAAGCAGAGCGGTTTGTTGACCACTTCACGGCAAATGGCTGGAAGGTCGGAAAATCGCCCATGAAGGACTGGAAAGCTGCTGCACGGAACTGGATGCGTAACGTGAAGGACTGGAACGGTGGCTATCAGCAGACAATGGCTGAATTACCTGACGAGGGAGACTTTCTGCGGTGAATATTGAAAATCAGACCCAATACATCCTGCTGGGGGCAGTCCTCACGTTCTCTGAATACGCCGATGTGCTGCAAGACCTTAAAATCGACGATTTCTGCCCTGAACTGCGTGATACATTCGCTGCCATTCTTGGCTATTGGGAACACAATGACAAGTGGAACCCGGTAGAAGTCATGGGGCGGTACGATAACTGCAAGAAAGCAATGGGTGAATGCCTGGATGCCTTCGGTGCAGAGTTCATCCGCAACGTCACCCATGACATGATGCTTGGATGGGCTAGAATCGTCAAGGAACAGGCGTCATTGTCCAGAGCCAGAGAGCTTGCGTTCAAAATCGTTGACGGCTCGACAAGATACGCAGACCTGACAGGCATTTATGAGCAGCTAGGCGAGGCTATCAACCTGCACAACGAGAGAAGCGATTTCATCCCGATGTGCGACGGTATAGACAACTACATCCGCAGACTGGATGATAAGCCGGAATATATCAGCACGGGACTTAGAGTGTTGGATAACAACTTGCATCTTGTGCCGGGCAACTTCGTTGTGATCGGTGGCAGACCGTCTGCCGGTAAGACCGCTCTGTCTTTGCAACTTGCCTGTGAAATAGCCAAGAACGGACGCAAGGTGGCGTATTTCAGCCTAGAGACTGACCCGGATACCCTCTATGCTCGTATCATCGCAAACCAGCTGGGCGTACCGCTGCACACGGTCAAGAACAAAACCGTCAGTATTAACGAGCTTGACCGACTGGCAGCTATCAAGAAATATCCGCTATTCGTCCGCTCTGCCGCTGGCAAGAGTGTTGGGTGGATTAGAACGCAGTCCATCAGGATGCAAGCAAAAGTAGTGTTCATCGACTATTTGCAGCTCATCCATCAATCCGGAGCGAAAGACCGATACAGTGCCGTCACGGAGATTAGCATGGCACTACATGAGTTCGCACAGTCCACAGGAACACTTGTGGTAGCACTCGCACAGCTCAATCGAGAGACCGCAAGAGCGGGTATTCCACCGACTGCCGCAGACTTGCGAGAATCCGGGCAAATCGAGCAGGACGCAGATGCAATCATCCTGCTGGCACAGAACGTGACTACGAAAAAGCGGCCGGAGCAGCATTATCACTTTGCGCTTGAGAAGAACAAAGAGGGCAACGTAGGGTCACTGGACATTACGTTCCAGATGGAGACGCAGCAGTTCAAAGAATGCGTGTGGATGTAACGAGAGGAGAATAAACATGAAATACTACCGCAAGAAACCAGTTGTTATCGAAGCATTCAAGCTCAATGCACAAGGACTTGTTGGAGCAGATTGGTTCTGGGACGCAGTAAGTAGCAATGATATTATCACGCATGACTTCGGAAAGTTTTACGATAGATCTGCGTGGTGCGAGATTAAAACGCTTAAAGGAACTATGATTGCGAGGACTGGCGATTATATCATTCGTGGCGTAAATGGCGAAATCTACCCGTGCAAACCTGACATTTTCGAGAAAGCATACGAAGCGATTGAGTGATAGTAGCCTAGCATCGCTTCTGCGCTTGTATCGTCACAGTAGAATAGGCAAGAAAAACAGATAACAGGGTCTAGCCGATAAAGTTACCGTCTGAACCCCATAAATATTTTTCACTACACAAAATACAGGAGGAAAAGACTATGGTTCCAAACATGGCTGGCGTTTATGCTAGCGTCCTTGCTAATGTACACAGACTGCATGAGAAAGAATGCAAGAAACATGAAGCGAAAGAAGTTAAATATCGCAAGGCAAAAGAGCAGGGAGAAATCTGTTACAAAACGTCTCCATGTGAGTGGTGTATGTATGAATACGATTGCTCAAAAACGAAAGTCAACCAAAAATAACGCAAAGGAGAAAACAACTATGGCACTTACCAACATCGAACGTGAAACTATCATCACCTTTAACGCAGCGGAGGATACCGCAGAAGTTTACACAGCAGACCCGGTTTACATTCGCAAGCTGGACAAGCTCTGTGAGCAGTTCCCTGATACGTACAAGTTCATGGAGGAGCTGTCTACCAAGCGGTGCAAGGAATCTAAGACCTATTCGATGCCGAAACGTCTTGTAAAGTTCCGCTCGCCCATCACCCGTAAAATCAGCGAAGAGCAGCGTTCAGAACTGGCAGAACGACTGCGCAAGGCAAGAGAGAACAAGAATATCTAATCTCAGCTCGTGCGGCTACAAAACTATTGTATCAGAAAGCATGGAATAGTATCGGGTGGTAAAACTACCTTCTGCGACTATTCCGTGCTTTTTTCGCCTGTTATTTATCGAGAGAAAACGGCAAGGTCTGATTTTGAGTAGGAACCGTCTCGATCGAGTGGCGTTTGGGCTGATATGGATACGACTATCAGCGTGATGCGTTTGAATGCAAATGGATGCACGTGATGCGTTCGCATTCAATCTTCCCCCCTTTCTTCCCCCTCTTTCCCCTACAACCCCTATTACCCCCTATAATCCCCCTAATTCCACCCTCAAACAAATAAATTGTTTGAGGCCCCCACGCCAAAATGGTGTAACAACTGCGACAACTGGAAACAACAACCAGATGTTTCTGTAAAGGCTCTTTCCCCCTACAACCCTCTATCTCCAAAAGCTACACCGTTAGCCAACAGAGCAGACCGTAGGTAAAAACTAGCGTGAGGTTCGGACTGGTGGATGGTCTACGACTATTCCACATGGAGAATTGACTTCGTTTTGCAGTTGGTTAAATATGTAGAAATGTTGCATTTATTATTCCTAGTAGAATGCTATGGATTGATTGAGATACCATAGTATATTACTGGGAATTAAATCGAGCAGGAACAGACAGAATCGGGTGGTACGAGTTATTATACGAAATAATCTGTGATTATCGGGAGTAACTATATCTGTATACTATAATAAGTACGATTATTATACGAAATAGATATAACTGGCGGAGGAATATATTATGCGAAATTGGAACGAGAGGTGATTTTGGGAATGGTCGGATGACTTAGCGACTATCGCACCCCTCTTTTCTTAAAAGGCGTACGACTATTTCACACAAAAAATACACGACTATTTGACGATGATTCGCAAGAAAACGCTACTACTATTACTCTACGGCTATCAGCGGACAGTTCGTTACTATACTATATATAGGACTTTCAAAAGCTAGTCATCTGACGACTTTACGACTATTCTACGACTATTTTAACGGAGAAACTACGACTATTGGCTACGACTATTCCAGAAGCTGTTACGACTATTTCAGCCAAAGCGTTACGACTATTGCTGACCTCTATTAGCTATCGGGCGAAAGCCCGAAAAGAGATGCGGCGAGAGCCGCCAATGGTTCCGCGCCGCCCACCGCGTCCCTGCTGCTGGACTGCCCCGCCGTGTGGAGGGTGCCAGGCTGACCCGGTGCGCCCTGACAGCTGACCGGTGCCAGACCTCCAGCCGCCGGGCTGACCCGGTACAGGTGGAGACGCTGACCCCGCCGGGCTGGCATGGATCCATAACAGGGGCGCACCGCTGCCCCCTTATATACATTATTATAATAGGACGGTTGTGCTGAGCTGTGCAGCGTCCGGCGTGCCGCTGGTATCTGGTATCGGTGGAGGTGCTACACTTGATGGTATGACCTCCAGCGTGGCGCATGTGGTGTATAGTCGGATTGTGTGGCTGCTGTATTGTGTGCGTTGGAATGTGCAAATCAACGGAAACGCCACTGCAAAGCCCTGCACGCGGTTTTGTGGCGTGGGAGGTATAAGTTGCATTTACAGCACAAAACAAGCTGTAAACGATTGTATGCGGCTGTATTACGTCTGGGCAAAATAAAAGCCCTGCACCCTCAGCAGATGCAAGGTAAAAGAAAAGCCCGGCCATTTCTGACCGGGTGGAATGCTTCTTTATTTGCTGGCCTTAAATAGTGCACTGAAAAACCAGAACGCAAAGAGGACACAGGAAAATATCATTTGTTTGCACCTCCCATCTGTACCAGCTCAAAGGCGTTGTATTCGTCAAGCCACGCAAGCGGGAGACCGCGCAAATAATTAACGTATACCGTTAATGTTTCGCTATTCGGGTTTGCGTTGTGCTCTTTAAGGGCGTTCACAGTCTTTTTGAAATATTCGTATTTATCAGCGTTCATGCTTTTACCTCCATTCTAACGCCGAAATTGGTAAAGGTGCGGCGCTGTGAGATTGTGACAGGCTCAAGCCCTGCCGTGCTGATACCATAGCGGGCGCACTCTTTAGCCGTGTACAGCTCACCGCCGATTAGATACCGCTTGACCTTGCCACAATAGGCACCAGCGGACACAACCGCCCGCCCGTCAAGCCCTGCCGGAATACGATAGTATAACATAATTCGCACCCCCTTATACCACGCTAAACCGCTTGTAACTGGTCTTTTTGCTGCACTCAGCATAAATATCCGGGTGCGCTGCCTGTAAAAGCTTGCTATCAAGCCGGACACTCTGCACGTCCTTGTAAATGGCCTTTGCAGTGCCCTGCACCATTTCGGGCGCGCCGTGCATCATGTCAATAATTTCAGCCTTTACTGCGTCGTTCATCGCTTCTAGTTCTTCAATGAGCCGCTTGTTTTCGCGGTATGCGTTCACTTTTTCTTCAAACGTGGTCATTTTTTAGCCCTCCAAAATTCCTTTATTGTTGAATAGCGTTCCAAGGTTGTGTTTTTCGTATTCTCTCCAATTTTCACCGATTGCAAGCGCTGAGTTTTGCGCCCAAAACGGGACACCCGCCTGGTCAAGCTGACCGAATAAAAAATGAATCGTTTTGTCAGCCTTGTCTAAAAACCCGATGTCATCCGGGTCTTTTTCCCTGCAATATGAGATTTCAGCCATCCAATATGTAAGGGATTCCAACAGGCCGTATGCCTTTTTATTTGCCGTGTATGTCATTTTTTAGCCCTCCATTAGCTTTTTATAATTCAAAATCTGCTCACGCGTTAGCCATTCCGGTTTTTGCTTGATGCTGTCATACAGGTAAAGCATACTTTCGATTTGTTCTTTTACGCTTTCAGCCCACAAATATTTTTCATGCCGTGCGCCGAATCCCAAAAAATACTCGCAATCAATTCGCATACGGTCAAGCAAGCAATATTTTCTTTCAGCGGGAAGAGAATCTAAATATTTTTGATATTTCATCGTTTTGCCCTCCTTGTTAGCTGTTGAGAAATGCAATCATAACGAGTGCACCGCTAATCATGCCGCCCACGTACCAGAGGGCGGCCCACTGGGTAAAGTCAAGTGCAATCATACTGTAAACCCTCCATTAATCAAACTCCGGCATTGCCAGA
>ULQY01046772.1_pt1 | contig 11527 bp, 10 predicted proteins | sample 1954671 | NCBI WGS metagenome assembly ULQY01 (sample SAMEA4835660, study PRJEB28245) | human gut metagenome | biome: gut microbiome; material: fecal sample | place: Denmark | collected 2008 | reverse complement strand
TGCCAGAATTTGGCCTTGCTCATTACCTTTTTGAAAAACACCAGATTCAGCACCTGCGGTACATCGATTCCCGTATCCAGCATATCCACAGAAATAGCGATCTGGGGCATCTTATCCGGCTCAGAGAACTCATCAATGGCACTCTGGGCATAGGTCATATAATTGTCAATGACTTTGGCAAATGCCTGTCCGTTCCGATTTAACTCTGGGTATTCTTTGTTAAACACTTCCAGGATTTTCTCCGCATGGTCATGATTTTTGGCGAAAATGATTGTCTTCCCCAGCTTCTGTCCGTACTCAATCCTAAGCCCCTGTTCCATCAAAATGTGCAGCACCTGACGAATGGTGTCGTCATTAAAAATCCACTGGTTCAGTGCCGTGGACTGGATTTTTACCGGCAGAGCACCCTCCTGTGCGCCAAAAGTCTCCTCATACATCTGCTTTTCTTCCGGGGAAAGTTTGTCATACACGATCCCCTCTTCCAAAAACTTTAACTTCGTTTCCACGGAAAGAAAATCCACCAGATATCCGTCTTTAACCGCCTGATCCAGCTCGTACCCATAGGTAGGCACACCGTTTTCCAGATCAAACACCCCATATGTATTTTTATCAATTTCATCCTTCGGCGTAGCCGTCAGTCCCACTAACGGCGCATCAAAGTAGTTAAAAATATCTCTGTATTTATTGTAAATAGAGCGGTGGGCTTCATCACAGATTACCAGGTCAAAATGCCCGCAGGTAAACAATTTCCCCTTCTCGTCTTCCACCGAATCAATGCAGTTCATCATGGTCTGGTAGGTAGAAAAAACACAGTGGGCATTGTAATTATCCTTCTCCTCCACCAGGTTGGAACAGGACAGATCCGGCAGCATATTCACAAAACTTCGTTTTGCCTGCGTCACCAGCGAATTCCGGTCCGCCAGGAACAAAATATTTTTGATCCAGCCCGCCTGCAGAAGAACTTTGCACAGAGCGATAACCGTTCGCGTCTTACCAGATCCGGTGGCCATGACAAGCAACGCTTTCCTGCGGTTTTTCTTATCAAAACTGTCACACACCGCCCGGATGGCCGCCTCCTGATAGTAGCGTCCCGCAATGTCCTTATCCACTGAAATATGGGCCAGGCTGGTCCGCATGGTCTGGAGATTGAACATTTTTTCCAAATCCCGCTTGGAATAAATAACGGCCACCTTTCTCTCCGGGTACTGATTGTCGATGATCCTTGTTTCAAACCCATTGGTGAGAAATACAACCGGTCTCCGCTTATATTTTTCTTCTAAAAGATCTGCGTAAAGTTTCGCCTGCTGCCGCCCCTTGGCCACATCCACGCAGGTTCTCTTGGCCTCCACGACGGCCAGGGGCCCGTGGCTGTCGTCATACAGCACATAATCCGCAAATCCCACCTGGGACTTGTTTGGCATCCCCGGCAGTTCCACTTCATTGATCCAGTCTTTGCCCTCGGTCCAGCCGGCATCCAACAGCATGGCGTCAATGTAGATCTTCCGGGTCTTGTACTCGGACAGATCCAGCGGTTTTGGCACATAGGTATCCTGTTTTTCATGCCTGCGTGCCGTCAGTTCCTCTTTCAGCGCCTTATTTTCTGCGATGAGAGCCTTCAGATCTACCTCTTTGGTCTGGGTGTCCTCCACCTTCGCCGGTGCTTCCTGTTTTTCCTCCAACAGGGACTCATCATATTCTCTTTCCTCATAAAAATCGGAATAACAATAGGACAGATAGTCCATGAAAATAAATAGATTCTGCAGGCACAGCCTGGCTTCATCCTCCGAGATCTTCCGTCCGTTATGGGCTGCCCGGTTGCCTATTCTCCGTATAAGATCCAGTCTCTTCCACAGATCGTTATCCACCAGATCGTGAAAATCCTCTGTACTCATAAGGCTCACCAGCTTGTCCTGGTAAGGCATCTCCAGAGACTGATCCACCGAATACATCCACTTGATGGCAAACTCCATGGCTCTGCGGCAATTGATGATACTGGTTTCCTTATCAATCTGAAATACCCGTTCCGCCGCAATGGCCACTCCTGAAAAACTCTTGAACTTTGGTTCCTTGGTCAAATAGTCAAAATTCGTCAAATCAACACCCCTTTTTCCTACCCATGTTCATCACTGTGTCTATTTTTTTTATTATATCGTAAGTGGCACAGGGATTCAACGAAAAATATGCGGGAGTTTGTTTTTCCTGTTCTTCTGTATCTTATAAGTGCGTCCTGTGTTATAATCCTAGCATAAAATAACCGGATTAGTTTATCAAAAGGAGGCGCTTTATGCTCACATACATCGAAGAGAAAATTTTTACAATGGAACAGGTCCAGGAATTATTTTTATCTGTCAACTGGGTTTCGGGGCAATATCCGCAACGCCTGTATAAAGCGCTGATGCATTCGTCCACCGTCCTAACTGTGCGGGATGACAGCCGCCTGGGATCAAACTGGCTTTGGGGGGGTGTCCACGGGATCACTTCTTTGTCATCTGATCCGCCGGCGTAAGTGATTCGGGAAGATTTTTCTTTCCATAGATCTCATTCAAAACGATTTTTCCCGCCAGTAGATGGTCCAATCCGGCACACTGGTCAACAGGATATTCTCCCTGTCCATAATGTTCAGTAAGCACCTTCATAGCATGGAGTATTTCCTGGCGATCAGAAAGGAATGTACATTCACCAAAACCAATGACACTTTCGTACCGCGCCGTGATTCCATGGGCTGTTTTCTCAATCTGCATGAAGATTTCGCCCTCCACACATACATGAGGGTTCGCTTTCAGCAAATCTACTTTCTTGCCCTGTTGTGCACAATGGAAATAAAGAACAACCTTGTTATCCACAATTTCCGTTCCAAAGGAAACCGGAACCACATAAGGATATGTATCTCCGTGCATAGCGATTTTTATTGTGTCGCATCGTTTTAAAATGTCGTAAATTTCTTCTTTGTTTTGAATTTCTCTGTCTTTTCGTCTCATGAAAACACCTCTCTAACTTATTTTTTGTTTGTGAAAAATGTCAAAATTCTATGGATAAATAAAGGTCTGCTGATCGTAGGCACTTTTCATCGTAGTTAGCATTGAGAGACCTCGAAATTTTGATTTGTCTATACGATGAACGAAATTAGCGAACTCATTTTGCCTTTCTTTTTCCGGGACAATGACCTTTAGTTCACTAAGAATCTTCAAGTTTATATTTTTTTGAGCAGACTCTGGAGCTTGAGATTCTAATATCGCTTGAAAAAAGGAGAACCAATAGTGAATAAAAATATTGTTGGTCCTTTCGTTAGCAGTAAAGCCAACTACACTGTCCGGAAAACAAGCGTCAAATTCTAATATAGCGGTCTTTGCAATATTAGCAGCAATAGTAATACACAGTGTTCCCTTTTCCCACATCTTACTTTGTATTAATCCAAATTCTGAATATGTACTGTTATAAGATGTAATATATAATCCTGCATTTGCAATATCTCCAGTCTGTATCAATGGATAATCCCCACCTAATAACTTTGGATCATTTCTAGGCCTATGTTTAGATACCCCACGACCAAATACACCCAATTCTGGCAATGTAGCTTCTGGCAATCCATAAGAATTTGAAACTGGGTCCCCAAACAACTCGACAAATCGACCTCTCACTAACTCGTCTAATAGTTCCAACTCCCTTGATCTCAAACTAATAACACTAGTTAAGCAATCTAATTGTTTCACGATTGCATTCTGTTCTCCCTTAGGGGGAATTTTCACCTCAACATTACCCAGATTCTTTCTTGAAATTCTTTTTCTTGTCGTCCCTGTGACACTGCCAAGCAGTCTTGTGTGATAAACATTTGAACGCATAAAATAACACATATATTCTTTACTTATTAAAGTTTCATTTGGCCTACAAATCGTACAGTCCACCGCCGTTATCATACGCTCATTTTTTTCAGGAATGATACATGCCCTACCAACTGGCTCAGGCAATCTCGACACTAAAATATCTCCCGGATATACTTCTGTGCAACTTAACTTATTAAAAGTACTTTCGGATATATATTTTGCCCTTGTTTCCTTTTCTAAATATTTGCCTTCACCAATATTGCCCGTTTGAATCAATCTAATTCCCTCATCTGATTGATCACTGCTCTCAATCCAATCACCATCAGCAAAAAATGTGCACACCTCTTTTAATTTTGCCATCTGTCATCCCAACAAACCCAACCCAAATTCACATACAAAGTCGTTGCTTTTAGAACATATGTTTGCTATAATATAAGTGGTGCTACCCTATTCGGTAGGCGGTTAGCCTTCTCCACAGGAGTTTAAGCCTGTGTTTACATAGAAATCCTTTTAGGAAATCTGTCGATGAGGTTTGTGCTTATGCTTACAACGGATCTTTTTATAGCCATTATCAGCTTATGTATTACTTGCTTTGCTCTTGGTTATTCCGTTGGATCTAAGAGCAATGATTAAGGCACAAAAATAACCGCCCCAGCCTGGTAATCTTGGGCGGTCATTTTTGACTACTTATTTTTCAAGGCTAACCGTCTATCGGTAGCACCTTCTCTACGATTATACTAACATTTAACCGCCCTTATGTCAAACATATATTCTATTTTCAATGACCTCACAAAATCCGAATTGATTTGCTTTTCCTTTCCTTTTATTCGCAGCTGTATTTTTAATCCAAACCCAGCATTTTTTTCAGTTCCTGCAGTTCCTTCGCTGCCTCCGCATCCAGTTTCATAATTTCATCCATGATCTCCGATGTTGGTGGATATTCCACTGGGATATATTCGATCTCCTTGTACTTGTTGATCGAAAGATCATAGGCATTGTCCACGATCTCCTGCTTTGGCACAAGGAACGATTTTTCGGTTCTTTTCCGCTCTTTTTCGTCTTCTCTGTGACGGAAGCGGTTCAGTATATCCGGAATATCATTTTCTTCCATCGGCGTCCGCTTATCGTCCAGGCTGTATCCATCTGCCTGCATATCATAAAACCACACATCATCGGTTCCGCCATAGTTAGTCTTGGTAAATACCAGCACCGCCGTAGACACCCCGGCGTATGGCTTGAACACTCCGGACGGCATCGAGATCACCGCCTCCAGTTTCTGATTTTCCACCAGTTCCTTACGGATGTCTTTATGTGCCTTGGACGCACCAAAAAGCACTCCATCCGGGACGATACAGGCACAGCGGCCGCCTACCTTTAACATCCGCACGAACAACGCCAGAAACAGCAGTTCCGTTTTCTTTGTCTTGCATTTTTTCAAAAGATCTGCCGATACGATCTCAGCATCCAGGCTGCCCTTAAAAGGTGGATTGGCCAGAATCAGTGTGTATTTGTCCTGATCCGGGTTCTGGTCTGACAGACTATCCCGGTACTCGATCGTCGGGCTCTCCACTCCATGAGTCATCATATTCATGGCTCCGATACGGAGCATGGTGCGGTCCATGTCATATCCATAAAACATATAGTTCATGAAATGATCTTTTTTCTCCCTGTCAAAAAAGATCTCATCCTTTTTATTCTTATGCAGATATTCCCCGGATTCCACCAAAAAACCTGCCGTACCGCAGCTTGGATCACAGATCATATCATCTGCCTTGGGATCCATCATCTCCACCATCATTTTTATAATATGCCGCGGGGTACGGAACTGGCCGTTTACTCCTGCCGTAGCCAGTTTGGACAAGAGGTACTCGTACACATCTCCCCTGGCATCTGTTTCCTTCAATTTTTCCATCTGTGCATAAAGCTCGTCCATGGCATCCACCACCTTGGACAACATCAACGGCGTAGGCAGTTTGAAAATAGCATCATCCATATATTTGGAATATGCACTTTCCTTGCTGTTGTGCAGATTCTTAATAAATGGAAAGACCATTTCCTGCACCACCGCATACATGCGCTCAGCCGGATAATCCCGAAAAACCGACCATTTTAACTGGGATCCTTCCACCACTCTGTCACCGATCTGCACTTCCCCGGCAAAAATACTGTTGTGCGGCAGCCCCAGCATGGCACTTTCCTTTGCTCTGGTATTGTCCGTCTCATCCAGATCATGGATAAACATAAGGTACGTCATCTGCTCAATCACATCCAACGGATTTGTCAAACCACCTGTCCAGAAAATCTCCCACAAACTGTCAATTTTGTTCTTTAATTCACCCGTTATCATATCTTGTACTCCTTCTATTCAGTTATCTATTTCCTCAAGTATATCATATACCCACATTTGACGCCATTCAAATACTGTGATATTTTTATTTATAACAATATCAGGAGGTTTTCTTATGAATGTAATGCCTGTAGATCAGTTGATTATAGAAGTAACTAAAATATGCAAAAAAAATGGCGTGAAACGACTGGACCTTTTTGGTTCTTTCGCCACAGGGACTGCCACTCCTACCAGCGACATTGATTTTGTTGTTTATGGATGTGATGACATTATGCAGTTGGAATACGATCTTTCCACCATTGACACCCTGCGCAAAATCGACATCTTTGACCACGATGAAATTCACAACAAATATTTATTGGAGGATATAGAAAAATATGGAAAACAAATTTATTAACCGCTACAACACCTTTTGCAAAAGTCTTCAAAATCTTGAAAAAAGTAAGACGGCTGATCCCAAAGCAGCATTTGTTTTGGAAGGAACCGTCTTGAATTTCAGTCTGACTTTCGATATTTCCTGGAAAGTCATGAAAGATATTTTAATTAAAAAACTTGGCATCCTGGATTTTGCCATTGGCTCACCACGGGAAACCCTTCAGCAGGCATTTACCAACAAACTCATTCAAGATGACCGCTGGCTGCAAATGCTTCGCCTGCGCAACCGGCTGGCTCATGATTACGACGGCAGTTACGCCGCTGCCAGCTTTTCAGAAATCATAAATGTATATTACCCTCTCTTTGTCCAGTTCAAAGAAGCAGCAGCCAAGTACTACCATTCCTGACTTTCCTACTTCTTCTCCACTTTTCCGCTCAGAAACTCATGGCTGTAGGTTCCTGTTTTCTGCTGTTCTTTATTTCTGGTTGCCAGGAGGATCCGGTTGCCAGTAACTACCGTTCCGATATACTCATCATCGTTGGATGGATCGTCATAATAAGTAAGAAGCTGTCCATCCTCTGTCATAACCTTCAGGCTCTTGCCCTGTTTTCTGTCATACTCACGGTAGTATCCGGAGGCATCAAAATATGCGATCACATCGGAATTGCCATACATCACAGCGATACCAAAAGAATCTTCCATGATCTTTTTCGCTTTATCTGCCAGTTTTTCTTTCGTTCCATCGGCATTGATGGCTACACTCCAAAGAGTTGCTGTGTCATTTTTCTCCACCGAAATAAACACTTCCGTTGCACTGACATACAAAAGGAATTTCTCGCCATCTTTTGGCAGTCCCAGACTTTCATAAGTGTATTCTGTCTTGCCGCCTCCGGTGGCTATGGCTACAATACCCTCGTCACTGCCTTCCTTGCTGTTGCTTTCGTAACGGCAGTTCTCACTGCAGAATGTGTACCGGCGGCACAGCTCTTTCCGGTCTGAATCCTTGGAATCTGATATCGCAGAAGCACTGACCGCACTGCCGGTGGCTGTATCCGCAGAGCCGCTGGAATTTTTCTCGATCCAGTACTGCTGCATCTTCTTCATATTCTCGAAGAAATGGCCGCTCCACCGGTCAAACAGCAGGCGGATCTCCTTACTTTCCTCTGTCTTTCCGGTGGCTGTATCTTTGTATTTTGCCTTGGCCGTTATTACATAATATTCAATGTCGTCCCCTTCTTTTTCCGGTTTGCCATCTGCCCGCTGCAGATCCACAGCCTCTACAAACTCTGCTTTGTCTGTACCGGACTGGGTAAGATCCTTTTTGTGGTCCTCAAAGTACACTCTCACATTTTCTGTAGCCATCACCGTCATATAACGATAATATGGGTAAAACTGATGACCCAGAGTAAAGATAAGACACCCTGCCACCAATGTTCCCAGGCGGATCAGCCACCGTGCTACTTTCCTTTCATGAAGCCATTTTTTGTCCACGGCCCAAAACCAGAATGGACATACCAGAATGGCCGCAATGACAAACGGCCAAAATGTATCCATCACGATAATGTACATGACTGCGTACAACATAACAATAAAACTATACAAACTAATCAGCGCACCTGCAATCTTAGATGCCAATGCTCCTAACTTCATTCCTTTGTTTCCTCCTGAATTTTTTCTCCAAAATAAGAATCCAGTATGTCACACACCTGACCTACCAGTTCGATACATGGTCTCTTCTTGTAGTACTCTTGGGTTCTCGGCTCCGGTGCCGTTCCCTCTGCATATTTAGGATGTACCTTGGACACATCTCCATCCAGTCCCAGAAGCTGGCCACAGATCAGACTGCCGTTTTCCTCTTCAAACTGAGCCGCCAGTTTCTGCACCACATCATAGTTATTTTTCTTGGATTCCCGGTCAGACGGGTCAGCACTACCCGTCAGGGCACCTGCCACCATAAACATACCGGACACGGCACCGCACACCAGCCGCAGCCGTCCCATGCCGCCGCCAAAGGACTGCCCTGCTTTCATCAGTTCATCCTCCGGCATATCAAACAGATCGCTGTAAGCCCGCAGCACCGACTGGCTGCAGTTAAATCCCTGCTTAAAATAAGCCATTGCCTGCTCTCTTCTTGTCATATCAAACACTCTCCTTTATTGGTATCAGATCGTAAGATCCCGAATATGCTTTATCCCAACCAGTTTCACACCCTCCAGTGGAACAGTCCCGGCCTTTACAATGGCCTGGCGGTTGGCCTCCGGCAAAATAATCGTGGTATAACCGGTTTTCAGTGCCTCCTGCACCCGCCGTTCCGCCTGGGACACCGCCCGGACTTCTCCTACCAGGCCCACTTCTCCAAACAAAACCGTGTGGGCATCCAGACTCCGTCCGTAATGACTGGAGATCAAAGCTGCCACCAGCGCCAGGTCCAGTGCCGGTTCCACGATCCGCATGCCTCCTGCCACATTCACATAAGCATCACAGGTTCCCAGATGCAGTCCCATTCGTTTTTCCAGCACTGCCATCAAAAGGTTCACCCGGTTATAATCCGTTCCTACCGCCGTTCGCCTTGGCATAGGGAAACTGGTCTGACACACCAGCGCCTGCACCTCGATCAAAAATGGTCTGCTGCCTTCCATGGTGCACACCACTACTGAACCGGCTTCATTCTCCAGCCGCCCCTGCATCAGATACTGGGACGGATTAGGGACCTCTACCAGCCCCTGGTTTCTCATTTCAAATACACCTACTTCGTTGGTGGAACCAAAACGGTTTTTTACCCCTCGGAGCATCCGGTACATAGCGGTTTTGTCCCCCTCAAAATACAGTACCGTGTCCACCATGTGCTCTAGCATCCTGGGACCGGCCACATTTCCTTCCTTGGTCACATGCCCCACGATAAAAATAGCAATATTTTTACTTTTGGCCAGATGCAGCAAAGTAGATGTGATCTCCCGGACCTGACTGACGCTTCCCGGTGCCCCATCTATACTGTCCTCCATAATAGTCTGGATGGAATCTACTACCATAACGGTTGGCTGTACTTCATCCACCCAGCGGAGAATACTTCCCATAGAAGTCTCCGACAGCAGGTACAAAGAATCTGTAAAATCACCGATCCGCTCAGCACGCATCTTGATCTGTCTGGCGGATTCTTCTCCCGACACATACAATACTTTTTCTTCTTTTTGGGACAGAAGACGACAGGTCTGCAAAAGCAATGTGGACTTGCCGATTCCCGGATCGCCGCCTACCAGAATCAGTGATCCCGGCACGATACCGCCGCCTAACACCCGGTCCAGCTCCTTCATGCCGGTCTCTCTTCTCGTCTCCTGCTGGGTCTCGATCTCGTTGATCTTCTCCGGCCGGTTATCCGACAGTGCCGTCCCCCGGCTGCGGACCGCCTTTTTTCCGCCGGTAACCGACAAAGCCTCTACCAGCGTGTTCCACTGGTGGCATCCGGGACACTGCCCCTGCCACTTGGAAACCTCCGTTCCACATTCCTTACAGAAAAAAATTGTCTTTTCTTTTGCCATTCTAGTCCCCCTATATAAGTAATGGGAGCACCGGCCAATCCTGCACCGGTGCCCCCGACATAATATTACAAAATTTTTAGCACTTGATTACCTTGACGCTTGCCTTGCTTCCCTCGTCCAATTCCAGGCTTGCATTCAGCTTGCCTCCCAGATTCGTCGGGATGCGTCCTGCAGATACACCATTTACTACCAATTTATACTCGGTAGAAGGTTCCATCTCCAGAGTAAAACTAATGTCCCCTGCTGCTTCCACCTCAAATTCAGCTACTTCTTTGTTGCCTCTGAAATTCGTAACAGCAGATCCCGGAACTGACTCATATACCATAGTTCCGTTCTTCTCCAATCGTGTAATCTCATTAAAAGTCTTAATCTTGTAAGAGGCTCCCTCAAATGGAAAATCTGCTTTCTTTGTCTTTGTGTCCAGCAAATAATTGCCAAAACTCAGTGTTCCATTATCCTCTTTGCGGATCAACTCTTCTACAACGCTCATTATAATGTCCTCCTTCGTCATTTACACGGTATCTTCTCCCCTGCCCCTGCAGTGAAAAAGTTCTGTTTTCTTACTTACAAGTATACAATAACTGCCTGTAATTTGCTATACATTTTTTGTGAATTTTTTCGTAACCACCCGCTCTTTTTCCCCGTCTTTTTCAAGTACAGCTTCCACCGCATCTCCCATGCGCACCTCGCCGACTATAACCGATTCTGCCAGCACATCTTCCAGTTCTGTCTGCATGGCACGGCGGATCGGCCGGGCACCATAATCCTTGTCAAAACCTTTTTTTGCGATAAAATCAACGACTTCTTCTGTCACCGTCAGATCCATATCCATCTGCTCTTTGACACGCTTCACAAAGCCCTGGATCATAATCTGTGTGATCTGGTGGATGTGGTCTTTGTTCAGAGCATGGAATACGATCATCTCATCCACACGGTTGATAAATTCCGGCTTAAAAATGTGCCGTACTTCTTCCATAACACCCGCCTTCATTTTTTTGTGGTTTTCTTCCTCGCTGGTCTCCTGGCCAAATCCCAGTGTCTTCGGGGAAATGATCCGGCTGGCTCCGGCATTGGAAGTCATGATAATAATGGTGTTTTTAAAATCTACCCTTCGTCCCTGAGCATCGGTAATATGTCCATCTTCCAACACCTGTAAAAGCATGTTAAACACATCCGGATGTGCCTTCTCAATCTCATCAAACAAAAGCACGGAATACGGCTTTCTTCTCACCTTTTCACTAAGTTGTCCGCCCTCTTCATATCCTACATATCCCGGCGGGGATCCGATCATCTTGGAGACGCTGGCCTTTTCCATATACTCCGACATATCTACCCGGATCATATCTTTCTCTGATCCAAATACCGCCTCTGCCAGTGCTTTACTAAGTTCGGTTTTTCCCACACCGGTAGGTCCTAAGAACAGGAAAGAACCGATCGGGCGTTTCGG
>ULQY01017472.1_pt1 | contig 11585 bp, 6 predicted proteins | sample 1954671 | NCBI WGS metagenome assembly ULQY01 (sample SAMEA4835660, study PRJEB28245) | human gut metagenome | biome: gut microbiome; material: fecal sample | place: Denmark | collected 2008 | reverse complement strand
ATGCAATCCGACGCTTTCCATCGCGCAGACTGCGTGCTGCACGGAATCGCCAGCCGAAGCCGAACATCCGCATGGTGCGTCCGCATCAGCAGAATGCGCTGTGCTGCCAGAGTGTCAAATCCCAGCGCGCCGCCGCAGATAAAATCCCGAAACCCGTGCTGATACAGTGCTTCCAGCACCCGGTCAAGCCGCTCTGTCAGCGCGGGAAGCTCCTGCGGCGGAATCGCCCGATGCCCCGTGAAGCAGACGGAAATGTCCTTTCGCCCGTTCTCCTGCGACGCAAACACGTCGGCAATGTGGCTGCGGGAAATGTAGGAAAGCGGCTGATGCAGCGCAGTGGGCGCTTGGAGCGGCGCCCGAAGCCAGCGGTCGCTGACCTGAGCCTTGCGGTACAGCATGTTTTTTCCTCCTGACAGCGTCAGTTGCTGTCCATCTTCAGCACGGCAAGGAATGCCTCGCTGGGCACTTGCACCGTGCCGAACTGCCGCATTCGCTTCTTGCCCTCTTTCTGCTTTTCCAGCAGCTTTTTCTTTCGGCTGATGTCGCCGCCGTAGCACTTTGCCAGCACGTCCTTGCGCATCGCCTTGACGGTTTCACGCGCGATGACCTTGCCGCCGATGGCCGCCTGAATCGGAATCTCGAACATCTGCCGCGGGATGACGTCTTTGAGCTTCTCGCAGATGGAGCGCCCGCGCCCGTACGCCTTGTCGCGGTGGACGATGATGGAGAACGCGTCGCAGATTTCGCCGTTGAGCAGAATATCCAGCTTGACCAATTGGCTCTCGCGGTAGTCCTTGAATTCGTAGTCGAACGAGGCGTATCCGCGGCTGCGGCTCTTAATCTGGTCAAAAAAGTCGAAGATGATTTCGTTGAGCGGAATGTCGTAATTCAGCTTGACGCGCGTGCCCTCGTACTGCATGTCAAGGAAGATGCCGCGCCGATCTTGGCACAAGTCCATAATCGTGCCGACGCTGTCCTGCGGCGTGAAGATTTCCGCGTGGACGAACGGTTCTCCCATCATGGCAATTTCGCCAATGGGCGGCAGCGCCATCGGGTTGTCGCACATCAGCACCGTGCCATCGGTTTTCGTGATACGGTAGATGACGCTCGGCGCGGTGGTAACAAGGTTCAAGTCCCATTCGCGCTCCAGCCGCTCGGTGATGATGTCCATGTGCAGCAGCCCCAAGAAGCCGCAGCGGAAGCCGTAGCCCAGTGCGACGGACGTTTCCGGGTCAAAGGAAAGGGAAGCGTCGTTCATGCGCAGCTTCTCCAGCGCATCTTTGAGCGCCGGATAGTCCGCGCCGTCCGCCGGATACACGCCGCAGTAGACCATCGGCGTCACCTGCCGATAGCCGGGCAGGGGGCAATCCGCCGGATTCATGGCGTCGGTAATTGTGTCGCCGACGCGGGTTTCACGCACATCCTTGATGGAGGCCGCGACATAGCCTACGTCGCCCGCTTTCAATTCGTCGCACGGCTGATAACTCGGCGCGAACGTGCCGACTTCCACAATGTCGAACTCGCCGCCCGTCGCCATCATGCGCATCCGCATTCCCGTGCGGATTGTGCCCTGCTTGACGCGGATGAAGCAGATTGCCCCGCGGTAGTTGTCGTAGAACGCATCGAAAATCAGCGCCTGCAGCGGTGCGTTCTCGTCGCCCTGCGGCGCGGGAACGTAATTCACAACTGCCTCCAGCACTTGATCGATGTTCAGGCCAGTTTTCGCGCTCACGCACGGCGCATAGGACGCATCCAGCCCGATGACGTCCTCAATTTCCTGCCGGACTTCTTCCGGCTGCGCGCTGGGCAGGTCAATCTTGTTGATGACCGGGATGATTTCGAGGTCATGGTCGAGCGCCATATAGCAGTTCGCCAGCGTCTGCGCCTCGATGCCCTGCGTCGCGTCCACCACCAGCAGCGCGCCTTCGCACGCCGCCAGCGCACGGCTGACTTCGTAGGTGAAGTCCACATGGCCGGGCGTGTCAATCAGGTTGAGCGTGTAGGTTTTGCCGTCCTTGGCGGTATAGTGCATATGCACCGCCTTGGACTTGATGGTGATGCCGCGCTCGCGTTCCAGCTCCATGCTGTCCAGAATCTGCTCCACCATCTCGCGCTTCTGGAAAACGCCCGTCGTTTCCAGAATGCGGTCAGCCAGCGTAGACTTGCCATGGTCAATATGGGCGATAATGCAGAAATTGCGAATCTTCGATAATCTATCGGACACGCTGAAATCCCTCCGTCAAAAGCCTTATCACAGGCTCAAAATACCACAATCTTATCATAGCCGATTTTGGTTTGATTTGCAAGGGGAACGGGCAAAAGTGACGCTTTTTTCCGCAATGAAAAACGGATGAAAAGCAAAAAAGCCGCCGTTCAACTGGCGGCAAAAAAGGAAAAATCACGCTTTCGGCGGCTGAGTCGGCGCATCTGCCGCAAACGTCGCAGCATATTGCGAAGGCGTCATGCCTGTTTCATTGCGGAAAATCTTGCTGAAATACGACTGGTCGTCATAACCGACGCATGCCGCCACTTCATGCAGCAGAATATCCGGATGGTCGCGCAGCATCTGCTTCGCGGCGTCCATGCGGCACTGCGTCAGGAAGGTGTTGAACGTCGTTCCGGCATACTTGCGCAGCAGGCGCGACAGGTACGTCTGGCTGATGCCAACATCGGTGCAGATACGCGGGATGCTCAGCGGCTGGGCGTAGTTTTCGCGAATGTAGTTCAACGTGTATTCGCACAGCTCGTTCGCGCTGACGTTCTTGTCGCGGATGAACCCTTCCTCAAAAATCAGGGAGTACAGGCTCGCCAGCAGGTCGCCGTAGGAGGAGGCACTGCCGTATAGCTCGTTTGCCTCGCGCAGAATCTGCTCGCGCTTCCTTTTGGGGCCGGGAACGCCCAAGTCCGCCGTGTACAGAATCAGCTGATAGCACAGGTCTTCCGCCTGAATCTGCGGTAGGCTGTTCTGATTCCATTCGATTGCAAGGGACACAAACAGCTCTTTCAGCATCCGTGTATTGCCTGTTTCGACGAATGACGCAAGGCGCTTTTTTGTCGCAGCGGACAGGACGGACGGCTGTAAGGCACTTTGCGGTGCGTTCAGCGGAACAAGCTGCCCCTTGCCGATGACGACGGTATTCACCATGCGCCCTGCAGCGCGGCTCAAAAACTGCGGCAAGGTGAGAATGTCGGCATCTTCCGGCGCGTAAATCGCCGTACAGGGCAGATCCGGGAAGTCGGCTTTAAGCAGGTCGGACAGCTCGTCGGGGAAACGCTTCTGCCGGTCAGCACTGCTGCGCAGGAGAATGGTTTCCTGCTCATCGCGCCCATAAAACGCAATCCAGCCCGCCTGATGCACCTGCCGAAGCTGCGCGGTGCGGAATTTTGCGAAGCGTACGGTGAACAAATTGCCCTGACGGACAAGGGCGAAGCGCATCATACGGCTGGAAAACAGAGAGCAGAGCAGCGGCTCATCGACTGCTTCACCGCAGAGCAGGCGAGTCAGCGTTTCCTCCATCAGGTCATTTGCTTCTGCATCGAGCGTTTCGCGGATTCGGTCGAGAATTTGCCGGAAACTCTGGATTTCCACGGGCTTGAGCAGATAATCATCCACGCCCGCCTGAATTGCTCCGCGCGCGAACTCAAATTCCGCGTAGCCGGAGACAATCACTGTATGCGTCCGCGGATACAGCTGCCGGACGCGCTGCGCCAATTCAATGCCGTTAATGCCCGGCATACTGATGTCCGTTACCAGCACATGGACGTGCTGCTGCGCCATCAGCCGGAGGGCATCGTCGGCGCTGCCGGAGAGCAGAATGGTGTCAAACGCAGGGCAGTATTTCTGGCAGATGGCTTTGAGAAACGTCTGCGCGGGACGTTCATCATCTACGATCAGAATGGTGTACATCGTCTTCCTCCTCACTGGTGCGCGTTTCAATCAGTTCGACTACTGCGCCGCCGTCATTGCGGACGCGCATCCGAATTGCGCCGCGGCTGAAATAGAACAGGCGGCGATAGGTGTTGACAAGCCCAATATGGGCGGACGTGTTTTCCGGCTCGGTCAGTTCACCCGCTTCAATGTGGCTGAATTCTTCCCGCAGGTGCGACAGGATTTCCTCCCCGAAGCCGCAGCCGTCGTCGCAAATCAGCAGATGCAGGCAGCCGTCCTCATCGACTGTGCCGGAGATGGTGATGTGAATTGTGCCGCTTGACCCCTGATAGCCGTGGGAAATGGCGTTTTCCGCGATGGGCTGGAGGGAGAGCTTCGGCAGTGTCAGATGCGAGAAAGCGTCCGGTATGTCGATGGTGTATTCCAGCCGATCCTCCAAACGAGCTTTCGCGAGTGCCAGATAATTGCGAACGTGGGCGATTTCCTCCTGGAGCGTCGCGGTTTTGCTGCGCAGGTCGGTGGAGTAGCGCAGCATCTGGGCGAATTTCCCGCAGATGTCGATGACCTCCTCGTTCCCGGCTTCCATCGACTTTGCAGAGATGATGTTGAGCGTGTTGTAAATGAAGTGGGGGTTAATCTGCGCCTGCAGCGCGTTCAGCCGTGAACGGAGATTGCTCTCGCGCAGTTCTGCGTCGTTGCGCATGGCAGTTTTCAGCTCCATTACTTGCTTGTCAAACACGTCCTCCAGTTCGCGCATCTCCACGTCGCGCGGGTTTGTAACCTTCGGCATTTCTTCGGGCAGCAGGGGACGCTCAGCTATTGCCGCCGGGTCGGATAGCTGGGAAACCTTGCGCGTCAGGCGCAGGATCGAGCGGCTGAGCTGATGCGACGAGAGGATGATGAACACTTCAGCGATGAACAGCACCAGCAGACTGACCAGCACATGGTGGAGGATGACGGAGTGGATGGACGACTCGAAAACGGCGGTACGCTGTGCGGCATAAATGTCGAAGCCCAGCCAGCTGCAATGCTCCTTGACGACGTAGTAGGTGTCGCCGTTTTTGTCGCTGCATTCGGTCATGCTGCCGTATTCGGCGGCGGAGTAGTCGATGGTGTCATCGAAACTGCGGTGGAACAGGCGGCCGTCCGCGTCGTAGGCGGTGGCGCGGAATCCTGCCATGTCGTTGGAGGAGAAAATGTCGAACAGGTCGGTTGAAAGCGCATTGACCTCCACAAAGCCGATCTGTTTGCCGTGATAGACGGCAGGGGACATCAGCGTATAGATAGAAATCGGGCGCGCGACGAACCACGGGTCAATGTGCGGGCGGACAAGCGTCTTCTGGCTCAGCCCCCGGTTGCGCTCGTTCAGGTAGGGCAGGCGGAGCATGACGGTGCGCAGCTCATCCGAGTAGTTTTCCAGCAGACCAATCGTTTCGTAGCGGCTGGACAGGTAGAAACCGTCCATTGTCAGCACGTTGATACGATAGAAGTAGTCGTTCAGCGGCTCATGGAAAAGCGCGGCGGAAAGCGTGTTCTGTGCCTGATGGTATTCGGACGTCGTCTCCATGTCTTCGCCTAATGTGTAGATGGTATTGAGCGCAGCCATGAAGTCATTATCCTGTTTCAAGCCGTCCAGCGCATAGCCCATGACGGTGATGTTCTGCTCGAACGCCGCGACAATTTTGCTTGCCATCGCGTTCAGGTTGTCTTCCTCGTACAGCAGGATGTTCTGTATTTCGGAGAGCGTCGCCAGAACAGAGTTGACGGCTATCATGCAGGCGGCAATCACAGAAAACAGGATGGTCATTTTCGCGCTCATTCGCATACACGTCAGTTTTCGCATACATGCCGTCCTTTCTATTTCGCATTGTGCTGATGGAAGCAGTATAGCACATACGCAGAGAAAATGCAAAGGAAAAGTACCCCGTGTTGACGGAAGCGCACAAAAGGCGAATAGCGCATAAAGAAGTTTGGTTGTGTTTTGTATTTTCCCAATAGCAGTGCTGGATTTTCCCTTGTTCAAAACAGGCGCTGGGATTATACTGAATCACGAAAGCACCGCCATGGTGCGAATTGAGTTTGTTTCCGATGTTGAAAGGGAGGAACGAGACATGAAACACTTTGGATGGCTTCGCAAGGCAGCCGCATCCGTGCTGGCACTGGCTATGTTTGCTGCGGCCCCCGCTGCACTGGCGTATTCCGACGCGAATCTGGAAGCCCCGCGCGCTAAGAACGTCGTCATTGACGGCGACCTGAGCGAGTGGGACACGAGCCGCTGCCTGCGCATTGACAGCGAGAAGCAGATTGTCGATCAGATTGAGCACTGGGACGGCGAAGCGGACTGCTCAATGGAAATCTACGCCATGTGGGATGAAGAGAACCTCTACATCGCCGCGAAGGTGTGGGATGACACGCCGTTTGTCTACCGCGAAGGTTTCCCGCTGGATGAACTGGATGCCATCATCCTCTTCTTCAGCACCAACCCCAACGCCGACCCGAACCGTACAGCGTACGAAGCGACCGACTGGCGCATCGTGCAGTCCACGGATGAATATGACTTCTTCAACTATATTGACCGCGACATGATCGCTGACAATCTCGGCTGGGAGACGCAGGGCGAATACGGCGACGAGCTGGTGTTCGACGACTACGAAGCCGTGACCGTCCGCGACAAGGAAATGGGCGGCTACATCCTTGAAAGCAAGATCCCGCTGCACAACCTCTCCAATGATAAGATCGCGCAGCTGGTTCCCGCTGCGGGCACGACCGTTGGCTTTGACTTCTCCATCCTTGACGTTGACCTGCCGTGCCCCGGCATTCACAGCCTGCGGATGCAGTACTCCGCGCAGCTGGACGGCCGCGACCGCAAGCCCACGATGCACAACGTGGACGAGGACCCCAGCCTGTGGGCGACAATGACGTTCGTGGAAGAGTAACAGATTCCCTGTATTCTCAGAGGAGGAACAAGCAATGAAGCTGAAAAAATTCGGTGCGCTGCTGCTGACGGGTGTGCTGGCGATTACGTCGCTGACGACCAGTGCCTTTGCCGCCAAGCGCGAGAAGCGCAGCGCCGATGACATTGATTTCGCCGCTGTGCTGGAGGATACCTCTGCAAAAGGCACAGTCAACGTCTACCACTGGTGGACGGCTGGCGGCGAGAAGGATGCGATTGAATCCGTCATCGACGAATTCAAAGGCGCGTACGGCAAGGTGAAAACGAAGTCGAACGCCATTCCGGGCGGCGCTGGCGGCGCCATGGTCATGAAGGTCAAGGTGCTTCAGCAGGCGGGCAAGAGTCCTGAAACATTCCAGGCGCATCCCGGTCAGGAAATTCAGCCGTACCTTGATGCGAACATGCTGCTGGATTTGTCCAAGCTGTGGGACTACGCGAAGCTCAACGAGCGCATCCTGCCGGGCATCAAGGACTTGCTGACCGCGCCTGACGGCAAGAACTACGTCGTGCCGATTGGCATCCACAAGACGAATGTTATCTTCTACAACATCCATGTGTTTGAGAAGTACGGGATTGCGATTCCGGATCACGAGAACATCACATGGGACGAGTTCTGGAACATCTGTGACCAGCTGGCGGCGAAAATGCCCGACGGCGAGTACCCGATCGACCTCGGCGACCGCAAGGGCTGGCCGGCGTGTCAGGTGTTCGAGGACATCATGATGGGTACTGACCCTAAAATCTATCAGGACTTCATCAACGGCATCTATAACGTCGAGGATGTGACGAAGGTGCTGACGACTTACGCCAAGCTGATGGATTACGTCGCGCCCGACCATTCCAGCCGCGACTGGTACGAAGCGAGCGGTCAGGTTGTCGCCGGGACGTATGCCATGCAGATTATGGGCACTTGGATGCAGCCGCTGATGACCAGCATGGGTCAGGAATACGGCAAGGACTACGGCATCTTCACGTTCCCCGGCACGGACGGCTGGTTTGGCATGAACATCGACGGTTTCGTCGTCAGCAATGACTCGGCGGACGTCGAGGCGGGTCTGCGCTGGGCGTACAACGTGTCCAGCACGCCGGTTCAGCAGCGGTTCTCCGCTTTGAAGGAATCCATTTCGCCCTACACCGATACCCCGGATGACTGCTACAACGAACTGACCCTTAAGTTCAAGAATGAGCTGATCAGCGACACGATCCGCAGCTATCCGAGCTTCACCCACGGCACGGCGCTGCCTTGGAGCGCGTCTATGAGCCTGCAGACGCAGGTGCAGGAGTTCGCTACGTCCAGTGACCACGACGCGGAATATTTCGCGAATAAGATCGTCAACATCCTCAAGGAAGCTGGCGTGAAAGGAGAATGGAACCTTGTTGACTAAGAAATGGATGCGGCGCTCGCTGGCGATGCTGGGTGCGCTGACGCTTACAGCCGGACTGTGGGCTGCTCCCGCGATGGCGGAGGAAAAAACCTACACCCAGCCGACGCTCAATCCCCATGTGAAGAGCATCATCGAAGTTGACGGCTACCAGTTTATCGACCTGAACAGCAACGGCACGCTTGATCCCTACGAGGACTGGCGTCTGGACGCTGACACCCGCACGGCGGACTTGGTCGGGCAGATGACGGTGCGCGAGAAAATTGCGCAGATGCAGCACCCGACGTACCTGCCGCGCGCCGATGGCAAGATTCCATCCTACCTGAACAAGTGGTGCAATAAGGAAGGCATCGGCATGCTGCTGATTCGCGAACTGAACAGCGTGGAAGCGGCTGCGGTGTCCATGAACACGATTCAGGAGTATGCTGAGGGGTCTCGTCTGGGCGTGCCGGTGCTGGTGTCGATGGACTCCGTGCATGGCCTGTCTTACGTCTCCGGCGCGACCGTTACCGGGCATAATCTGGCGCTGGCGGCAACCCGCGACGAAGACCTTGTCACCCGTCTGGCGGAAATTGCCCGCGATGAGCATATCGCCATCGGCGTCCGCATGACGCTGTCTCCCGAAGCCGACATTGCCTCTGAACCTCGCTGGGGGCGCGTCATGGAGACGTTCGGCGAAGACCCTGCCCTTGTCACGAAGATGGTCACGGCGCAGGTCGTTGCGTTCCAGAATGGGCGCGACGGGCTGAACACCGGCGCAATCGTGGCCTGCATGAAGCATTTCCCCGGCGCAGGGCCGCAGATGGAGGGCAAGGACACCTCGCCCATCATTTCCAGCGCGGAAACGCTGCAAATTCACCTGAAGCCGTATTATGCGGCGCTGGAAGTCAACATCGCTTCCATCATGCCGTACTACTCTGTCCCGCTGGAGCTGGACATGGAGAACTCCGCCATCGGCTCGAAGGCGACGCTGCAAGACCTGCTGCGCGACGAAATGGGCTTTGAGGGCATCATCCAGACTGACTGGGGCATGATTTGGGCGATTCAGGAAGGCCGCGGCACGATGATGGGTGAAGAAGTGTCCGACGAAGAAGCCATCCTGATTGGCATCACCGAGAGCCGTGTGGACGGCATCGGCGGCGAATCCATCCGCCTGATTGACCAGATGGAAGAGCTGACGAACGCGGGCAAGATTGACGAAGACATCCTGACGGCGGCGGCGACGCGCATCGTCAAGGCGAAGTTTGAATTGGGCGTGTTCGAGAATCCCTACTGCGACGTGGAGTACGCTGTGCAGTTCGTCGGCAACGAGGAACATCAGGCGGTGAACCTTGAAGCGGCGCGCAAGGCGATGACGCTGCTCAAAAACGACGGCATCCTGCCCCTTAAACAGAACGAGAAGCAGACGATTCTGGTCTGCGGTCCGCGCGCCGGCGATATGGACTCGCTGGTCGGCGGCTGGTCTTCCGCGCAGGAGGGCTTGACCATTGCGGACGCAGTGGCGGCTTACGCAGGCGAAAACGCAACGGTCATCTATGAATCCGACAACGTTGAGCGCATTGCAGAGCTGGCGAAGGATGCGGACATCATCATCGTGTCCGTCGGCGAACCGAGCTACCAGCACGATCCGCCGTGGGGCTACGACACGCTGGAAATCACCGGCAGTCAGCAGGAAATCCTCGAAGCGGCGAAAGCCAGCGGCAAGCCGATGGTGACGGTCGTCACGGGCGGACGTCCCTACATCCTGACGTGGTGCGACGAGAATACGAACGCGATTCTGGAAGCGTACTATCCGGGCTCGCAGGGCGGCATCGCGATTGCGGAAACGCTCTTCGGGCTGAACAACCCCACGGGCAAGACGCCCTTGCAGTTCCCGCGGGATATGGATTCTGTCCGCAATCAGGAGGGTGACGTGTCCTTCGACCTTGAAAACCCGCTGTATGACTACGGCTGGGGTCTGAGCTACGGCGAATGATGTATCAGCCCGTACAGGCGCAGCGGAATTGCCCAAGCCTGTACGGGCTTTCTTCAAAGCTGATAGCAAAACCTCGAACAGAATGCAACAGAAGGGGATTTGCCCATGGAACAATTTTCTGAATTTTTTGAGAATCTGGCGTTCATGACCTTTTCCCATGACAGGTTCTGGGTTCTCTGCACCATCATCATCGCGGTGATTCTCGTGTACCAGCTGCTGCTGCGCTTTGCGCCTAAAACAGTCGGCCCGGTACACCACTTTCTCCAGCGGCATCCGCTGATTTGGATCTGCATCCCGGCGGCGCTGCTGATTTACTTCGTGTATGTCTCGCTGGGCTGGAACCTGTGGGTTTCCGTGTCCGACTGGGAGTCGGGGCAGCTGGAAGCAAGCTACGGCTGGGGCGGCTTCGGCAACTACGCGAAGATGTTCTCCAGCCCCGACTTCTGGCCGTCGCTGCGCAATACGCTGCTGCTGTTCTGCCTGATTCCGCTGTGCCTCCTGCTGGGTCTGGGACTGGCGCTCATCATGGATCAGGGGCTTCGCGGCACGGCGCTGTTCCGCACGCTGATTCTGCTGCCGTTCGCGCTGTCCTTTGTCGTGACCGGCACGGTCTGGGCGTACATGTATCGTCCAACGGGCGGCGTGCTGAATTCCTTCCTCTCAATTCTGGGCGTGGATGTGTCCGCCGCGATGAAAGCGGGGCACCTGATGTGGGCGTCGAGCAACTCCACCATCATGCTGTCCATCATCATTGCGATGGTCTGGCAGTTCTCCGGTTACGTTGCGGTCATCTTCCTCGCCGCCATCAAGAACGTTCCGGTCAACGTCATCAACGCCGCGAAGCTGGACGGCGCATATATGCCGCGCATCTACTTCAAGCTCATCATTCCGCAGCTTAAGGGCGCGATGGGTTCCTGCATCACGATTCTGGCGATGTACGCCCTGCGCTCGTTTGACTTCATTGTATCGCTGGTGGGTTACACCACCTCCGCCGCGTGGACGCTGCCGATTTGGATGTACAATGAAGCGTTCCAGAACAACAACTTCGCGTATTCCGCGGCAATCAGCTGCTTCCTGCTTGCGCTGGTGCTGGTGCTGATTCTGCCGCTGACCTACTGGACGAACAGAAGGAAGTGAGCATGAAATGCAAAATAATTTGAGTATTGAGCGCAGCAAGCAGGAACAATCGGCACAGACGACGAAAATAAAACCCAAGTGGCACATGACCGTGCTGCATGTGGTGTACTACCTCATCATGATTGCGTTTCTGGTCTTCTACATGCTGCCGTTCTGGGGAACGGTGATGACGTCCTTCAAGTCCAACAGTGAAGTGATGACGACCACGCCCATCACACCGCCGTCAGAGTGGACGATGGAGGGTTACGA